>Ga0208490_100058_pt1 | contig 96847 bp, 87 predicted proteins | sample SubbioAug_CSWold_FD_184818 | JGI IMG/M metagenome (GOLD analysis project Ga0208490, IMG submission 184818) | Serpentinite rock and fluid subsurface biosphere microbial communities from McLaughlin Reserve, California, USA - CR11Aug_CSWold (SPAdes) | ecosystem: Environmental > Terrestrial > Deep...
CCGCTGGCCTCGCGCGGCGTCATCCGCTACCCGCTGCGCGAGCTGGGCCTGTGCACCAGCCTCACCGGCGCGCGCTACACCACCACCACCGAGGTCTACCCCGACAGCGCGCGCGCCACGCCCGAGCAGTGCATCGCGGCCCAGGTGGCGGCGGTGTGTGCGGCGCTGGACTTCGTGCTCGCTCAAGGCTGAGCGCCGTCGCCCTGCATCCAGCGCGACCCGCGAGCGATGCAGGCACGCACCCTGGGTAAGCGGTGCCGCTCGGGCCGCATCACTGCAACGTGTTTCGGGGCACTGCGCTACATTGGCGCGATGCCCCGCACCACCGACTCACCGTCAACCGGCCGCGTTCTGCTCACCGGCTTCGACCCTTTTGATGGCGCCCACGTCAACCCCAGCTGGCAGGCGGTGCAGGCGCTGCACGGCCGGCGCATCCTGGGGCGGCGCATCATCGCGGCGCAGCTGCCCACCGAATTCGGCACCTCGCTGCGGGCACTGAGCACACTGCTGGACCAGCTGCGCCCCGAACTCGTCATCTGCGTCGGCCAGGCCGGCGGGCGCGACACGGTCTCGCTGGAGCGCGTGGCCATCAACGTGGACGACGCGCCCATTCCCGACAACGCAGGCGCCCAGCCGGTGGATGCCCCCGTGGTCCACGGCGCGCCGGCCGCCTACTTCAGCACCTTGCCCATCAAGACCGTGCTGGCCGCGTTGCAACGCGAAGGCCTGAGCGCGGCGGTGTCACAGACCGCCGGCACCTTCGTGTGCAACCACGTCTTCTACGGGCTCATGCACGCCATCGCCACCCACCCCGGCCTGCGGCACACCCGCGGCGGCTTCGTGCACGTGCCCTGGCTGCCTGGCCAGGGCACGCCCCACATGGCGCTGGAAGACGTGGTGAGTGGCTTGCGCATCCTCGTGCGCGGTGCGCTCTCGGCCAACGCCGCACCCGCCGCGCGACCGGGCGGTGGCGCCACGCACTGAACCCGCACCCGGCCGCAACGGCCGAATGCCCGGTGCCCATCGCGAACTTGCGTCACGGCACGCCACGCATCCTCGCGCGCACCCCGGCCCTTGCGGCGCGCCCGCCCCTCAGCTGGCCAGCACCGAACCGTCCTTCGCCCGGTCACGGGCCAGGGCCTCGGCGATGCTCTTGCGGCGGAAGAACACGGTGACGATGCTGGAGGTGATGACGATAAACAGCGAGTACAGCACCGGGATCAGCATCACCTCCTGCTGCAGCGTGCCGGTGAAGGTGAGGGTGACGATCAGCACCGCCAGCGGGCCGTTCTGAATGCCCGTTTCCAGCGCAATGGTGCGGCTGCGGTTGGGGTCCTGCCGCAGCACGCGGGCGAGCAGGTAGCCCAGGGCGATGCCGAACACGCCCAGCGCGATGGACGCAAAGAACACGTACCAGGGCGTGGTGGCCAGCAGCATATGGTTGCGTGGAATCCAGGTCACCACCAGGAAAATGATCACCATCACGCCCAGGAAGCCGCCGAGCAGTTCGATGGTGGCGCCGATGTTCGGGTTGAGCTTGCGTATCACCATGCCCAGCACGGTGGGAATCAGCAGCACGAACAGCACCTGCGCCACGTTGCCGGCGGGAATCTGGAAGCCGCTGTCCAGCCCGGCCAGATCCGAGTAGAACGAGAGCAGCGCCGGCACCATGCCCAGCGCCACCAGCGAGGACACCGAGGTCATCATGATGGACAACGCCAGCACCGCCTTGCTGAAGTAGGTGAAGATGTTCGATGTGGTGCCGCCGGGCATGCAGGCCATCAGGATCAGGCCCACCGTCATGGCCGGCGACAGGCCCAGCGCCTGCGCCATCAGGAAGCCCAGCAGCGGCATGATGCCGTACTGGCACAGCAGGCCCACCAGCACGCCCTTGGGCTTGCGGAAGGCGATGCGGAAGTCGCGCCAGGTGAGCGAGGCGCCCATGCCGAACATGATGACGATCATCATGATGCCCAGCAGCTTGGTTTCGAAATCGGTGAGCATGTGAGGCTTTCTTTGCGGTCAGGGGAGGGCGCTCAGTGCGCCTTGAGTTCGTCGGCCACGGCCTGGCGCAGGTCCTTGCGCAGCACCTTGCCGATGGGGCTCTTGGGCAGTTCGTCGCGCACCACCACCAGCTTGGGCACCTTGTAAGCGGCCAGGTGCTGCTTGCAGTGCGCGATCACGTCGGCCGGCATCACCTCCTTGGCATGGTCGGGGTTCTGCACCACGTAGGCGCGCACCGCTTCGCCGGTCTTGGCATCGGGCACGCCGATCACCGCCACTTCCAGCACGTGGTCCATGTCGGCGATCACGTCTTCCACCTCGTTGGGGTACACGTTGAAGCCCGAGACCAGGATCATGTCTTTCTTGCGGTCCACAATGCGCAGGAAGCCGCCCTCGTCCATCACCGCCACGTCGCCGGTGGCGAACCAGCCGTCGTGCATCACCTGCGCGGTTTCCTCATCGGCGTTCCAGTAGCCCTGCATCACCTGCGGGCCGCGCACCCAGATCTCGCCCGGCGTGCCGGGCGCCACGTCCTGCCCGTTATCGCCCACCAGCCGCACATCGGTGCCCGGTGCCGGGATGCCGATGCTGCCGTCGCGCGGTGTGCCGGTCAGCGGGTTGAAGCTCACCACCGGCGCGGTTTCGGTCAGGCCGTAGCCTTCGGCAATCGGGGTCTTCGTCAGCTCGCGCCAGCGCTGCGCCACGGCGGTGTGCAGGGCGGTGCCGCCCGAAATGGAGGCCTTGAGCGTCTTCGGCGGGTAGGCCACGAACCACTCTTCATTGAGCAAGCCGTTGAACAGGGTGTTCACCCCCGTCATCCAGGTGATGGGGAAGTTTTCCATGGCGCGCTGCAGGCTTTGCACCGGCCGCGGGTTCGGGATCAGCACGTTGTGCCCGCCAATGGCCAGGAAGCCCAGCAGGTTGGCCGTGAACGCGAAGATGTGGTACAGCGGCAGGGCGGTCAGCACGCATTCCTGCCCCAGCGCCATGTGGCTCTGGCCCATCGCGCGGGTCTGCTGCACGTTGTTCAGCAGGTTGTCGTGCGTGAGCATGGCGCCCTTGCTCACGCCGGTGGTGCCGCCGGTGTACTGCAGCAGCGCCAGGTCGTGGCGGCCCACGCCTGCCCAGTAGGTTTTGGCCGGAGTTTTGGCCAGCGTGGCGCGGCCCTGGGCCAGTGCGTCCTTCAGGCGGATGTGCGGCGCCGTCACCGGCGGCAGCACACGGTTCCAGTAGCGCTGCACGCCCCGCACGATGGCGCCCGGAATGGCCGGGAAGAACTCCGACACCGAGGCCAGCACCACCTGCCTGATCTGCGTTTTCGCCAGTACCGCCGGCAGCTTGTCGGCAAACATGTCCACGATCACCAGCACCTGCGCGCCGGCGTTGTTGAACTGGTGGACCATCTCTGTTTCGGTGTAGAGCGGGTTGGTGTTCACCAGCACGCAGCCGGCCTTGAACACGCCGAGGGCGGCCACCGGGTAGCCCAGGCTGTTGGGCAGCTGCACGGCCACGCGGTCGCCCGCCTTCAGGCCTGCCACCGCGCGCAGGTAGCCGGCAAATGCGTCGGAGAGTTCGTCCACCTGCGCAAAGCTCAGGCGGCCGTTCATGCCGTTGGGCACCACGCAGCTGAACGCCGCCTTCACCTGGCTCTCGGCCTGCCAGCGCTTGCAGCTCTCATGGGCCAGCTCGGCCAGGTTGCGGTGGGGCAGGGCGTCCAGCTCGGGCGAAATGCCCACCTGCCGGTACGACGCGTGCCAGGGGCGGTCAGGGGATGCGGTCATGGATCTTGTAAAAAAAAGAACGGTCGTTCGATATTTGCAGGGGTCGATCTTAGTCAAACCTGCCGGTTTCTCCGGGCCTGAAGGGTCGGATTTTTCTCGGTGAAAACCCTTGAGCCTGGCCGCGGCGTGGGCGTGCGCCATGGGCTGGCGGCGCTGCCGGCCCTGTTCGACGGTTGCTGGAGGCGTAGAAGGTCCGCGTGCAGGCGCAGCGCCATGCCCTTCTCCGTCCGAACGGCCTGGCGGCGGAGGTGCTGAGCAGACGTGCGGGCCTCAGAGCCAGACCTGGCCCGGCGGCGGGCTGGTTTCAATGGTGAATTCGGGCGAGCCGCCCAGCACGAAGGCACCCAGCACCAGGCTCAGCAGGGCGATGAACATGCTGGCCCACAGCGCGGTCCAGAAACCGTCCACCTTGAAGCCATTCACCAGCTTCGCCACCAGCATCAGCATCAGCGCATTGATCACCAGCAGGAACAGGCCAAAGGTGATCAGCGTGAGCGGCAGCGTGAGCACCACCAGCAAAGGCCGCACGATTGCATTGGCCAGGCCCAGCAGCAGGGCCGACACCACCAGCACACCGGTGTCGCTGAAGCGGATGCCCTTGAACAGGTGGCTGGCGACCCACAGCGACAGCGCGGTGATGGCCCAGTGGAGGAGGAAGGGAACGAGGTTGGCGAACATGGGGGTGTGGAGCAGCAAGAAGGGGTCCGTGGACCGAGTCGGGTGACGCGTTCCCCGCAGGGGGCTTGGCGTGGCCAGTCTTTGAGGGTACCGCGGCAGACGGTCTGTCTTTTGGCTCAGGCGTGTGCGGGTGTCTGCTTGCGCCGGATTTTTCGCGCGGTGGCAGGCGATCCGGCACTGGGGGCAGCGGCACAGCCTGGCGCACGCGTTTCTCACCGCTGGCGTAGGATGCGCCCATGAGCGACCCGACACCCCCAACCTCCCCCGACAAGACCCCCTACACCCCGCCCACCGTGTGGACCTGGGACCAGGCCAGCGGCGGCAAATTCGCCAGCATCAACCGCCCGATTGCCGGTCCCACGCACGAGAAGGCGCTGCCGGTTGGCCAGCACCCATTGCAGCTGTACTCCATGGCCACGCCCAACGGCGTGAAGGTCACGGTGATGCTCGAAGAGCTGCTGGCCCTGGGCCACAGCGGCGCCGAATACGACGCCTGGCTCATCAAGATCAGCGACGGCGACCAGTTCTCCAGCGGCTTCGTCGAAGTCAACCCCAACTCCAAGATCCCGGCCCTGCTGGACCGCAGCACGGAGCCGCCCACGCGCGTGTTCGAGTCCGGCGCCATCCTGCTCTACCTGGCCGAGAAATTCGGTGCCCTGCTGCCCAAGGCGCCTGCGGCGCGCACCGAGGCGCTCAACTGGCTGTTCTGGCAGATGGGCGCGGGCCCCTACCTGGGCGGCGGTTTCGGCCACTTCTACGCCTACGCGCCCGAGAAGTTCGAATACGCCATCAACCGCTTCGCCATGGAAACCAAGCGCCAGCTCGACGTGCTCGACCGCCACCTGGCCGACCGGGCCTACATGGCCGGCGACGAGTACAGCATCGCCGACATCGCCATCTACCCCTGGTACGGCGCGCTGGTCGAAGGCAAGCTGTACAACGCCGCCGAATTCCTCTCGGTGCACGAATACACCCATGTGCAGCGCTGGGCCGCCAGCATCGACGCACGCCCGGCCGTGCAGCGTGGCCGCCGCATCAACCGCGTGTGGGGCGACGAGGCCGAGCAGGTGCCCGAGCGGCACTGAGCACCGCTGGCGTGGGGCAGTCGCTCAGGCCTGCCACACGCCGAAGCCGGCGGAGCGCAGGTCGATGCCGATCTCCACTTCGCGGGCTTGCGCTTCCTCGTAGCGCATGGGGTTGAAGCCCTCGTACAGATCGGGCAGCAGGCGCAGGCCGTACTTGGTCACATAGGCGTTGGCCTGGATGCCGGCCTTGTGCCGGTCGAAGCGCAGGTCCGGGTCCAGCCCGGTCATGCCCACGTACACACAGGGCTTGCCGTCGATATAGCCCGGGTTGATCTGGCGGAACTTGCGTTCCAGCAGCACGTCGGGGTGCAGTTCGACCACGTAGACGTGGTGGCGGGGACGGCGGGTCATGGGAGCAGGGGGTGTGCGCTGGCGCGGCCTCTGGCGGACGGCCGCGCATGGTCTGTTCAGTTCACCGGCCAACCCCCACGCCGGGCGTGTTCTCTGGTCCAGGTTTCGTTGAGCTTGCCGGCGTGGATTTCGCACGAGGCCTTCAGCACCACGAAACCGCCATAGCCGTTGGTGGTGTGCAGGTCCAGGCTCACCACACGGTTGTTGCGCGAGGGGTTGGAATAATAGGCGCTCTTCGGGTCGCGCAGCAGGGGCTTGTACCAGTCCAGGCAGTGATCGGCATCCAGCTCCAGCTGCGTTTTGGCCGCACTGTCCGTTGGTGAGGGGGCGGGTGCGGGCGGCGGCGCTTCCGCTGGGGCCGGCACGGCCGGGGTGTTGGGCGCGGTGTCGTGCCGGGGGGCGGGCGGCGTGCTCACCAGCGCGGACGGCAGCGCCATCTCTTCGCCCTTGCCGGTGCACGGCGCATCCTGGTAGACCACGCTGCCGTTCGGCGCGGTGCACTTGTAAACCGCCCAGCCCGGCGTGGCCACCAGGGCCACAGCCAGACCCACCATCGCCAGCCTGCCGACACGCCATGTCATGTGATATCTCCCTTGGTGGCGCGATCGGCCACTGTCGGGATGTTACGGCCGCGTGGCCGGCGCATGGCTGATCTGTGTCAGGTAGCCCCGGCGTTCGCGCCTCAAAAAAACCGGATCGGGAAGGCGATGCCCAGCCGGAAGTCATACATGGTGCGAGATACCGGGAGCGGTATCGCTTGACGGCATGAATGACGGCAAGCCCTTCAAGCCGCCAGCACGGAGCGCAAGGAACTTCGCAGCGAGCGGATGGCGGCTGCGCCATCTCCGGCGTGGCTCGACCCGTGCATGACCGCCAGCACGGATGGCCGCAGGGATTCCAGGGCGGCAAGGATGGCGTCGGTCTGGGCGTTGTAGGCCATCACATCGCGAAACGGGCCTTGCTGTTCCTCCAGCAGCGCTTCGTGCGCCCGGGCGGCGATGTCGTCGGTGAGCGCAGCCCGTTCACCGGAATGAGAAAACAGGTCGGAACAGAACAGCACTCCCTGCGTTTCCTCGAACAGCAGGCTCGCGTCCCAGCCGTGCGGTACGTGCGGGGTGCTCAGGAACCGGAAGCGGCGTTGCCCCGTGGTGAACACCTGGCCGTGCTCGAACACGGGGTTTTCTCGACCCGTCAGGTCGTTCACGTTCACGAAGGCCGACACCCTGTTGCACACCGGCTGTGCCTGCGGCGCCAGCGCCAGCCACTGGTTCAGCGAGCCACACTCGTCCTGCTCGAAATGGCTGAAGCCCAGCCAGCGCAGCCCCGCCGGGTCGATCAGCTTGGCCACCGCCTCCCGCACCGCCGGGAACAGGAACGCCATGCCGGTGTGGTACAGCAGCGGCTGCTCGTCGCGCACCAGGAACTGGTTGAACTCCAGGTCGTAGTCCGGCACGTAGGTGGAGAGGCGAAACACGTCGGTGCTGATCTCGTCAATTCGCGTGGTGAACATGGCGGCTCCTTGTGCTGTGCTTTGCTGTGCGATCTGTCGAAGGGTGAAACCGGCGCCGCATCCAGCCAGCGCGCCGGCGGCTGTCTCAGCCGTCTGCGAGCTGGCCGCCCTCGGCGGGAAAGCGGCCCGAGCGCAATTCGTCGTCGGTCAGCGGCCGGCCGGTCCACACCTGCACCCTCGCCGCGCCGGCCCCCAGCGCCAGCTCGCGGAACGCCCGCAACTCCACCGCGGTAAAGCCCCCCTCGGGCGAACCCATGGGGTGCATCACCACCGATGGCGAAGCCGCCAGAAGACCCTTGCCCAGCGCCTGCTTCAGCATTGTTTGCAAAAGCAGCTCGGCCGACAAGAAGTCGGACACCAGGGAGCGCGGGTGGGCAAAAGGTCGGAGCACCCGCGCACCGGGAACGGCCGATGCCGCCGCACGCGCCTGCGCGCCCACGCCGAGCACGGGCGGCTTGCGCCCGGGCGGTCCCAGCGCCACTTCGGCCACCTCGTTGAGCGTGGTGCCGGTCCGCAGATGGCGAACGATCACCCGCTCGGGCGACAGCTGAATGCACAGCAAGGGCTGAAGAAACGCCAAGAGGCGGGAGACGTTCATGGTGAGAGCGGCAGGCGACGAGGGTGAAACAAAAAGGGGCAGGGCAGGTGGGCCCTCAGCGGCTCTTCATGACCAGGGTGCGTTTGCAGCCGGGATCGTTCACACAGCCCCAGAAACGCGGGCCGTCTTTGCGAGACGGGGACTGTTGACCGGGAAGAGGTGTTGGTCCGCACGCTCATTCAGCCCATGGGCGCGCAGTTTGCCCTACCGCAGGTTCAACCCAAAGGAGAATACCCATGAACACCCTGCGCCACCTTTCCATTGCCGCCTGCATCGCCACCGTTTCGACCCTGTCGTTTGCACAGACACCGAGTACTGGCACCGGCACTGACACCCGGGCCACGCCCGACACCACCGTGGGCGTGGACAACGCGGAAGCCCGCGAGGCCATGGAGCGGGCCCAGCGCCGCGACGCCGAAGCCAGCGTGATCCGCACCGACGAATCGGCTGCCCAACGCGCCCGCGACGCCGCAGACACCACGCGCGATGGCGCCGCTGCCGTGGGCAACCGGGCCAGCAACGCGGCCCGGTCCACCACAGGAACGGGTGCCAACATGGGTGCCCGCGCTCCCCGCGCCGACCGCAACTGAGCATCTTGCGCGGTGGCCGTGCCTCGCGCGCGCGGGCCGGCGGCCGCGCTTGCCCTGTGGGGTGAGGCCCTCACGCGCCTTGACCCCGATCAAGGAAGGCAGTCAGGCGCGGGAATTGTCCGGACCATTCCGCCTGCGCCGGCGCTTGCGTCACACTTGGCGCCATGAAACAACTACTTGCCAGTCTTGTCCTGGTCAGCATGGCGTTCAACGTGTCGGCTCAAAGCCTGTGGCGCGACGCGCCCATGCTCGCCAGCCCCGCCGAGATCCGCACGCTCATGCCGCAAGCCCGCGACACGTCCCCTGCGCGGCGTGCGGCAGATCCGAGCGCACTGCTGGAAATCCCTGGCACGCCCATCGCGGACGAGACCTTCGTGGTCACCTACCACTTCGAATCCGAACGCCTGCAGCGTGTTCACCTGCGATCCGAACCTGCCACGCCCGAGCGCACCCAGGCCCTGCTGAGAACCTTGCAGACCTCGCTGCGCAAGACGTATGGCCTGCCGCTCAGCACCCCTTCGCGGCCGGTGGCGGCGCTGGGCACGGTCGATGTCATGTGGTCGTTTCGACGCATGACGGTGCAGCTGCTGATGCTTGACGGCAAGACGGTGGAGCTGATCTACAGCGTCAACATGCCCAGCCGACCCGGGGGGCTGTGAGCCCGTCGCACCCACGGCCCAGCCGTTGATGAGGCAAGGGCGCCGGACGTCATTTTGAATTCCCAAGGCTTGCCAGCCCAGGCTCGCCCGTCTACCCGCCCCCGCCGGCATCGAGCCCCCATCTCCTGGTTCCTGAAGAAGCGCCCGTAAGGCCTGCGCAAGGTCCTGCTCGCGTTCACTTTTGGTTACCGCAAGCGTTTTTCCCTCTGCTCAACTGAGAGGCCCCTGTAGTTCTATCTGAGGGGTTTCGTGGCACATGCGTGTGAAAGATAAACGTTTTCGGTGAAGAAATTCTCAGGAGGAAATGCGATGAAAAAGTGGTTTGCCGCCCTGGTCAGCAGTGCACTGCTGGGTCTTGTGGGTTGTGGAGGTGGTTCGGACAATGCGGCTCCCGCCGAGCCCAGCGGACCGGTGTTCTCAAGCTTGAGCTTTCCTGTTCGGGCGGCCTACGACAGGATGATGAGCCCCGAGAAGCCCATTGGCCTGAACCTCGCGGGCACCGACAACGCCAAGATCGAGTCCACGGTGAAAGAGGTGAACTGGCCCAGCTGGAGCAAGCTGCCGCCTCCTCCGCCCGAACTGGTGCCGCCCGACCTGCGCTGGATCGGCACCCTGACCGCACAGAAGCAGCAGCCGCTTGCCACCTTCGTGGACACCCCATTCGGGCCGGCCACTGTCCGGGTCGACTATTTCCTCAGCCTCAAACGCCTGCGCGATGGCCGTGAGTACCGCGATGCCCTGTCGGTCTATTTCGACGACAGCTATCGCCCATTGGCCGCCGTCACACTGCAGAGCCATCTATGGAACTGGCTCGCCCCCGTTGATGGTCTCCCCGTGGACGGAACCATTGGCGTGTCAAGCGGCACATCCGTCGCCCAAGCCTGTAGGCTACCGATCGGATCTCCCACATCGCTCGTTTGTGATCCCGATTACTACCTGGAGCCGGAACGGATTGCGGTCCCGGCGGTCTGGACGCTCCAGCCCGACACGGCCCTGACCGGTTTCATCACCTTCGCGTACCGTGGGCCCTTTCTGGACGCCATCGACGGCACCGATTCCTTCAAGCGTTCCGAAGCCATCGTCGAGATCAAGACCCGCATCGACAGTGCTGGCGCCTTCCTGGGCGTGGAGTACGTGCGCATTGAAGGCCCGTTGACGATCCGTTTGCGCGGCTGAACCCGGCGGGGTTCCGGCGGGCGCCTGCGCGCCCGTCACGCGGCCCCTGCCGACGGGCCACCGTTCAAGGCGCCTGGGGTCATATGCCCGGCAGCCAGAAGGTTTCTTGAGGCATCATCCCGGCCAGGGATGAAAACAGAAACCATATGGCTACTTTGATACCTGCGCTGGGCGCTTGCGTGTCGCGCATGACGCCCGGCGAACGCCGCACTGCCGAACGGCTGGAACAGAAACTGGATGACGATTACCTGCTCTGGTACGACGTGGCCGTGGGCCCGCGCCACCAGCACCCGGACTTTGTCGTCATGCACCCGCGCCGGGGCATCCTCATTCTGGAGGTGAAAGACTTTCGTCTTTCCACCCTCATCCAGGCCAACAAGCAGACCTGGGACATCCACGGCGACGCCGGCCCCAAGACCATTCCGAACCCGCTGGAGCAGGCCCGGCAGTACGCGCACCAGGTGGTGAACGCGCTGGAGCGCGACCCCCAGCTGGTGCAGGCCGAAGGCCGCTACCAGGGCAAGCTGGCCTTTCCGTGGAGCTACGGCGTGGTGCTGACCAACATCACCCGCGCCCAGTTCGACAAGGCCGAGCTGGCCCATGCCATCGAGCCGCACCGTGTGATTTGCCAGGACGAAATGCTGGAGGCCGTGGAGCCCGAGTCGCTGCAAAGCCGCCTGTGGGACATGTTCCCCCATGGCATGTGGGGCGTCATGTCGCTGCCGCAGCTGGACCGCGTGCGCTGGATCATGTTCCCCGAAGTGCGCGTGGCCGCGCCGGGCACGGCCGACCTGTTTGCCGACCAGACGGAGGAGGCCGAACTGCCCAGCATCATGCGCGTGATGGACATCCAGCAGGAGCAGCTGGCGCGCAGCCTGGGCGACGGGCACCGCGTCATCCACGGCGTGGCTGGTTCGGGCAAGACCATGCTGCTGGGCTACCGGGCCGAACACCTGGCCAAGGCACACACCGACACCAGCAAGCCCATCCTCATCCTTTGCTACAACGAGCCGCTGGCCAAGCAGCTTGCCCGCGTGATGGCCATCAAAGGTATTGTCGACCGCGTGCACGCCGTGCACTTCCACAAGTGGTGCTGGCACCAGCTCAAGGCTTACGGGCAGGGTTTGCCCGCCGACAACCAGTCCGTCACCGACAAGATGGCCGACATGGTCCAGCGCGTCATCACCGCTGTGGACCGCCGCCAGATTCCCAGCGGGCAATACCAGGCCGTGCTGATTGACGAAGGCCACGACTTCGCGCCCGAATGGCTCAGGCTCGTCACGCAGATGGTGGACCCGGCCACCAACAGCCTGCTGGTGTTGTACGACGACGCGCAGAGCATCTACGAACGCAGCCGCAGCAAGCAGTTCAGCTTCAAGCGCGTGGGCATCCAGGCGCAGGGCCGCACCACCATCCTCAAGATCAATTACCGCAACACGCGGCAGATTCTGCAGACCGCCAGCCTGGTGGCGGCAGACCTGCTGACGGCTGAAGACAAAGACGAAGACGGCGTGCCCATGCTCAAGCCCGTGAGCTGCGGGCGCGACGGCGAAGCGCCGCTCATCATCCGCCTGCCCACCCTGCGGGCCGAGGCTCAGCAGGTTGTTGAACTGCTCAGCGCCGCCCACCGGGAAGGCCACGCCTGGGGCGACATGGCCATTCTCTGCCGCCACAAGCAGGACATGTATCTCTGCGCCAACGTGCTGAACCACCGACGGTTGCCCTACCAGGTGCGCGACAAGGAGCGCCCGTTCGACCCGGCCGCCGACACCATCAAGGTGCTGACCCTGCACGCCAGCAAAGGGCTGGAATTTCCGGTGGTGGCGCTGGTGGGCGCGGGCTTCATGCCGGCCGCGGGCGAAGACGAGCGCGAAGAAGCCAAGCTGTTCTACGTGGGCGCCACTCGGGCCACGCAGCGGCTCATCGTGGGCCTGAGTGGCAACGGCCACTTTGCGGAGCGCTTCGCTGCCTGAGGCCCACCCACCCACACAAGCATCTCAACAGCATCTGTCCTGTCCCCCATGAACGCAGCCGCACCCCGATTCAACGGAACCCTCAAGAAATGGAACGCTGATAGGGGCTTTGGCTTCGTGGTGGCCGACCATGCGGAGCAGGAACTGTTTGTTCATGTGTCCGCTTTTCCTCGCGATGGGCAGCCACCTACCATGGGCGAAAAGCTCTCGTTTGAAATTGAACTGGACCGGGAGGGCCGAAAGCGGGCCGTGCGCGTGCATCGGCAGGGCGTATCGCCTCCCAGAGCGCCGCGGCATGAACAGCCTGAGCCGGTCAAGCATCAGGCGCGTCAGGGGCCTCGGCGGGCTGAATCACGCTCGTGGGGTTCGCTCGTCGTCGCCGTGCTGCTGCTCGCCGGGCTGGGTGGATTCAGCTACGTGCAATACAGCCAGCGCACAGCAGCAACACAGGCGGATCCCCAAAGCTTGCTGAGCACGGCGCCAGCCGCTGCGCCGGAAGTTAAACAGCCCGTGTTTCAGTGCGACGGACGCAAGTACTGCTCGCAGATGGGTTCGTGCAGCGAAGCCAAGCTGTTTCTGAAGAACTGCCCTGGCATGGAAATGGACGGTGATGGCGACGGCATTCCGTGTGAGCAGCAGTTGTGTACCGGGCCCTTCGGCGGTTGAGTTAATCAGTTCATTGGAATCTGACCCCGATATTTCAAGGTGATGACGCAGCACGGCAGCAAAGGGCTGGAGTTCCCGGTGGTGGCCCTAGTCGTCGCTGGCGCATACCCGCCGAGAGCGAAGACGAGCGCGAGAAAGCGCGGCAGTTCTATGTGGGGACCACGCGGGCGACGCAGCGGTTGGTGACTGGGGCGCGTGGGGGCGGGATACGCGGCGCGCCAGTAGGCAAGACCTAACCCATATGCCCGCACTAATTGAAGTCCCCTTGAAAACCTGAACCACTCGGAAGTAGAGAATTCCCCCAGACGGAGTCTCTACATGAAGAAATCCAGATTCAGCGAAGCGCAGATAGTTGGCATCCTCAAGGAAGTCGAGATGGGCGCGAAGGTCGGCGAGACGTGCAGGAAGCACGGCATTAGCGAGCCGACGTACTACAAGTGGAAGAGCCAGTTCTCAGGCATGACGGTCTCGCACCTGTCGCAGCTTCGCCAGTTGCAGGACGAGAACGCCAAGCTCAAGCGCATGTATGCCGACCTGGCGCTCATGCACCACGCGCTCAAGGACGTCGTTGACCGAAAGCTCTGACCCCGGAGCGTCGCGAGATGGTCATCCAAGCTCTCGTGGCTGAGCACGGGATGAGCCAGCGCCGAGCCTGCCAGGCCAGCGGCATCGCCCGCTCCACGCTGCGCTACCGGCCCGTTGCACGCGACGACTCCGGGGTTATTGCCTTCGTTCAGGCCCACATGGCGCTCAACCCGCGCCATGGCTTTGGCCTGCTGTACGACAGCGCCCGCCACCAAGGCAAGCCCTGGGGCAAGACGGTGCTCTGGCGGGTGTACTGCGAACTGCGGCTGAACCTGCCGCGGCGCGGCAAGAAGCGCTTGCCGGCGCGCATCAAGCAACCGCTGGAGGCCGCTGGCCAACCCAATCAGGGCTGGAGCTGCGACTTCATGTCCGACGCACTGTGGTCTGGCATGCGGTTCAGGACCTTCAACGTCATCGATGAATTCAACCGCGAAGGGCTGCGCATCGAGGTCGACACCAGCCTGCCCGCAGCGAGGGTCATCCGAGCTCTGAACGAACTGGTGGAGGTGCGCGGTGCGCCACTGTCTATTCGCCTGGACAACGGCCCCGAGTTCATCGCCCACGTCCTGTCCGAATGGGCGAAATCCAGGGGCATCCCCCTCAATCACATCCCGCCTGGAAAGCCGACGCAGAACGCCTATGTCGAACGATTCAACAAGACCTACCGCACCGAGGTGCTGGACTGCTACGTCTTCGAATCACTGCAGGAAGTGCGTGACATGACGGCCGACTGGCTGCACCGATATAACCACCAGCGTCCCCATGAAGCCCTCGGCCGAATCCCACCGGTCGAGTACCGTGTCAAACTGTTCCCCAACCTCTACTTCTGACTGGCTCAGGAATTCGAGGGGACTTCATAATCAATCTTGGAATGCGCTGACAACGCCATTCTCAGTGTAAACATATGGTCCATTGCGTCCGTAGATATATTGGACATGTGTCCCCCAGTTACCTATGGTTCTGTTGATTTTTAATGGGGAACCCCATGCTGCATACAATTCGCACTCAGTCATTCCTATTCGTATTTTTTCTGATTCAACTAGTTTTCTGTTAAGTCGGATTTTTCGTTTCCTTGCCTCTTTGTCGAAGAACGAGGGGAGTCCTTGCGCTTTGCCAAAATCTACAGGACTATTCCCTCGTAATACTTCGCCATATTTAACGCAGAAATCTAGGCGACCCAAGTTCGCGGCTAGAGTTGGTGCGTTGTGGGTTGCCATTCGAGCTCGTTCCTCCTCTAACACTTTTTGTTGAGCCCTGCTGTTTTCTTCTTGTTCCTCTTGGATTGTACGGATGCGTTCTGCCTCTTTTTCTCTAATTGGTGCACAATTTTCTTCTAGGCGATTGATTCGTGCATTGATTGAGAAGTCCTTTACGATTTTGCTGGCACTTGTTGAGATCTGTTCGTCAGCAAATCCATTCAGTTGACGCAATACTCTGTGCGTTTCAATTTCCGTATACAATAGCCCATCGATGCAGGTTTTCACTGTAAGGGTGTGTGAGGAAATTTCGCTAAGAACATGATTGGGGATTGATGGGTGGGTTTCGAGGGTTTCAATCGCGATCCTCTGAATTTCAGGTCTTGCTTCCTCTAGGACCGGAATTAGCTGGAGATATGCTTCGCTATGTTTGCCCACGTTGCTGAGGGACTTCGCTATGTCTGCCTTGCTTTTTGCCTGTTCAGCACTCAATGCCCAGCTAGCTGTTGATTGAAGAAAAAAGATGGCTAAAGCGATATTTGGTAGGTATTTTGTCACTATTGATTCCATCGGCGTGTTTTGTTGTGTTGATTTGGACTGCTATGTTTAAATCAATTCGCGGGATATGAGGGCTGGATCCTGAATTTTGCTAGCCTCTTTCGAGGACTAAAAAGACAAGACCCAGCCTCCATGCAGGCAAAAGGCAAGACCTGACCCCGTTTGCTGCTGGTTGAAGCGCTGCGTGAACACGCCATTGATGTGTCGCATCAGCAGCGACAGATTGGCCAGCCGCGTTTCAATTACAAAATGGTAATGGTCGCCCATCAGGCACCATGCCCAGCGCGCTGGCGTCAAACCGGTCCAGCCCCGAGCCCAGCACATCCAGCAAAGCCCTCCGGTCCACGTTATCCACAAAGATCGGCTCTCGCCGGTCGCCGCGCGAAGTCACGTGATAGACCGCGCCAGGGAATTCAATGCGAAGAGGTCTTGGCATCGCGGCAGATTACGGGGAGTGGGGGCAAAAGGCAAGACCTGACCCCGTTGCCTTCCTCGAAGTCACGTGCTAGACCGCGCCAGGGAATTCAATACGAGGGGGTCTTGCCATCGCGGCAGACTACGGAGCGTAGGGCTGACCCTGTTGCCTTGATGCTCGATCTGTTGTGACCCCGTCCGTTGGGATTTCGGCCTTATCAGAATGGAATATCGTCCTCGTAATCCGGCTGAAGTTTGCTTTTCTGGAAAGTAACGTATTCGTCTCTCCATGCGGACTTGCTAATTGGTTTAAGTCGCCCATCTTCGTCAAACAGGTCTGCTTTGATTTTTAGCAGGTGCTGAAGATCCCCTTCGGCAGTGTGTCTTTCTCGCTTAAACCACTCTCTATAGCCAGGATGATCCCAGTTGTCCTGCTCAACTGGCTTCAGTGAGCGAGCGCCTGCGGCCCATTCATCTAGTTCAGAAAGATCAGTGAAGAAAATGCGGTATTTATTATTTAAGACCTTCTTTACGGCTGCGAAAATTGGGTGCTCGGTGAGTAACACTTGCGAGATGACTTCTTGACCTTGATTTGTTCTCTCGGTCATCAGTTTGGCGAGCTCGCCGACAGTCGTAATGGATGCTTTTAGCTCTTCAAAAAGGCGTCTTTGTTGAATAAGTGATTGTTCTGATAGAAATCTTTTGAAGAGGCCTGCGAGCTGCTCTCGAAGGATGCTTGTAATGTCGCTAGAGGTGTCGAACGGGAAAAGTGGATTTCCTATTGGCAGTTGGCTAACTTCATCTATAAACTCAAAGACCCTTCTGTCGCTAACGGAGATGTACTTGACATCCTTTAGGTGTTTGTTGTTTTGATAAAATTGCCATTCGGCATGGACTGTTTTGTCTACAAAGATGAAGACCTGCTTTCCTTGCTCAAGGGCAGTCCTCAGCTCATTCTGCGTAATTGAACCAGGAGCGGTGGTAGAGGTGCTGCCAAATCTGCCCCCAATGACACATAAAAGAAGATCGCAGTTTTCAATTTCTTTGTAGCAGGAGCTCTCAAGCTTCTCACTTCGCGCGTACGGCACGCTACCGACTTCATGCCGGATGCTGTCATATCCGATTTCTCTCAAGAATCTTGCGATATCGTCCCTGGTGCTCTTCAAATCATAGTACGTCGAGCTAATAAACACTTGCGGTCTTGCCATATGAGAGCCCCCTTCATGCCCACGATCTGAATCATTTTCCCCAACTATCCTTCAACCCCGTCACCCGATTGAACACCACATTTCCGCCCACGCCATGGTCCGCCCGATCGGCCACGAAGTACCCAAACCGCTCAAACTGAAACTTCTGGTCCGGCTTCGCAGCAGCCAATGAAGGCTCCACATAAGCCGTCACCACCTTCAGGCTGTTCGGGTTCAGCGCTTCAATGAAGTCTTTGCCGCCCGCGTCGGGCTGCGGGTCGCTGAACAGGCGGTCGTACAGGCGCACTTCGGCTTCCACCCCGTCTGCCACGCCCACCCAGGTGATGGCGGCCTTGGCTTTCACGCTGTCGGCGCCGGGGGTGCCGCTCTTGGTGCCGGGGATCACCTTGGCGTGCACTTCGGTCACGGTGCCCGCTGCGTCGCGGGTGCAGCCGGTGCATTCGATGACGTAGCCGCCTTTCAGGCGCACCACGTTGCCAGGGAACAAACGCTTGTAGCCCTTGGGCGGCACTTCTTCAAAGTCTTCGCGCTCGATCCACACTTCCTTGCCGATCTTGAATACGCGGTCGGGTGGCGGGGTCTGGCCTTCTGGAATGGCGCTGTGGGGCAGGGCGGGCAGGGCGGGCAGGGTGCAGTCTTCCGTGTAGTCGTCTGCGCCAAAGGCTTCGGCCCAGTTGGTGAGCACGAGCTTCACCGGGTCGAGCACGGCCATGCCGCGGTGGGCCTTGTTTTCCAGGTCTTCGCGCAGGCAGCCTTCCAGGGTGCTGTAGTCGATCCAACTGTCGCTCTTGGTCACGCCAATGCGGTCGGCAAACAGCTGGATGCTCTCGGGTGTGTAGCCGCGGCGGCGCAGGCCGACGATGGTGGGCATGCGCGGGTCGTCCCAGCCGCTCACCTTGCGGTCGTACACCAGCTGCGCCAGCTTGCGCTTGCTGGTGATCACGTAGGTGAGGTTGAGGCGGGCAAATTCGTATTGGCGCGGGGGCGGGGCCTTGAGCAGGCCTCCTTCGGTCAGGCGCTCCAGCAGCCAGTCGTAAAACGGGCGCTGGTCTTCAAACTCCAGCGTGCACAGGCTGTGGGTGATCTGCTCCAGCGCGTCCTCAATGGGGTGCGCGAAGGTGTACATGGGGTAGATGCACCACTTGTCGCCGGTGTTGTGGTGCGTGGCGCGGCGAATGCGGTAGATGGCCGGGTCGCGCATGTTGATGTTGGGGCTGGCCATGTCGATCTTGGCGCGCAGCACCATGGAGCCGTCTTCGTGCTGGCCGTCGCGCATTTCGCGGAAGCGCGCCAGGTTCTGCTCGGGCGTGCGGCTGCGAAACGGGCTGTCCACACCGGGTTTGCCGAAGTCGCCGCGGTTGGTGCGCATCTGCTCGGCGGTCTGCTCGTCCACATAGGCCAGGCCGGCGGTGATGAGGTGTTCGGCCGCGCGGTACATGAAGTCGAAGTAGTCGCTGGCGTGGAACAGGTGGCTCTGGCCGTTGGCTTCCCAGTTGAAGCCGAGCCACTGCACCGAGTCCAGGATGGAGTTCACGTATTCCGTGTCTTCCTTCTCGGGGTTGGTGTCGTCAAAGCGCATGTGGCACACGCCGCCGTAGTCGCGCGCCAGGCCAAAGTTCAGGCAGATGCTCTTGGCGTGGCCCACGTGCAGGTAGCCGTTGGGCTCGGGCGGGAATCGGGTGCGGATCTTGGCCGGGTCGAGCGGGCCGCTGTCGTGGTGCGCGGCGTCGCCTGGGGTGCCGGCCCAGTGGCGGGTGGCGTAGGTGCCTTGCTCCAGGTCTTTTTCGATGATCTGGCGCAGGAAGTTGGAGACCTTTTGGTCCTCGCCAGGGGCAGTGGCGGGCGCGGTGTTTTTGTTGGGCATGGAGGGGGTGTTGGAGCTCATGTCAATCATTCTAGGTGGCGGGTTCACAGGGTGGCCGTGAGCTGTGCGTTGCTCAAGGCGGTGGCGCGAAAGGCGGGGCTGATGCGGGCGTCGGCCGCGGCGCGGTGCCAGAACTGCGTGGCCAGCTCGCGGGCCTGCGGCCACACGGCGAGCGTGTGCACGGTCGGGCGCGGGGGCTGGGCGGCGAAGTCGCGTGGCACCACCTCGCCGGCCACGGGGGCGTAGAGCATGGGCAGCATGTCGTAGGCCGGGGCCACGCGCCAGCGGTGTTCGCGCAGCAGCAGTGAGAGGTTGCCGTGGTGGCGGTCGGTGTTGGCAATGAGGGCGCCAAAGGCGTCGAGCAGGCCGATGGTGTGCACGTCGTCTGGGCTCAGGCGTTCGGGGCCGGCGCGCTCAGACCGCTGGGCGGTGTCGACCCAGTTGGTGCCCTGGCCGATGTACTGGCGGTCGTACACCTCCAGCGAGACCATGCCCACGCGCCCGCCCTGCGGCGTGCGGTCGAAGCGGCGGCTTTCCAGGAACACGCGCCCGCCGGCCTGCACGATGTCGCTGGGCGCGGCGTCAATCCCGGCGCCGGCCAGGGTCTGCAGCGCCAGGGCTTCGCAAATGAGCAGGTCGCGCCAGCGCTGGGCGGTGGCGCTGTCGTCGGCAGGCGAGAACTTCACCAGCACCGGGTGGCCGTCGCGCACCGCGCTGAACTTGGGCTGTTCGCCGCCCGCGCTGGAGCCCGCCAGCGTCTGCCCCAGCGCCTGCGCGGCCAGGGCGGGGTACTGGTTTTGCGGCGTGTCCACCACGGGCGCACGGGTGCGCAGGGGCTCGGGCAGGGCCAGAAAACGGTCGAACGCGGCGGCGCCCACGATCAGGTTGCCGGGCAGGTCTTCACCCGCGTTTACCAGCGCCTTCAGTATCTGGTCGTCGCTCCAGTGCTGCAGGTTGGCGGGCAGGCGCAGAGCGGGGTGCGCGTCCACAAAGCCGCGGCCCAGAAAGCCCTGGGGCCGCATGTCGTACAGGAACCAGGGCAGGCTGTCGTGAAAGGCGCTCTGGCCGTGGGCCTTGTCGGCCTCGTCCATCCAGAAGCCGCCGCTGGCCAGGGGGTACAGGGTGCCGAAGGCGTGCAGGGTGCCGTCGGGCGCCACGGCGTGGATGGGCACCTGGCGGCCCACGCCGTCCACCTCGCGCGGCAGCAGGTAGCGCCTGGCGCGGGCCGCGCCAACCGCCACGACTTGGCCACTGGCCACCAGCGGTGCCAGCAGGCGCGAGAGGGTGGGCTGGCTGATGCCCAGGCGCTGCTGCAGCGCGGGGCCGCCCGCGTGGCTGCCCAGGCTGCGCAGGACTTGAAGCAGTTCGGTGTCGATGGGCGCTGGGTTGCTCATGAATGAATAGGTGAATGAACTGAGAACCAAATTCTCCGCGAAATACTTTTGATGAATATAGATTTTTTCTGTATGGGGCAGGTTTCTGCCTCTTTGGATGAATGCATTCAGGAAGCTGCTGGTTCGCCGCACGCGGCCCATGTGGATGGCAAGGGCGCCCGCAGCGAGCGGTTTCCGATATCGTGTGCAGCGCGCACCGTTGAGTCTCAAAACAGCACCCGATGAACGCCCACCACTCGACCAGCACGACGTTGAACCAGGCTCCGGAAAACGAACCCGGGGAACACTCGCACGCGCAAGACGTGTTCGGGCCATCGGTGCGGGTGCAGCTGGCCTGGCGTGATCTGGAGGCCGCCGTGGCCGCGGGCGTCATCGTGCCGTCGGTGGCGCGCTCGCTGTGGGACACCTGGGCTGCGTCGGGCGCGCCTACCCGGGTGGGGCCGACCGGTGTGTCCGCCCCTCCGCCGCCGGGGACGGCGCACAGCCCTCGGCCAGCACGGGCCTCCGGCCCGCGCTTCAGCTTCACCAACACGCTGTATTACTTCGGCGGTCTGCTGGCCATCGGCGCCATGACACTGTTCATGACGCTGGGCTGGGAGTTGTTCGGCCCCTGGGGCGTGCTGGCGCTCGCGCTGGGTTACATGGCGGGCGCGCTGCTGGTGTCCAGCAACCTGCTGGGCAAGGGCTTGCGCACGCCGGCCGGCATTCTGGCCACGCTGGCCGTGTGCCTGGTGCCGCTGGCGGTGTGGGCGCTGCAGAGCGGCCTGGGCTTGTGGCCGGTGGGTGGTCCTGATAACTACCGCGATTACCACCGCCTGATCGACGGACGGTGGCTCACGCTGGAGCTGGCCACGCTGGCCGCCGCGGTGGTGCTGCTGTGGCGCTACCGCCTGCCCTTCATGGTGATGCCGGTGGCGGTGACGCTGTGGTACCTGAGCATGGACGTGGCGCACATGCTCATGGCCAAGGACGGTTTCGACTGGCGGTTCACGCGCGATGTGTCACTGGTGTTCGGCCTGTTCACTTGCGCGCTGGCGGTGTGGGTGGACCTGCGCACGCGCCTGGCCACCGAGGCTGAAGACCGGCAGGATTTCGCGTTCTGGCTCTACCTGTTCGGCGCCCTGATGTTCTGGGCTGGCCTGAGCCTGCGCGGCAGCGAGAACGAACTCGGCAAGGCTTTGTATGCGCTGATCAACGTGGGTCTGGTGTTCGTGGGCGCGGTCATCGGGCGGCGCGTGTTCACGGTGCTGGGTGGGCTGGGCGTGGCGGGCTACCTGGGCCATCTGTCATACCGCGTGTTTGCCGACAGCCTGTGGTTTCCGTTTGCGCTCACCTTGCTGGGCTTGGGTGTGGTGGCGCTGGGTATCGGGTGGCAGCGGCATGAAGCCCGCGTGCATGAGCGTTTGTCCAGCTGCCTGCCCCGGTTCCTGCAGCCGCTGACGCGGGCCTGAGCCGGCGCGGGCGGTCGGCATGTGGCATGGCGGCGCAAAGGCCGGTCCCCCACATGACGTCGGCCCGGCGTTCCTTCGGTGGAGCGCTCAGGGCCGACACCGCGTTTGTACCGGCGTTTTGCGTGGGTTTGTGACCATCCTGTGACGCCGGTAAGCAGGCGTTACGCCTCACTGCCCGAAGCGGGGACCGTCTTTCAGAAATTCGATCTCGGCTGGCGTGCTGGGCCGGCCGAGCACCGCGTTGCGGTAGGGGAAGCGGCCGAAGGTGGCGATGATGTCGCGGTGCTGACGGGCAAAGCGCAGGTTGCTCGCCAAGGTGTCGCGCAGCTCCACGGTGGCGGTGTCCACCAGGTAGCTGAAGCGTTCCACGCATTCGTTTTGCAGGGCCAGGTCTTCGGCGTGCATGAGGGGCATGTAGAGAAACACGCGGCCCACGCGTGGCAACAGGCGGTCTTGCTGGCGCGCCAGCGTGGCGCGCACCAAGTGCTGTGCCCGCGCATCGCCTGCAAACGCCCGGGCCTGGCCGCGGTGCACGTTGCGGGTGAACTGGTCGAGCAGGATGACGAGCGCCAGGCGGCTGTGCAGGGCGTCTTCCCAGTCGGTGAGGCCGCCGGCCAGCGCTTCGGCCACAAGCCCGCCGAAGCGTTGGGCAATCTGGTGATCGTGGGTCGCCTGGCCGCCGAACCACAGGGTGTGGTGGTCGGTGCTGGGCCAGTCGTTGAGCAGGCCATCGCCCAGCCAGAAGTCGAGTACCTCCTGCGCGGTGGCTTCGTGGGCAGATGGGGCGGTCGATGGGGTGGAAGACGTGCTCATGTCCGGATTCTGCCGGTCTCGGCAAGCGCCGCGCCGCGCGTTACGTTTGGCTACGCCTTTGACGCGGCATGCGGTACGGCTGACCGCCCGATTGCCTGTAATCGAGCCTGGGTGCACGGCATGCGCCGTCACCACCAACCAGGACAGGAGATCCCATGAAAGCCACTTTCTTTCGATTCCAATGGCGCCGCAGTTCGGTCTGGGCGCGCGGCCTGATGCTGGCCTCCCTGGTCACCGGCGCCTGGGCCTTGACCTTGGGGACCGCGCAGGCGCGCAGTGGGAGCGACGTGTACTGGTCCATTGGCGTGCAGTCGCCCGGCGTGGCGGTCGGGGTGTCGAACGCGCCGCCGGTGGTGGTGCATCAAAGCTACCCGTCTTACTCGCCCTACCCGGTGTATCAGCAGCCCCGGCCGGTGTACCAGCAGCGCCCCATCGTCATCCAGCATGCCCCGGTGGTGATTCACCAACCCTATCCCTACCCGTATGTGCGTCCCATCGTGGTGGCGCCAGCGCCCAGCTACCACCCCGGCCGCGGGCACGGACCCCGGCGCGGCTGGGATGACCACCGCGGCCACAAGCACAAGCACGACAGGCACCACCACGACCGCCGCGGCCACCGTTGAGGTCGGCACAGACCCGAGGCTGTGTCGGCCTCACATGGGTTTGAAGCGCGCGGCGTAGAGGCGGCTTACCGCAAACGCCTGCGCGTGGCCCCGCAGGCGCAGGCTGAGCCGGCCGGCCTCGTCGCGCTGTACGCTGTGGATGGCCTCGGCCCGTACCACGGCGCCCCGGTGTACCTGCCAGAAAACCGACCGGTCCAGCTGCGGCAGCAATTCCTTGAGCGGCGTGCGGATGAGCAGTTCGGTGTCTGCGGTGAGCACCCGCACATACTTGTCTGCTGCTTCAAAGGCCAGCACCTCCTTCACCGGTACCAGGCGGATGCTGGCGCCCACGCTGGCCTGAATCACGTTCAACGCCGGTGCTGCCGGTGCCGCGGCGGGCGCCAGCAGGGCACGCAGCTGCGCCAGCGTGCCCGGGTCCATGGCGTCGCTGGAAGTCTGCCGGTTGGAGAGAAGCGCCTGCACGCGCTGGACGGTGCGGGCCAGCCGGGCGGCCTGGATCGGCTTGAGCAGGTAATCCACCGCCTGCGATTCGAAAGCCTGCACGGCGTACTGGTCGTATGCCGTGACGAACACCAGTGCAGGAAAGGGCTCACCGCCGGGCGGCCATTGGTCCACCAGCTGGGCCGCGGCCTCCAGTCCGTTCAGGCCGGGCATGCGAATGTCCAGAAACAGCACCGCGGGCCGATGCGCCAGGGTGCGGGCCACGGCACTGGTGCCGTCGCCCACCACCGCGACAATGCGCAGTTCGGGCCAGGCGCGCGCCAGCTCCGCTTGCAGGGCGGCCGCGAGCAAGGGTTCGTCTTCGGCGATGAGGGCGGTGGCGGGGATGGGCGACAACGTCATGGCTTATCAGGGGGCGGCAGGGGGCGGCAGGGGCAGGGTGAGGGTGATGCGCGTGCCCTGGCCGGGCGCGCTGTCCCAGTGCAGGTGCGCGCGTCCGGCAAAGGCGGTGGTCAGGCGCTCGCGCACCTGCGTGAGGCCGAAGCCGGCGGCGCGCTCGCCCTCGCTGCCCACACCGGTGTCACTCACCGCAATCACCAAGTGCCCCTTGCTGCGGTGCGCGCTCACACGCACCTCGCCGCCCTGCACGCTGGGCTCCAACCCGTGGCGGATGGCGTTCTCCACCAGGGGCTGCAGCAGCAACGGTGGTATGGGGCATGCAGCCAGTTCGTCGGGCAGCGCCAGGTTGTAACGCAGCCGCGGCCCCATGCGAACGGTCATGAGTTCCAGGTAGTCCCGCAGGCGCTGGAACTCGGTGCTCAGCTGGTGGCCCGCCGCGGCGTCGGTGCGCGAGGCGGCCAGGGTGGCGCGCAGGTAGTCGTTGAGCCGGTCAAGCATGGCGGTGGCGCGTACCGGGTCCACGTCAATGAGGACGCGCAGGTTGGCCAGGGTGTTGAAGAGCATGTGCGGCTCCAGCTGGCTTTGCAACAGCCTGAGCCGCGACTCGGTCGCCTGGCGCTGCAGTTCCAGCGCGCGCTCGCGCTGGTAGAAGTAGAAGAAGAACGCACAGCTGACCGCCAGCGACCCCAGCAGAAAGACCCAGAAACGCTGCGGCGAGAGCTGCAGCAGCGCCCAGGTGGAGCGGCCTGCGTAGGCGTCGCCCAGGCCGGTGCCCAGGGCATACCCCAGCAGCACACTCAGCACCAGGTGCAGCCCCGTGCGCCACGAAAAGGCCCAGTAGTGCGGCGGTTCGGCGCCGAGCCAGCGGTGCAGGGCGATGCGGACAGGATCCGACAGCAACCAGATGCTGGTGCTGATGGCGAAGCTGTACACCAGTGACACCGCCCACGGGGGCTCGTGCGGGCTGGCGATCCATTGGACAACCGCGATGCACAGCGCCACGCCCCACACGATGACACCGCGGCGCCACACGCCCGGGCGGCTGTCCGCTGGCAGCCAGTGCAAGAGAGCATGTGCGGGGCGCAAGTGCATGGGAATGCAGGGTGGGAAGTGGGAAGTGGGAAGTGGGAAGTGGGCAGGCACATGGGGTGCGAGCGGCACCGCGCAACGATTCTGGCACGCTGGTCGCGCGCCAGGTCAGCGAGTGCAGCGTGGCACGACTCGGCGTCTACGTCGCCAACGGCCTGGTGCTCCTGGCCCCACAGGCGCCTAGATCAGGCCCAGCCAGTGGCCCCATACCAGCTGGCCGAGGTAGCGGCCGGGCAGCAAGCTGAAGGCGCCGGCGGTGACGCAGGCGCCCAGGTACAGGCCCAGCATGGCTTTGCGGTGGCCTTCCAGGTTGCCCCGGCGCAAATGGGCGAAGGCCAGGTACAGGCCGATCAGGGTGAACGGCACGAGCAGGTGGATGGGGGTGTAGCCGCCCACGTTGGGAAGGGCAGCGTCGCGGATGAAGAGGGCCGACAGGGCGGTGGCGAGCATGAGCGTGACCCAGGCGTAGCCTGCCGCGCGGTGCAGGCGGGGCCGCAGCGTGCGGGGGGTTCGCTGGGCGTGGCCGCGGCGCGCCCAGAGGGCCACCGGGCCGATGAGCAGCGCCGCCAGCGCGGCGCTCAGGTGGATGGCGATCACAGGGGTGAGTTGCATGGCCGTCTCCGGTAGGGGCGGGCTGTTGGTGTGTTGGCCTCACTGTGGCGCTGGCGGGAGGGCTGTGCCACCGTTGTGCGACCAAAACGGCCTGAAACGTCGCGAAACGCCTGGAATGCGGTGTGAACGTCCACCGGGTGCGCGCAGGCCGCGCACCCCTGGCGGTGCCCGTGCCAGCACCGGCTTGAAACGGGCACCCGTTACGATAGCTACCCTCAGCGGACCAACGGTTGGTCCGCTTTTTTGCGGGCATGGCCCGCTGCGGACGGTTCATGGACATTGGTTTGCTGATCAAGGCCGCCCTCATGGGGCTGGTCGAGGGCCTCACGGAGTTCTTGCCCATCTCGTCCACCGGACACCTGATTCTGGCGGCGGCGCTGCTCGACCTGTCGGGCGAAAAGATCAAGCTGTTCGAGGTGGTGATTCAGACCGGGGCCATCCTGGCCATCGTGTCGCTCTATGCCGAGCGGCTGTGGAAGACGCTGGTGGGCCTCCCCACCGAGCGCGAGGCGCAGCGCTTCACCCTGAACGTGCTGATCGGCTTCTTGCCGGCGGCGGTGGCGGGCGTGCTGTTCATCGACGTGATCAAGGGCGTGCTGTTCCAGCCGGTGGTGGTGGCCGCGGGCTTCATCGTCGGCGGGCTGGTGATTCTGTGGGCCGAATGGTTGCAGCAGCGCGGCAGCCGCGTGCATGTGACCGATGTGGACAACGTGCGCTGGACCGATGCCCTCAAGGTGGGCCTGGTGCAGTGCACGGCGCTGGTGCCGGGTGTGAGCCGCTCGGGCGCCACCATCATCGGGGCGATGCTGCTGGGGTTCAACCGCAAGGCGGCCACCGAGTTCAGCTTCTTCCTGGCCATTCCCATGCTGTTCGGCGCCGCCGCCTACGACCTCTACAAGAACCACACCTTGATCACGGTGGATGACCTGCCGTTTTTTGGCGTGGGCATGGTGGTGTCGTGGCTGTCGGCCTGGGTTTGCGTGCGCTGGTTGCTGCGTTTTGTGGGCACCCACAATTTCGTGCCCTTTGCCTGGTACCGCATCGCCTTCGGGGTGCTGATCCTGGTCACCGCCACCATGGGCTGGATCGACTGGACCGATTGATCCGCTAGCCGGCGTTGGCCTCGGCGGGGTCGCCCGCCGGCAGCGTGAAGGCAAAGCGCGCGCCCTTGCCGGGCGTTCCCTCGGCTTCAAACACGCCGCCATGGCGTTGCACGATGCGCAGTGCCGTGGCCAGGCCAATGCCCAGGCCGCCGAACTCGTGCGGCATGTGCAGGCGCTGAAAGGGTTGGAAGAGCTTGTCGGCGCGCGCCATGTCGAAGCCGGCACCGTTGTCCTGCACGCAGAACCAGGTGCGGCCCTCGTGCTGGCGTGCCCACACGCGGATGGTGGCCGCGGGCGTCCCGGCGGTGTACTTCCAGGCGTTGTGCAGCAGGTTTTGCAGGAGGGCGTCCACCAGCGCAGCGTCGGCATCGGCCCGCAAGCCGTCTTGGACCGACCACTCGACCCGTCGACCGGGTTCCTGCGCCGCTTGTTCTTCCAGCAGGCGGCGAGCGATGGCCGAGAGGTCCACCGTGCTGCGCTGCAGCGGACCACGGCCCACCTGCGAGAGTTGCAACAGGCCGTCGATCAGCTCACCCATTTTCTTGCTGGCGGCCATGATGCGCTGCAGGTGCTGCTGGCTGGTTGCGTCCAGCGCCGGGTTGTCTTCCTGCAGCGCCTGCGCAAAGCCGTTGATGATGCGCAGGGGGGAGCGCAGGTCGTGCGCCACGGCGTAGGAATAGCTTTCCAGTTCGTTGTAGGCCCCCCGCAGGGCCTGGGTGCGCAGCTGGATGCGCTGTTCCAGCGAGGTGTTCAGCCGCTGAATTTCCAGCTCGGCCCGCTTGCGTGCGGTGATGTCCTGGGTGACGCCCAGGGCACGCACCGCCCGGCCATTCGCGTTTCGCTCGAACTCGGCCTGCACGGAGAACCAGCGTTCTCGGCCATCAAATGAAAGCCGGTATTCGAGGTTGTAGGAGCCATGCCCCTGCACAGCCGCCGCCCATTGACGCAACACCACGGGTTTGTCGTCGGGATGGGTGCGGGCCAGCAGTTCTTCGTCGCTGAACTCGCCAGCGGGCAGACCCAGCACCTCGCTGGAGTCGGTCAGGGCGGTGAAGCGCCTCGTGGCGACGTCGGCCCGCCAGGTGGCGAGACCGGCCAGCCGCTGCGCCTGTCGCAGCAGCTGCTCGCTGGTGCGCAGGGCTTCTTCCGTCTTCTTGCGTTCGCCGATGTCCTTGACCACGGCGATGAGGTAGTCCGGCGAACCATCGGGTTGGCGCACCAGGGACAGCGTGAGGTGCACCCACACCACACGACCGTCGCGGTGCAGGTACCGCTTCTCCATCTGGTAGTGGGGAATTTCGCGGGCCAGCAGGCGCCTGAGCAGGCCGAGGTCCTGGTGCAGGTCTTCGGGGTGGGTGATGTCGAGGAAGGTCATGCCCATCATTTCCTCGTGGGAATACCCCACCAGATCGCAATAGGTCTGGTTGATGCGGATCCAGCGGCCGTTGATTTCGCTGTGGGCCATGCCGGTGGCGCTGTGCTCGAAGGTGGCCTCCAGCTGCTGGTGGCTGCGCTGGTGCTCGCTTCGCAGGTCGGCCAGGCGCGCGTGCTGGCGCTGCATCACGGCGATGGAGCCCACCACCGCCAGCTGGGTGAGCAGGTGCCAGAGGTTGAGCCAGAACGCCTCCAGCGGTGATTCAAAGGCCAGGCTGAAGTAGGGCCTGACCATCAGGAAGTTGACCGCCAGCATGCCGACGAGGGTGCTGAGCATGCCGGCGCGGAATCCGCCGTACAGGGCCGAGAGGGCCGCCGCCAGTGCCAGGGTGACAAAACGGCCGCCCGACTCGGCCGGCGCCAGCGCCACCCGGGCCCAGACGGCCACGGTGGTGATCAGGAGGGCAACCGCGAAGCGGTTCCACACCGAAACCCGGTGGGGCTGCCATTCGCCCATGCGCTGGAGCAGGGACCAGGCGGGCGTGAACAGGCTGGCGAGGGGCGGGGCACGCATGGCCGAGTAGCTTACGCTTTCACCGGCGCTGGTAAGCCCAGAAAACCCTTGCCTTTCCGGCTTTCCGTGGTCGACGGCGCCCGCAGCAGCGTCAGGCCAGGGCCGGTGCGGTCTGCATGCTGCGCAACAGACGGTCGATGGCAGCGGCCGTTTCCAGCGGCTTTTCCATGGGGAACAGGTGGCTGCCCTCGACCATGGCCATGCGTTCGGGGTGTGCCTGGCCCACCAGGCGCTGCGTCATGGCCATGCCCACCTGCTTCATTTCCAGCGAGTGCGTGCCGCCCAGAAACGCCACCGGACAGGCCAGCGGGTGGCGGCGCAGCAGACGGTCGAGGTTGTGGGGCAGGGTGTTGTAGATGGCGGTTTCCACGTCGCGGTCGAAGCTGAGCACGCGCTGGTGGGCGCTGCCCTGCACGGCGTCGTGGGTGCCAAACGTGATGTAGTCGCGCAGCACCTGAGGGTCCCAGCGGGCAAAGGCCTTTTTGCGCGCGAAGTGCTCAAAGGTGGCCGTGGCGTCGGGCCAGCTGTTGCGCCGGCGCCGGCTCACCTTGCCGGGCGACACCGAGCCCACCAGCTGGGTGCGCTTGATCAGCTCCAGCGTGCGCGCCCGCCAGCCGCCCAGCACCGGTGAATCGATCAGCAGCACGCCCTTGACGCCGTGCCCGCCCAGCTGCGGATGGCGTGCGGCACACATGAGGCTGAGGAAGCCACCCAGCGAATGGCCCACCAGCCAGGCCGGCTGGCCGTGGCGCTCGATCTCGGGGCCGGCAAAATCCGCCAGCTGCTGCACCAGGTGCGGCCAGTTGCTGGTGACTGGGTAGCGCGGATCGTGCCCGAACTTGTCGACCGCGCGCACCGAAAACCCGCGCGAGCGCAGCGACTTGAACAGCACGCCGTAGGTGCTGGCGGGAAAGCTGTTGGCGTGGGAAAAGATGATCAGGGACATGCGCGGTCGGATCGGGCGGCTGGTGTCGTCGTTGGGAACGACACCCGTTCGCCCCGAACTTGTCGAAGGGTTCGCGAGGGCTTCGACAGGCTCAGCCCGAACGGAGCGTAGGGAAAGCGGTCTCTGGCCCGGCCTAAATCAGCTTTTCTCTCGCATTGGTCAGCTTCTTGAGCGGCTGCACGCGCGTGCCGGCGCACAGCAGGGGCACGTCGGTGTGGCTGTTGTCCCAGGTGGGGTGCTCGATGCCGTCAAACACCTCGCGCAGCTTGCGGCCCCACACCGTGTGCAGCATGCGGAAGTACGGGTTTTCGTGGTCGATGCAGGTGATCTTGTCGGAGCTGAGCTGGTCAGCCTCGTAGATGGCCAGGTCCAGCGGCAGGCCCACCGACAGGTTGGACTTGAGCGTGGAGTCCATCGACACCAGCACGCACTTGGCGGCTTCGTTCAGCGGGGTGTCGGGGCGGATCACGCGGTCCAGCACGGGCTTGCCGTATTTGGATTCACCGATCTGGAAGAAGGGCGTCTCGGCGGTGGCTTCGATGAAGTTGCCCGCCGAATACACCTGGAACAGGCGCATGCCTTCGCCCTGGATCTGGCCACCGAAGATCATGGACACGTTGAAATCGACCCCGGCGTGCTTGAGCGCCTCGCCGTCGCGCTCGAACACATGGCGCACCGCCGAACCCAGCACCCGCGCCGCGTCGAACATGCTTTTGGCGTTCCAGATGGTGATGGGGTCGCCCCCGGCCGGGTCATTGAGCTGCTCGACCTGCAGAATCTCGCGCACCGACTGCGAAATGCTCAGGTTGCCCGCCGAGAGCAGGCACATGAAGCGCTCGCCCGGCCTCTCATAGACGATCATCTTGCGGAAGATGCTGATCTGGTCCAGACCGGCGTTGGTGCGGGAGTCGGACAGGAAAACCAGTCCGGCGTTGAGTTTGACGGCGACGCAGTAGGTCATGGGCAGTGGGCGAGCGGTAGGCGAAACCCCTGATTTTACCGGCAGCACCGCCGGACGCCCTGAAAGGGCGGACGCGCCGGAGGGTGGGCGCAGCGCCTGGTTCGGCAGGGTCCGAGCCCGGGCAGCCGTTGCGCGGTCGCGCCAGCGGACCGTGTTCGTCAGAGGGCGAGGGCCCTGCCCAGCTGGCAAGAACGGGGCCTGTTGGGTGCCCACTGCTGCGTTTGAGCCGCCCCGTCCGACCTGTTGTCAGACCAGCTTCTTCAGGCGGTACACCAGGTCCAGCGCTTCACGTGGGCTCAGCGCATCGGGGTCCACCTCGGCCAGCGCGGTCAGCGCGGGTGGTGTTTCGTGCTGAATGGGTTCGGGCGGTGGGGCGAACAGGTCCACCTGCACGCGGCTGTTCTCGCTCTGCGCCTCCAGCGCCGCGAGCGCGTGGCGCGCGTGCTGCACCACGGCGTTGGGCACACCCGCCAGGCGCGCCACCTGGATGCCGTAGCTGCGGCTGGCCGGGCCCGGTTCGATCTGGTGCAGGAACACGATGCCGCCGCCGTTGCGCGACGCGGCACCGCCTTCGACCGCGCTCACGTGCACGTTCACCGCCGCGTGGTGGTCGGCGGGGAACTGGGTGAGTTCGAAGTAATGCGTGGCGAACAGCGTGAAACAGCGCGCCCTGTCGTGCAGGTGGGTGGCGATGCCGCCGGCCAGCGCCAGGCCGTCGAAGGTGGAGGTGCCACGGCCGATCTCGTCCATCAGCACCAGGCTGTTGGGCGTGGCGGCGTGCAGGATCTGCGCGGCTTCCGTCATCTCCACCATGAAGGTGGACTGGGCGTTGGCCAGGTCATCGGCCGCGCCAATGCGGGTGTGGATGGCGTCGATGGGCCCCAGCCGGCAGCTGGCTGCGGGCACGTAGCTGCCCATGCTGGCCAGCAGCACGATCACCGCCACCTGGCGCATGTAGGTGCTCTTGCCGCCCATGTTGGGGCCGGTGATGACCTGCATGCGCTGCTTCGGACCGAGCACCGTGTCGTTGGGGATGAAGCTGGCGCCGCTGGTCTCGTTCAGCCGCGCTTCCACCACCGGGTGGCGTCCGCCGCGGATGTCGATGCAGGGCTCGGGCACGAACTGCGGCTCGGCCCAGCCGAGTGTGAGCGAGCGCTCGGCCAGCGCGCACAGGGCGTCGAGCGCGGCCATGGCGCGGGCCAGCTGGGTGAGCGGTGCCACAAAGGCCTGCAGCTCGTCCAGCAGGTGTTCGTACAGCCATTTTTCTCGCGCCAGCGCCCGGTCCTGCGCGCTCAGCGCCTTGTCTTCGAAGGCCTTGAGTTCGGGCGTGATGAAGCGCTCGGCATTTTTGAGCGTCTGGCGGCGGCGGTAGTCGTCGGGCACCTTGTCCACCTGGCCCTGCGTGACCTCGATGTAGAAGCCGTGCACCTTGTTGAACTGCACCCGCAGGTTGGCGATGCCGGTGCGGGCGCGCTCGCGCGCTTCCAGCTCGATCAGGAAGCCGTCGCAGTTGTTCTGGATGCCGCGCAACTCGTCCAGGTCGGCGTCGAACCCGTCGTTGATGACGCCGCCGTCGCGCACCAGCGCGGCGGGCTCGGGCAGCAGGGCGGCGCGCAGCAACTCGTCGCAACCCACCGGCGGTTGCAGCTGGGCGGCCAGCTGGTGCAACAGGCTGGGCGCCATCGCCGGGTCTGTGGCCGGGTCCAGTCCGGCCGCCAGCTCGCGCGCGAGATCGTGGGCGCGCGCCAGCGTCTGGCACAGGCCCACCAGCTCGCGCGGACGCACCTGGCGCAGGGCGGTGCGTGCGCTGATGCGCTCCACATCGCTGGCGCCTTTGAGGGCTTGGCGCAGGCGCTGCCAGAGGCCACCGCGCAGGGTGCCGATGGCGCCCAGCCGGGCGCGGGCCATGGTGCGGTCGCGGGGCGGGGCCAGCAGCCAGCTGCGCAGCGCGCGGCTGCCCATGCCGGTGCAGCACACGTCCAGCAGCGACAGCAAGGTGGGGCTGGTCTCGCCGCGCAGCGTCTGCGTGAGTTCGAGGTTGCGCCGGGTGTTCACCGGCAGGTCGATCAGCTCGTCGGTGCGGGCCACCTGCAGGCTGCGCACATGGGTCAGCGCCCGGCCCTGGGTGTGTTCGGCGTAGTTGAGCAGCGCGGCGGCGGCGGCGTGGGCATCGGGCAGGTCTTGCGCGTCCCACGCGGCCAGGCTGGCGGCCTGCAGTTGCTCCAGCAGCTTGCGCTGGCCCAGGCCGGCGTCAAAGGCCCAGGCCGGGCGGATCACCGCCACCATGCGACCACCAGCAGCACCTGGCTGGGCGGCGATGCCTTGCACCTGCTTTTCAAAGCCGGGCGTGACCTCGGCGCTGTAGAGCAACTCACCGGGCCCGACGCGGGCGATCCAGTCGGTCAGCTCGTCGGTGGCGCACTGCGCCAGGTAGACGATGCCCTGGGTCACCGACAGCCAGGCCAGGCCGCAACCGGTGCGCGCGCCGGGGTGCACGGCCATCAGCAGGGCTTCGGTCTTGTCGGACAGCAGTTCGGCATCGGTCAGCGTACCAGGCGTCACCACCCGCACCACCTTGCGCTCCACCGGCCCCTTGGACGTGGCGACGTCGCCCACCTGTTCGCAGATGGCCACCGATTCGCCCAGCTTGATGAGCCGCGCCAGGTAGTTGTCCACCGAATGGAAGGGCACGCCGGCCATCACCACCGGCTCGCCGCCCGATTGGCCGCGCTGGGTGAGCGTGATGTCGAGCAGGCGCGCGGCCTTCTCGGCGTCGCCGAAGAACAGCTCGTAGAAATCGCCCATGCGGTAGAACACCAGGGTGTGCGGGTAGCCGGCCTTGATGGCCAGGTACTGCTGCATCATCGGCGTGTGTTTGTCCAGCGGGGCGGTCATGGGCGGCTTGTCGGGCGTGTCAAAACAGCCGCCGACTGTAGCAGGCCCGTTCAACTGGTTCAGCCGCTGTCAGCGCCGACCGGCCGCTTGCGGCAATGATTGCGGCAAGCGGCCGGTCGGGGTGCCGTTCAGGGCGTCATGGCCTGGGCAGGGACTGCGCGCTGCGGCGCTGCCTGCGGGGGGCCATCCTTCAGAGGCCGGGGAGGGGCGTGCCGCGCGTGCTGGCGCGTGTGTTGTCCGTGGTGGATGTGGGAGCGGCAGGGCTGGCCTTGCCCGGTGTCATCACCACCTTGCGGCAGTCGTCCTCTTTCTTGTCGAACATCTCGTAGCCGCGCACCGCGTCTTCCAGGCTCAGGTGGTGGCTCACGATCACCTCGGGCTTGAGCTGCCCTTCGCCGATGCGCTCCAGCAGCTCGGGCATGTAGCGCTGCACATGGGTCTGGCCCATGCGGAAGGTCAGGCCCTGGTCGAACGCGTCGCCGAACAGGAAGCCGTGGATGTGGCCGGCGTACACGCCGGGCACGCTCACGATGCCGCCGCGCCGCGTGGCCGCAATGGCCCAGCGCAGGGCCACGCCGCTGGAGCCTTCGATCTTGAGGTTCGTGAGCATGGTCTCCAGCCCCGAGCCCTTGGCCTCGAAGCCGATGGCGTCGATGGTCGCGTCCACGCCGCGGAACTGCGTGGCCTCGATGATGGCCTGTGCCGGGTCGTCCACGTCGTCGAAGTTGATGGTTTCCACGCCATAGGTTTCGGCGGCAAACTTCAGGCGATAGGGATGGTGGTCGATCATGAAGATGCGTTCGGCCCCCAGCATGCGGGCACAGGCCGCGGCCATCAGGCCCACCGGCCCGGCGCCGAAAATGGCCAGCGTGCGCCCGGGGCCCACCTCGGCGTTCACCACCGCCTGGTAACCGGTGGGCAGGATGTCGGACAGGAACAGCACCTGCGCATCGCTGAGCCCTTCGGGGATTTTCAGCGGGCCGGTGTTGGCCATGGGCACGCGCACATACTCGGCCTGCCCGCCCGCGTAACCGCCGTACAGGTGCGAGAAGCCAAACAGGCCGGCGGGTGAGCGCATCACCTTCTTGTTCAGGCTCATGCCACGCCCGGGGTTGGTCGTCTCGCAGGCGGAATAGAGCGTGCGCGAACAGAAATAGCAGTCGCCGCAGGCGATCACAAAGGGGATCACCACGCGGTCACCGCGCTTCAGGTCGGTGACGCCGGTGCCCACGTCTTCCACGATGCCCATGAACTCGTGGCCCAGGATGTCGCCGGTTTCCATGCCGGGCACCTTGCCACGGTACAGGTGCAGGTCGGAGCCGCAGATGGCGGTGGCCGTGACGCGCAGCACGATGTCCTGCTCGTGCTGCAGCACCGGATCGGGTACGGTGTCGACGCGCACGTCCTTGGCGCCGTGGTAGGTGAGTGCTCGCATGGTGGTCCCCAGTGGTTGTCGATGGGTGCCTGCGGCAAGGTGCATGCCCGTGCTTTGCTTCACAATGCGAGCCTTGTTTCAAGACCTTTTCCTCAGGGTTTCGCATCGTGGCCGCTCACTCCCAACCCGATTCCGCCTCCGATGCCACCCCGGGTGCCCAGCCGCCGCCCTTGCCTTATGAGGCCGCCTTCCTGGCGGCCCCCTTTCCAAGCAGCCTGAGCCGCCAGTGCGACGGGCGGCTGCTGGCGGTCAACGACGCCTGGCTGGCGCTGACGGGTTCGCGGCGGGAAGACGTCATCGGGCGCACCACCGTGGAACTGGGCCACTGGCCCGACGGGCAGGCGCGGCACGATTTCCTGCAGCGTGTGCAGGCCGATGTGCAGCACGAGACGATCTGGCTCGCCCGCGGGGTGCCGCATGCCGTGCGCATGCACACCCGGGTGCTGGATGTGCAGCCCGAGCCCCTGCTGCTGGTGGTCATGCTCGAAAGCCATCCCCAGCGCACGGCCGACAAGGCACTGGCCCTGACGGAAAACGCCTTTCTGGAGACGCACCGCGCCTTGCAGCACCGAGTCGAGCTGCACGCGGCGCTGGAGAAGCTTGCCCGCGTGGGTCACTGGGTCAACGGCTCGAACGAGCAGGAGGTGATCTGGTCCGAGGGGCTTTATGCCATCGCCGGGCTGGCGCCGGCGCCGGTCATCACCCGTGCCATCGGGCGCAGCGCCATCCATCCAGACGATCTGCCCGCCTGGCTGGCGGCCCGCCAGGCCTGTGATGGACGGGAGGTCACGTTTCGCTGGCTGCACCCGGACGGCCGCACCCGCTGGTTTCGCACCCGCATCAGCCGCACCGCGGTGGCCGGCAGCCCGCCGGCGGACTTCGGCGTGGTGCAGGACATCACCGCGGAGCGCGAGGCGGCCAATGCCCTGGCCGAGCAGCTGCACTTCATCCAGAACATTGCGGCACGGGCGCCCGGGCTCATGTACCAGGCCCGGCTGCGACCCGACGGCACCAGCACCATCCCCTACGTGAACGACGCCGTGCGCGAGATGCTGGAACTCGACCCCGACGAGCTGCGGGTGGACGCCCGGCGCCTGTTCGCCCGCGTGCACCCGGACGATCTGGCGCAGGTCCGTGCCAACCTGGCGGTCTCCGCCCAGAGGCTCACGCCGTGGCAACAGGTCTACCGTGTGCAACTGCCGACCAAAGGCCTGCGGTATTACAGCGTGGAGGCCTTGCCCGAGCGCGAGTCCGATGGGTCCATTCTCTGGCATGGCTTCACCACCGACGTGACCGCGGCCCAGCATGCCGAGCTGGTGTTCAGGCGCCAGGCGCGCATGCTGGAGGCGGTGCGCCAGGCACAGGCGGCCTTCATCGAGGCCGATGACAAGCGCCCGGCATTCGAGGGCTTGCTCGACGCCTTCCTCAACGTCACCGGGAGCGGCTATGGATTTGTGGGCGAGGTGCTGCTGGACCCGTCCGGGCAGCCGTACCTGAAGACCCATGCGATCACCAACATCGCGTGGGACGAGCCCACCCGCCGCCTGTACACCGACCAGGGCGGCTCGGGCCTGGAGTTTCGCCATCTCAACACGCTGTTCGGCGCGGCCCTGACCAGCGGCGCGCCGGTACTGGCCAACGCGCCCGCCACCGATCCACGGGCCGGCGGGCTGCCGCCGGGGCATCCCCCGATGTCCGCCTTCCTGGGCATTCCGATCCACGCCGGCGACCAGGTGGTGGCCATGGTGGGCCTGGCCAATCAGCCCGACGGGTACAGCGAAGCGGACATCGAATTTCTGCAGCCGCTGCTGGGCGCGGTGCGGCAACTGGTGCTGGCCTGGCGCGGCCATGCCGAGCGGCGGCGCACGCGGCGCGAACTGGAGGCCACGAGCGCCGAGCTGGCGGACAAGAGCGCCGGCCTGCAGGTGGCGCTGGACGCCATGAACCAGGGGCTGACGAAGATCGATGCCGATGGTCGCGTGCGGCTCTACAGCCGCCGCTTGCTGGAGCTGCTCGACATTCCCGAGGACCGGGTGGCCGAGGGCGCCACGTACCAGGAACTGGTGGCCTACCAGGAGGCCCGTGGTGATTTCGGCGACCAGCTGGAAGGGCTGGTGCCGCATGTGCGCCCCATCAACGGTGCCTTGCCTCCCGGCGACGTGCCCGACACCTACTGGCGGCGCACGCGCGCGGGACGCACGCTGGAGGTGAACACGCGGCACTTCCCCGACGGCGGCATGGTGCGCACCTTCACCGACGTCACCCCGTACATCGAGGTGCAGGAAGCCCTGCGCGACGAACGCCAGCGCCTGGCCTGGGTGCTGGAGGCCACGCGCCCCGGCATCTGGGAAACCAACCTGGTCACGGGGCACATGACGGTGAATGCGCGCTGGGCCGAGATGCTGGGTTACACCGTGGAGGCGCTGGAGCCCACCACCTTCGACACCTGGCGCCGGCTCGTGCACCCGACCGACCTGGAGCGCGCCGATCGCATTCTGCAGAGCCACTGGGCCGGCGACATCGACTATTACGAGTGCGACCTGCGCATGCGCCACCGGGCGGGGCACTGGGTGTGGATCAATGACCGCGGGCGCGTGCACCAGCGCGACGGGCAGGGGCGTGCCCTGTTCATGTCGGGCACGCACCTGGACATCAGCGAACGCGTGGCCGCGCAGGAACAGGTGCGCGCGCTCAATGCCAGCCTGGAAGCCCGCGTGGCCTCGCGCACAGGGGAGCTGGAGCGCACCCTGAAGGACATGGAGGCGATTTCTTATTCCATCGCCCACGACCTGCGCGCACCGCTGCGCTCGGTCAACGGCTTTGCGGCCATCATCGCGGAAGAGGAAGCCGAGCACCTCAGCGCCACCGGGCGCGACATGTTCGAGCGCATCGCGCGCTCGTCGCGCAACATGGGCCAGATGCTCACCGACATGCTGGAGTTGCTGCGGGTGGTGCGCGTCGAGCTGGAGGCGGTGCCGGTGGACCTGCGGGCGCTCGCCCTGGCCGCCCGGGAGGCACTGGGCACCAGCGCCGAGCAGGCCCGGCTGGAGATCGGCCCCATGCCGCTGGCCCTGGGCGACGCCACCCTGCTGCGGCAGGTGCTGATCAACCTGATGGACAACGCCCTGAAATATGCGCGCCACCGGCCGCAGGCCGTGCTGCAGCTGGGATTTGACGCTCGCGCCCGCGCCTATTTCCTGCGCGACAACGGCATGGGTTTCGACATGGCGCGCGCGGGCAAGCTGTTCGGGCTGTTCCAGCGCCTGCACGCGGGCGGTGACGTGCCCGGCACCGGCGTGGGCCTGGCCATCGTGGCGCGCATCGTCGAGCGCCATGGGGGGCGCATCTGGGCCGAATCCGCCCCGGGCGAGGGCGCCACCTTCTGGTGGACCCTGCCGCAGGCCTGATGCCGCGCGGCGCGGGGCGGCGCCGGCCCACGCGCGCGCTCCGGTGCCCAGGGCCGGCGCACGGCGGGGGTGCCGATCAGAACGGAGCGAGGTGTTCGGCGGGTGGCGTGTCGTCGCCCGCGGGCTTGCCCTGTGCCGGCACCGCGGCTGCCACGTCGGGTGGCGTGTCGGTGGCCGTGGTGCCCGCGGCCGCGGGGGCGGTGGTTGCCACCGCGCCACCTGCGGCGGTGGCAGGGCCGAGCTTGCCGGCCTGGCGCACGGAGGCCTTGTCGCCGGCGCTGGCGAACTTGCTGTACTTGCCGATCACGCCGACCAGCTGGCCGTAGATACGGGGGTTGGCGGCCAGGCATTCCTTCTGTTCCAGGAAGTTCGACTCACCGCTGAAGTTGCCCACCAGGCCACCGGCCTCGGTCACCAGCAGGGCGCCTGCGGCCACGTCCCAGGGCGACAGGCCCATTTCAAAGAAGCCATCGGTGAAGCCGGCGGCCACGTAGGCCAGGTCGAGGGCGGCGGAGCCGGGGCGGCGCAGGCCGGCGCACCGCGGCATCACGTCGCCCATCATCTGCAGGTAGGTCTGGAAGGCGTCGCCCGGGCGGAAGGGGAACCCGGTGGACAGCAGGGTGTCGCGCAGGCCGGTGCGCTTGGCCACGCGGATGCGACGGTCGTTCAGGTAGGCGCCGCGCCCGCGCGTGGCGCAGAAGAGGTCGTTGCGGCTCGGGTCGTAGACCACGGCCTGTTCCAGCTTGTTGCCCACCATGAGCGCGATGCTCACGCAGTAGACCGGGAAGCCGTGGATGAAGTTGGTCGTGCCGTCCAGTGGGTCGATGATCCAGACATGGTCCGCGCCGCCATGCCGGCCTTCGCGCCGGCCCGACTCCTCGGCCCAGATCGCGTGATCGGGGTAGGCGGTGAGCAGGGTGTCGATGATCGCCGCTTCGGCCGCGTGGTCGACTTCGGTCACGAAATCATTGGTCTGCTTGGGCGAGACGCGAACCGACTCCACGTCCAGCGCGGCCCGGTTGATGATGGTGCCAGCGGTACGGGCGGCCTTGATGGCCACGTTGAGCATGGGGTGGAGTGTGGACGACATGAATTGTGAACCTCGGCGCACCGGTGGCGGCACGCGACAGTGGAAGAGCGGAAAGCGGAATACCCCGGCGATGCGGCGGCGACAATAGGCGATTTTACCGTTCACAACAACCACCCCCTTGTCGCCGACGGAGGCAACACACCCAGGACACCGCGGAACGGGCTCTGCCAGGGCGCAGACGGGGCCCCATCGGGGTGAAGCCGCAGGCGGCACGGGAAGATTTTTATGCGTTCTCGATTTATTCTGATCCAGACCAGCCACGCCGGCAACGTGGGCGCGGCCGCTCGCGCCATGAAAGTCATGGGCTTCGATGACCTGGTGCTGGTGGAGCCGCGCTGGCCCAATGTGCTGCGCCGCGAAGAAACCATCCAGCGGGCCAGCGGTGCCAACGACGTGCTGGACAAGGCGCGCATCGTGGCCACGCTCGACGAAGCCCTGGAAGGCGTGGACCACCTGTGCGCCACGGCCATGACGCCGCGCGATTTCGGTCCACCGACACGCTCACCGCGCGAGCATTTCGCCCAATTGCTGGCAACTCCTTCCGGCGATGTGCTGTCAGCCGGTGCGCCAGCAGCGCAGCGCCCGGGCGGCGTGGCCTTCCTGTTCGGCTCCGAGCGCTTCGGCATGCGCAACGAAGATGTGTACCGTTGCCACGCCTGCCTGCGCATCCCCACCGCGCCCCGCTTCGGTTCGCTGAACCTGGCAGCCGCGGTGCAGCTCATCGCTTACGACTGGCGCCTGGCGCTCGGGGGCTTCGACGCACCGCCGCCCGCCACCCCAGAGCGCTCGCCGGCCGATGCCCGTGCGATTGCCGGCATGCTGCAGCACCTGGAACAGGCGCTGGTGGCGGTCGACTTTCTCGACCCCGCCGCGCCGAAGAAGCTCATGCCCCGGCTCAACCAGCTGTTCAACCGCGCCGCACCCAGCGAGGAAGAAATCCACATCCTGCGCGGTGTTGCCAAGGCCATGCTGCAGGTGGCCGACCAAGCGAAGCGCTAGACTGGCTGCCCCAAAACCAGAAGAAGCCCCATGTTTGCCCGACTCCGATCCGACATCCAGTGCATCCTCGAGCGCGACCCCGCCGCGCGCAGCACCTGGGAAGTGATCACCTGTTACCCGGGCCTGCACGCCGTGTGGCTGCACCGCCCGGCGCACTGGTGCTGGACACACGGCCTGAAGTGGCCGGGGCGTTTCATTTCCCACCTGGCGCGCATCTTCACCGGCATCGAGATCCACCCGGGCGCGAAGATTGGCGAGCGGGTGTTTTTCGACCACGCCATGGGCGTCGTGGTGGGCGAGACCGCGGAGATCGGCGACGGCTGCACCATCTACCAGGGCGTCACGCTGGGCGGCACGTCGCTTTACAAGGGCACCAAACGCCACCCCACGCTGGGCAAAGACGTGGTGGTGAGCGCGGGCGCCAAGGTGCTGGGCGGCTTCGAGGTCGGTGACGGCGCCAAGATCGGCAGCAACGCGGTGGTGATCAAGCCGGTGCCGGCGGGCGCCACGGCGGTCGGCATCCCGGCCCGCATCATTCAAAGCAAGCAGGGCGCCAGTGCCGACGTGACCGAGGCGAACCCCAAGTTCCAGGCCTACGGCATCACGCAGGAAGACGACCCGCTGTCGCAGGCCATGCGCGGCCTGATCGACAGCGCCGCCGGCCAGGAACACCAGATTGCACTGCTGTGGAAGGCAATCGAGAAACTGTCGTCCATGGAGAAAGGCGACTGCGTGCCGGCCGGCGCGGCGCTGAAAGAAAACTTCGAGGCCGAGAAGCTCAACCAGCTGGTGGGCAAGTAGCACTTGCCCCGCACCGCAGGTGCGGCGCGGGCGGAATCATTCAGTGATGGTGTCCGTGCGCGCCGTGCGCGTGGCCGTGGGCGATTTCCTCTGGACTCGCCGCTTGCACATCCACCACCTTCACCGCAAAGCGCAGCACCTGCCCGGCCAGCGGGTGGTTGCCGTCGAGGTGCACGGTGTCGCCTTTGATCTTCATCACGGTGAACACCTGTTCACGACCGTTGTCGTCCGTGCCCTGGAGCTGGCCGCCGACCTTCACGCCCGGCGGGAATTCGCTCTTGGGAATGCTGTGCACCAGGCTTTCGTCGCGCACGCCGAAGGCGTCTTCCGGTGGCAGCTCCAGCGTGGCGGCAAAGCCTTTTTCCTGGCCCTCCAGCGCCTTTTCGATGCCGGGCAGGGTGTTGTGGTAGCCGCCGTGCAGGTAGGCGCGCGGCTCCTTGCCGTCTTCGAGCAGCTTGCCCTTGGCGTCGGTGGCGCGGAAGGTGATGGTGACGACGGTGTCTTTGGTGATTTTCATGGGGTGGTTCCAGTGGGTTCAGCGGGCAGGGCGCACGGCGCTCTTGGGCCGGAAGCCCTTGCAGACGTCGTCGTTCGTTTCCAGGTAGGGCCCGCCGATGAGGTCGATGCAGTAGGGAACGGCGGCAAAAATGCCGTTGACGCGCACCGAGCCGTCGGCGTTCTTCGCGCCTTCCAGCGTCTCGGCAATGGCCTTGGGCTGGCCCGGCAGGTTGATGATGAGGCTGTTGCCCCGGATCACCGCCACCTGGCGCGAGAGGATGGCGGTGGGCACGAAGGCCAGGCTGATCTGGCGCATCTGCTCGCCGAACCCGGGCATTTCCTTGTGGGCCACGGCCAGCGTGGCCTCGGGCGTCACGTCGCGCAGGGCCGGGCCGGTGCCGCCGGTGGTGAGCACCAGCGAGCAGCCCGCGTCCACCAGCTCGATCAGCGTGGCGCTGATGCCCTCAACCTCGTCCGGAATCAGGCGCGGCTCGAAGGTGATGGGGTTTTTCAGCGCGCGGCTGAGCCAGTCCTGCAGGGCGGGCAGGCCCTTGTCTTCGTAGACGCCGCTGCTGGCGCGGTCGCTGATGGAGACGATGCCGATGCGCACCGGCTCGGCGGCTGAGGTCGTGGTGTCGTTCATGGCTGTTCGGTGTCGGCGGGTTCGTCGCTGTCGGTGCCGTCCGCGGCTTCGCCGCGGTTCAGCACTTCCTTGACCAGCTGGAAGATGTCGCGGTAGGCCTTGCCGTGGCGCACGGCCACGCCGGGGGCTTCCTGCGCCTGCGAGGCCTGCGCGTCCTTGCGGGCCTGGCGGATCAGGGCACGCAGCTGCTGCACGTCGGCCCCGGTGTCGATCTGCAGCCAGCGGGTGAGGGCGTCGTCGTCGGCAATGAGCTGATCGCGCCACTGCTCAGCCTGGTGCAGCGACAGCGTGCCCTTGGCCGAGCCCTTGTTCTGCTCGTCCAGCGCGGCTTCGATGGCGGCGATGGTCTCTTCGGGCTGGCCGCGCATGAGCTTGCCGATGAACTGCATCTGGCGCCGGCGGCCTTCGAAATTGGTGATCTTGCGGGCGTCGGCCACGGCGTCCAGCAGTTTCTCGGGCAGGTCGAGCCGCTTGGTGAGGTCGGCTCGCAGGGTGAGCAGGCTTTCGCCGAGCTCCTGCAGCCGGTCGCTGTGTTTCTTGAGGTCGGTCTTGCTCATGTCGGCCGAGCCTTTGAGCTCGCGTTTGAGCTCCAGGTCCAGTTCGCTGCCGAGGGCAACAAAGTGGCCGCGGACGAAATAGCCTTTGGTGGGTTTGCGGGACATCTGAGTAGGGGTACCCCCGGCGGCGCCCGCTGACCAGGGCGACCGTGCCACCTGGGTGGCGCGAAGGGGGATGGGTGGAAACAAGGGTTTGGGGCGACAAGTATCATAGCCGTCGACATGAAAAAAGCATCGAACACCCCGGCCCGCGCTCGCGCGACACCCCCCATCCCCTCTGCGAGCGCCAGCGCCGACCCGCGTGCACCGCTCGCCGGTTTCCAATACGCGCGCAGCCAGTTCGAGGAGCTGGTGGATCTGGCCCTGGGCCATGCGAAGCTGCTGGGCGCGGCCGACGCCGCGGCCGAGGTGTCGGAAGGCGCCGGCCTGAGCGTCTCGGTGCGCAAGGGCGAGCTGGAGAACGTGGAGCGCAACCGCGACAAGTCACTGGGCGTCACGGTCTACCTGGGGCAGAAGCGCGGCAACGCGTCCACATCCGACTTTTCGCCCGACGCGGTGCGTCAGACGGTGCAGGCCGCCTACGACATCGCGCGCTTCACGGCGGAAGACCCGGTGGCCGGCCTGCCCGACGCGGCCGACGTGGCCGACAGCTACCCCGACCTCGACCTCTTCTACCCTTGGGCCATCGATTCCCAGCAGGCGATGCAGATCGCCCTGGCCTGCGAGGCGGCGGCCTTCAAGACCAGCAAGAAGATCACCAACAGCGAAGGCGCGGGCGTGTCGGCCCAGCAGTCGCACTTCTTCACCGCTCATATGCGCGGCGGCGAGCGCGGCAAGCCCGGCATCTTCAGCGGGGGCTACGCCAGTTCGCGCCACAGCTTGTCGGTGGCGCCGATCGCGGGCAAGGGCGCGAACATGGAGCGCGACGCCTGGTACAGCTCCATGCGCGACCCGTCCGAACTGGCCAGTGCCGAGGCGGTAGGACGCTACGCCGCCGAGCGCGCGCTGGCGCGGCTGAACGGCCGCAAGATCGCCACCGTCGAATGCCCGGTGTTGTTCGAATCCACACTGGCCGCCGGTCTGCTGGGCGCCTATGTGCAGGCCACCAGCGGTGGCGCGCTGTACCGCAAGACCACCTTCCTGAACGACAGCTTGGGTAAGCGGGTGATGCCCAAGCACCTCGACATCCTGGAGGACCCGCATGTGCCCAAGGGCAAGGGCAGCTCGCCGTTCGACGACGAAGGCGTGCGCACCGCACCGCGCAAGGTGCTGGCCGCCGGCCGCGTGCAAGGCTACTTCCTGGGCAGCTACTCGGCCCGCAAGCTGGGCATGCACACCACCGGCAACGCCGGCGGTTCGCACAACCTCACCCTCACCAGCCGCCTGACCGCGCGCGGCGACGACCTCAAGGCCATGTTCCGCAAGCTCGGGCGTGGCCTGTTCGTGACCGAGCTGATGGGCCAGGGCGTCAACTACGTGACCGGCGACTACTCGCGCGGCGCCTCAGGCTACTGGGTGGAGAACGGAGAGATCGCCTATCCCGTGCACGAGATCACCATCGCCGGCAACCTGAAAGACATGTTCAAGGGCATCGACGCGGTGGGAGCCGATGTGTACACCTACGGCGCCAAGACCGTGGGCTCCATCCTCATCAACCGGATGAAGGTCGCAGGCTCCTGACCGTGATCCGCCCGGAAGCCATGGCGCTGATGGCGGCGGGCTGCTGGGCGGTGTCGAGCCTGTTCTCGGCGGCGCCGGCCCAGCGCCTGGGCGCCATCGCTTTCAGCCGCTGGCGCATGCTGTTCGCCAGCCTCATTTTGTGGAGCATGGCGCTGGCCTCGGGTGGCTGGAGCGGGCTGGATCTGTCCGCCATCGGCCTGCTGGCCCTCTCGGGCGTTGTGGGCATCTTCATCGGCGACACGGCGCTGTTTGCCTGCATGAACCGGCTCGGACCGCGCCGTTCGGGCGTGCTGTTTGCCACCCACGCCATCTTTTCCGCCGTGCTGGCCTGGCTGTTTCTGAGCGAAACGATCCAGGGCTGGGCGCTGGTGGGCAGTGCGCTGCTGGTCAGCGGCGTGATGATGGCCGTGCTCTGGGGCAAGCGCTCCGATGAGGCGCACCAGTGGGAGGCCACGCGCGGTGCGCTGCTGACCGGCGTGCTGCTGGGGCTGGTGGCGGCACTGTGCCAGTCGGTCGCCACGCTCATGCTCAAGCCCTTGATGAGCACGGGTGTTGACGCCGTGTCGGCCTCGGCCACGCGCATGAGCATGGCCCTGCTGGCCCATATCGTCCTGCTGGCGAGTGGCTGGGGGCCGGCGCGGGCGCGGGCATCGGTGCGCTGGCGCGACGCGGTGCTGACCTGCGCCAGCGCGGCGGTGGCCATGGCGCTGGGCATGACGCTGATCCTGCGGGCCATGCACAGCGGGCAGGCCGGGCTGGTGGCGATTCTCTCGTCGGTGACGCCGGTGCTGCTCTTGCCCCTGCTGTGGCTGGTCTACCGCCGCCGGCCCGCCGCGGGCGCCTGGGCGGGTGCGCTGCTGGCGGTGTCAGGCACCGCGCTCATCCTCTGACGGCGCCGGGTTGCTGGTCCGCCGCGCGCTGATACGGGGCGTGCCTCACTTCTTGCGCTGCACGAACAGGTTGCGCTTGGCGTCTTCGGGGTAGGCAAAGGTGATGGCACCGTTGCGCACCTGCCCCATCACCAGCATGTTGGCGGTCACGGCGTCCTTGTCTTCCAGCGAGAAGGGGCGCTCGTAGGTGGCCACCACGCCGTAGTAGACGCGCTGGATGTTCTCCAGTGCGGCCTTGACGGCGGGGCCGCCGAACTTGCCGTCGCGGATGCCGAACAGCGCATAGGTGAGCAGGTAGGCGGTGTCGTAGGCCTGGGCCGCGGCCATGGGCACGGGGATCTTCTGGTTGTATTTGCGGGCGTAGGCCGAGAGAAAGGCCGCGCGGCGCTCGTTGCTGGGTTCGGCGATGAAGGTCTGCGCCATCAGCGCGCCCTCGGCCGCGGCGCCCGCGCCCTTGATGAAGAACGGGAACGACAGCGGCCAGGCACCCACCTGCGGCACGTCCCAGCGCAGCTCGCGCCGGCCGTTGGCGATGGCGGCGTTCTCGGGCCCGACGGTGTAGCTGAAGATGACGTTCGCACCGGCTTCCCGCGCGGCCTTGAGCGGCTCCGTCAGGTCTTTCACACCCAGCGCGAAGCGGGCGACGTGCACCGGCTTGAGCCCTTTGGCTGCCAGCGCGGCCTCCACGTCCTTCAGCCCGGCTTCGCCATAGCCCGTCGAGTCGGCGAACACCGACACCTGGGTCCAGCCGCGCTTGATGAGGTCGTCGACCACGAACGGGGCCTGGATGGCGTCGCGCGCCGAGGTGCGAAAGATGTAGCTTTCCGGGCCCGGGAAGCGGGCGGTGATCGGGGTGCCGGTGGCGCAGGGCACGATCAGCGGGGACTTTGCTTGCTGGAACACGTCCAGCGTCTTCATGGCCACACCGGTGTTGCAGAACCCGATGGTGGCGACCACCCCGGCCTGCATCAGCTCTTCGGCGCCCTTGAGCCCCTGGTCGGGGTTGCCCTGGTCGTCCTTGATGACCAGGGTGAGCGGGCGCCCCAGGTAGCCGCCGACCGAATTGATCTCGTCAATGGCCAGCTGGATGCCGTGCAGCATGGGCTGGCCGAAATCGGATGAGGGTCCGCTGAACGGCCCGATGACGCCGATGGGGATGGGCTGGGCCGCCGGCTGAGCCACCGCCACCGGGGCGAACAGCGTGGCGATGAGGACGGTGGATGCGGCCAGCAGGCGGCGCACGGGCGACACAGGCATGAAAAAGACCTCCGGGAAGTGCCGGGAGTCTAGGGCGTTCGCCGCGCCGGGCCCCCAAGGTTTTCCCTGAGGGCCGGTGTTCGGTTTCAGGGGTTCAGCGCGGCCTTCACGGCGGCCGACACCTGGCCCATGTCGGCCTTGCCGGCCAGGCGGGTCTTGACCACGCCCATGACCTTGCCCATGTCGCCGGGGCCGCCGGCGCCCAGCTCGGCCACGATGGCCTTCACTTCTGCGGCCACCTCATCGGCCGACAGGCGCGCCGGCAGGTAGGCCTGCAGCACCTTCAGTTCGGCGCTTTCCTTGTCGGCCAGGTCCATGCGGTCGGCCTTGGTGAAGGCATCGATGCTGTCCTTGCGCTGCTTGATCAGCTTGTCCACGATGGCCACCACCATGGCGTCGTCCAGCTCCACGCGCTCGTCCACTTCCTTCTGTTTCATGGCCGCGGTGAGCAGGCGGATGGTGCCCAGGCGCTCGCTGTCCTTGGCGCGCATGGCGGCCTTCATGTCTTCGGTGATGCGTTCTTTGAGGGTCATGGTGAACTCCGGTGGGTCGGGCGGGGAAATGGGCCCGGGGAAATGGGGGGCGTCAGAAACAGAAAAGCCCGCACGAGCGTCCTCTGGCGGGCTTTTCTGGCGCTGCCGGGCGAACCCGGCAACTCGGTGAGGCTCAGTACAGCTTCTTGGGCAACTGCATGCTGCGCACGCGCTTGTAGTGGCGCTTGACGGCGGCAGCCTTCTTGCGCTTGCGCTCGGCGGTGGGCTTCTCGTAGAACTCGCGGGCGCGCAAGTCGGTCAGCAGGCCGAGCTTTTCGATGGTGCGCTTGAAGCGGCGCAGGGCGACGTCAAAGGGTTCGTTGTCTTTTACGCGGATGGTCGTCATTGAAGAGGAAATTTCCAGAGTGCACAGAAAGAGGATGAACGGGAAGATCGGGCCCAGGCATCGTTTCTGCAAAGTTCCCCCGCCTGTTAACTAGTATTGGCCGGCGGGGGTTTGCCAGCAAAGCCTCGGATTATAGCCTCATGCGCGCCGTGTTCAAGCGCTGCAGCTCTCGGGCAGGGAGGACGGCGCTGGCAGGGCCATGGCGCACGCATGGGCGCTGGCCCAGGCCCACTGGAAGTTGTAGCCGCCGAGCCAGCCGGTCACGTCCACCACCTCACCGATGAAATACAGGCCGGGCTGTTTCGATTCCATGCTCTGCTGCGACAGCTCGCGGGTGTCCACGCCGCCCAGCGTCACCTCGGCTTTCTTGTAGCCCTCGGTGCCGGTGGGCACCAGCTCCCAGCGCGTCAGCCGCTCGGCCAGGCGCGCCAGGGCCTTGTCGCTGCATTCGGCCACCGGGCGCTGCCATTCGGCGTCCTGCGCCACCCAGGCATCGGCCAGGCGCGCCGGCACCCACTGCGCCAGCTCGTTGGCGAGGCGTTTGCGCGAGCGCTGCTTGGCCTGCGCCAGCGCGGCGGGGAGGTCCACTTCGGGCGCCAGGTTGATGCGGATCGGGGTGCCGGGCTTCCAGTAGCTGGAGATCTGCAACACGCCCGGCCCCGAGAGGCCGCGGTGGGTGAACAGCAGGTCTTCGGCAAACACGGTGCGGCTCTTTTTGTCACCGGTTTCGATGAGCACCGGCAGCGACAGCCCAGCCAGTTCTGCGTACGGCGCCCAGGCCGCACCGTCAAACGTCAGGGGCACCAGCCCGGGGCGCGGCTCGATGGTGCGCAGCCCGAACTGCCGGGCGATGCGGTGGCCGAAGTCGGTGGCGCCAATCGCCGGGATCGAGAGGCCACCGGTGGCGATGACGACGCGGCTGGTCTGCACCACGCCCCGCGCGGTGTCCAGTTCGTAGCCGCCATCGGCGGTGGTGCGCAGTGCCTGCACACCGCAGGGCTGCCAGCGCGTCACGCCGCCGGTGGCGCATTCGACCAGCAGCATGTCGATCAGGTCGCCGGCCGAGCGGTCGCAGAACAGCTGGCCCTTGTGTTTCTCATGGAAGGGAATGGCGTGCCGCTGCATCAGCGCGATGAAGTCGGCCGGCGTGTAGCGCGAGAGGGCGGAGCGGCAGAAGTTCGGGTTGTCGCCGACGAAGTGCTTGTGCGGCTGGCGCACGTCGATGTCGCGGTTGGTGAAGTTGGCCCGGCCGCCGCCCGAAATACGGATTTTCTCGGCCACTTTCTCGCTGTGGTCGAGCAGCAGCACCTTCAGCCCGCGCTGGCTGGCCACGCCCGCGCAGAACAGGCCGGCGGCGCCGGCACCCACGATCACGACATCAAAATTTTGCATGGGCCGCAGTGTATGCGGCTGAGCCGGGGTGTCAGGGGCGACGCAGGGCGGTGGATCAGGCGCTGTGGCGGCGAACGGCCACGGGCGCTTCGGTCTCGTGGGTGGGGCGGGCCATGGCGGCCACGCCGCTGACCACATCGCCCACCACGATCACGGCCGGGCTGCCCAGGCCTTCCTGCGCCAGCGTGGTGCACAGGCCGCCCAGCGTGGTGACCGCGTGGCGTTGCTGGGGCAGGCTGGCGTGCTGGATGATGGCCAGCGGGGTACTGGCGGGCAGACCTGTGAGCAGGTCCGCCTGGATCTGCGTGGCGCTGGACACGCCCATGTAGATCACCAGCGTGAGTTTGGCGTCGCGCGCGGTGGCGGCCAGGGCCTGCCAGTCGGTGCCGCTGTCGCCGGGCTTGGCGTGGCCGGTGACGAACACCACGCCGTGCGCGTGTTCGCGGTGCGTGAGCGGCACGCCGAGCGAGGTGAGCCCGGCCAGGCCGGCGGTGATGCCGTTGACCACCTGCACCGGAATGCCGGCGGCTTGCAGGTGTTCCACTTCTTCACCACCGCGGCCAAAAATGAAGGGGTCGCCGCCCTTCAGCCGCACCACGGTCTCGCCCTCGCGGGCGGCCATGACCATGAGCTTTTCGATGAAGGCCTGCGGCGTGCTCTTGCAGCCGCCGCGCTTGCCGACGTGGATGATGCGCGCGCTGGGCGAGGCGTGTTCGAGTATGCCGTCGCCCACCAGGTCGTCCACCAGCAGCACGGTGGCCGCGGCAATGGCCCGGGAGGCCTTGATGGTGAGCAGTTCCGGGTCGCCAGGGCCGGCGCCCACGAGGGTGACGGTGCCGGGCAGGAAAGCGCTGGGCGGTGGCGAGGTGCGGGCGGGATGGTTCATGGCGTTGGGACGGCCGCGGGGCCGCTTGTCTCCGGTGCGTTGTGTTGACGCAGCTCTTGCAGGATGTGTGCCACCTGCAGGGCGATGGGGGCCGGCATGGGCAGCCGTCCGTCGAGCACGTCGCGCGTGTAGGCGGCGGTGGCCTCGGCCGAGATGTCCCGGCCCAGTTCGGGCAGGGTGGCCAGCGAGCCTTCCTGGGCGGCTTGCAGCAGCACGCGCTGGCCGTGGCGGAACGCGTCCATCTGTGGCGTGCGCCGGGCGTCGGCCACCGGCTCGCCTTCGGTGCCGCGCAGCAGCAGGGCGTGCGCGCCCACGAGCGCGAAGGTCTCGGCCATGGACACCGCGTATTCGGGGTGGGTGTAGCTGCCCACGATCAGTGCTTCGCCGGCGCAGGGGTTCATGAGCTTGACCAGGCTGTGCGCCGGGTTGCGCAGGCCGACCACGCGGCGCACGTCCAGCAGGCGTTTGAGGCCGGGGCACAGCACCTCGGTGGGCAGCAGCGCGCACTGCCCTGGTGCCAGCGCCTGCACCGCATGAAGCGCGGGCTGGCCCAGCGCCGCGAACACGGCTTCGCTGGGGGTGCGCCGGTCTTCGGTGGCAGTGCCGTGCACCAGCACGGCCGCGCCCTCGCGCGCCAGCAGCAGCGCCAGCAGGGGCGTGAGCACCGGCAGCTTGCGCGCGCCGTTGTAGCTGGGCAGCACCACGGTGGGGTGGCCGGTGTCGGGCAGCCGCTCCAGGCGGGCATGGGTGGCGTCCAGGAAGCCCGCCATCTCCTCGGGCGTTTCGCCCTTGATGCGCATGGCCAGGCAGAAGGCGCCGATTTCCAGGTCGCTCACCTGGCCGTCGAGCACCTGCCCGAAGAGGTCCGCTGCGTCCGCACGGCTGAGCGCGCGTGCACCTTCCTTGCCGCGACCGATGACCTTGATGTACTGGCTGATTCCCATGGGGCGCAATTGTCGGACAAGCGTGATGACTTCGGGTTATATGGCCGCTTCCGCGTTCAGGCGGCCTGTGGCACCGGGACCGTGGCCCGCAGCAGGCGGCGCAGTTCGGGTATGCACGAGCCGCATTTGGTGCCGCATTGCAGGCTGCCTTGCAGGGCCGTCAGGCGCTGCGACTCGTCGCCCGTGCAGCGGGGCAGTTCGCGGTTGATGGCGTCTTCGCTCACGTTCAGGCAGGTGCACACCTGCCGGCTGCGGGGGGCGATGGCGATGGGCGCCCGCGCGCCGGGCATGAGCAGCTGGCGGCCGTAGGACGCGGCGGGCAGCGCATCTTCCAGCAGGGGCTTGATCCAGGCCTCGGCCCGCGTGTCGCCGGCCAGCACGAAGCCGTCCAGCGTGGTGGCGCTGCCCGTGCGCAACAGGCGCACGGTGCGGCGCTGGCCTTGGCGGCGGTCGTCGTAGCGCAGCGCGTCGTCGTGGTCGAGCCCCAGCAGCGCTTCGATGCGCTCGATCAGCACGGTGTCGGGCACGTCGTGCGCTGCGGCGCGAAACAGCACGCCCTGGCGCTCGCGCCCGAAGGGCACACAGGCGGCGAAAGGAAAGGCCGTCATCAGATCGCGCAGGCCCTGGCGTGCCGACAGCGCGGCCTCGTCGGGCAGCCAGGCCATGCCCAGCAGCGTCCAGGGCATGTCGGCCTTGAGCACCTTCACGGCCGCGTGCTTGAGCTCAGGCTGCTTCGAGGTGGGGCAGTGCGCCGAGGTGGTGAGCGCGTTCACGCCGGCCAGCGGCACGCCGGTGCTGCTGGAGCCGCTCAGGTATTCCGAGCCCCAGTGCATGGCCATGAAGGCCTGCGACAGCCCCACGTCGGTGCTGGCCTGCACGGGCACCAGAAGGGAGCCTCGCTTGCTGGTGACATGCACCAGATCGCCTTCGTTCAGCCCGCGGCGCGCCATGTCCTGCGGGTGCAGCTGCACGCAGGGCTCGGCCACGTGGCCGAACAGGCGGCCGAGCGTGCCGGTGCGCGTCATGCCGTGCCACTGGTCGCGCAGGCGCCCGGTGGTGAGCGAGAAGGGGTAACGCGATTCGCGGGGCTCGGCCAGCGGCACGTAGGGCAGGGCGGCGAAACGGGCTTTACCGTCGGCGGTGGGGAACACGCCATCTTCGTAGAGCCGGGCCTGGCCGGCGCTGTCGCCTTCGCGCAGCGGCCATTGCTGTGGGCCTTGTGCCTCCAGCATGGCGTAGGACAGGCCGGTGATGTCGAGGTCGCGGCCGCGGGTGCTCTCGCGGTGTTCCTGCCAGATCTGTTCGGGGGTCTGGTAGGGAAAGAGGGTTGTCGTGGGGGCGACGGTCTTCTCCGGCTGCAGCGCAAACGGGGTCAGAGCCGAATTTCGATCGGCGTTGTTGGCGGCTTCAGAGGGTGTTGTCCTGAATTCGGATCTGACCCCGTTTGCTTCTTCGTTTGCGCCCAGGGTTCGTTCCAGCCTTTGCGCGAAGTCCACCACGATCTGCCAGTCGTGGCGGGCTTGGCCGGGCGCCGGGATGGCCGGGCGTACGCGGCTGATGCGGCGTTCGCTGTTGGTCACCGTGCCGTCTTTTTCGCCCCAGGTGGTGGCGGGCAGCAGCAGGTCGGCCCAGTCACAGGTGGCGGCGGTGGCGAAGGCTTCCTGCACGACCACGAACTCGGCGCACTCCAGCGCGCGGCGCACGGTGGTCTGGTCGGGCATGCTTTGCGCCGGGTTGGTGCAGGCAATCCACAGCGCCTTGATCTCCCCATCGGCCGCGGCCTGGAACATTTCCACCGCGGTCTTGCCGGGTTTGAAGGGCACATCGGGCACGCCCCAGAGCGCGGCCACTTCGGCGCGGTGCGCGGGGTTGGCCATGTCGCGGTGGGCACTCAGCAGGTTGGCCAGGCCGCCCACTTCGCGCCCGCCCATGGCGTTGGGCTGGCCAGTGAGCGAAAACGGGCCGGCGCCGGGCTTGCCGATCTGGCCGGTGGCCAGGTGCAGGTTGATGAGGCTGGCATTCTTGGCCGTGCCGCTGCTGCTCTGGTTCAGGCCCTGGCAGTACAGGCTGAGCGTGGGCTGGCGCGGCCCGGCGTCTTCCAGGCCGGCGAACCCCTGGCCGCCAAGGCCAGCGAACCACCTCGCGGCGGTGAACAGGTCTTCTTTCCGGAGGCCGCAGGTCTGCGCCACGAGGTCGGGCGTGAAGTCGCGCACCAGCGCCTTGAGCGCATCGAAGCCGCTGGTGTGCGCCGCGATGTAGGCCGCATCCGTCCAGCCTTCCCACAGCATGATGTGCAGCAGACCGTGGAACAGCATCACATCGGTGCCGGGCTGCAGCGGCAGGTACAGGTCGGCCAGGCCGGCGGTGTCGGTGCGGCGGGGGTCCGCCACGATCACCTTCATGGCCGGGTTGGCCTGCTTCGCCGCTTCGATGCGGCGGAACAGCACCGGGTGGGCAAAGGCCGCGTTGCTGCCGACGATGAACAGGCAGGCCGCGTGGTTCACGTCGTCGTAACAGGCCGGGGGAGCGTCGGCGCCCAGCGTGAGCTTGTAGCCGGCCACCGCGCTGCTCATGCACAGGCGGGAATTGGTGTCGATGTTGTTGGTGCCGATCAGGCCCTTGGCCAGCTTGTTGAAGACGTAATAGTCCTCCGTGAGCAGCTGGCCGCTGACGTAGAAACCCACCGCGTCGGGCCCGTGCCGGCGCACGGTGTCGGCAAACCGCATGCTGGCCTCATCCAGCGCCGCGTCCCAGCCCACGGCCGCCGGCGGCTGGCCGCGCTGCGCGCGCCGCATGGGCTGCAGCAGCCGCGCCTGGCGCGTGATGGCCGGGCTGGCGGTCAGGTGCAGCGTGGCGCCCTTGGTGCAGAGCTTGCCGAAGTTGGCCGGATGGTCCGGGTCGCCCCGCACCCCGGTGATCTGCTGCCCCTGCGACTCGATGATGACGCCGCAGCCGACGCCGCAATACGGGCAGGTGGAGCGGGTGCTGTGGGCGGAATTGGCTTGCACGGCGCCGGCCCTCACCCTAGCCCTCTCCCAGCGGGAGAGGGGACAAGACACGGCGTGCCGGGCCGGCCACGGGGCGCACCAGGTCGATCGCCTGCGTAGCGAGTTGGTGCGCGTCGAGAAACACCTCGCCGTTCTCCACCTTCACCGCAAATTTCGGCGTGCAGCCTTCGTCGGGCGCCGAGGCCTGGCCGTCGCACAGGCCGATGGTCCAGTTGTGCAGGGGGCAGGCCACCTGCGTGCCGAACACGATGCCTTGCGACAGCGGGCCGCCCTTGTGCGGGCAGCGATCGAGGAGCGCAAACACGTCGTTTTGGTCGTTGCGGAAGATGGCGACATCCAGTCCTTGCGCACGCGCCACGCGGCGCGAGCCGAGCACGGGAATGTCTTCAACGCGGCAGATAGGGGTCCAGTGGCTCATGGGTTCAATCCCTCAGGTTTTGATCGAAGCGAACAGGCCGGTGACCCGGTCCATGACGCTGAGCAGGTTTTCACTCGTCACGAACACGTCGGAGAGCGGCTTGGCGGTAACGCCTGTGGTCTGCATGCGTTGCAGCGCCTGGTCGAAGAAGAGCCACTGGTTGTCGGCCAGCTGCAGTTCCGAGCGGATGCGGTCGTTGGCTTCGGGTGCGTTGCGCAGCACCTCCATGGCGCCCAGGAATTCGGTGCGCGACTTGCCGATCTCGGCCGTGGCCACGGTGGCGTCGATGGGCAGCGTGGCGGCGAAGTAGAACTTGGCCATGCGCTGCGACAGCATGCGCTGGCGGCCCGCCACGTTCACCAGCTTGCCCACCGGGCGTGCCAGGGCTGCTTCGTACTGCACCGTGCCCTGGTGGGCGAGCGCCAGCACCCGCGCATCGGCCTGCAACACAGCGGCCGCGCCGGCCTTGCTGGGTGCCGAGCCCACCAGGGTGGTCTTGTAGTCGCTCCAGGCCGTTTCCAGCTTCACATAGGTGTCGCGGATGTCGGCCGAGGGCGCGAAGGCCTTCAGTTCCACCAGCTGGCGGTCGAACAGGGCCATCGACCGGTCGAGCACCGCCTGCGCGCTGGCGCTTTCGGTCTGGTGCACCAGCGCCAGCCAGGCCTTGCCCATGCGCTGCGAGAGCATGCGCTGGCGACCGGCTTTGTTGATGGCGTCGTTCAGGTCCAGCACCTGGGCGTGCGCCCTCAGCAGGGGAAACGCGACGGCAGCGGCGGTGATCAGCTGCCGGCGGTTGATCAGAGATGCGTTCATGGTTGTCGGCTTCACAGGGCGGTGGATTCGGTCAACGCCGGGGCATCGATGGCCTTGATGGGCATGAACTGGCGCGTGTCCACGGCGGCTTGCTGGAAGTCGAACCACGGGTCGGGTTCGCCGTCGAGCGCGAACTGCAGCTGCTCCCACAGCGCCTTGCGGCCCGCGGCGTCTTCCAGAATGCGGCGCTTCACATGGTCCAGGCCCACGCGGTTGATGTAATGCACCGTGCGCTCCAGGTACCAGCCTTCCAGGCGGTAGAGCTGCATGAAGGCGCCGGTGTACTCCATCACTTCTTCGGCGGTCTTGAGCTTGACCAGGAAGTGGGCCACCTCGGTCTTGATGCCGCCGTTGCCGCCCACGTACATCTCCCAGCCGCTGTCCACGCCGATGATGCCCACGTCCTTGATGCCCGACTCGGCGCAGTTGCGCGGGCAGCCGCTCACGGCGAACTTCACCTTGTGCGGGGCGTACATGCGCCACATGGCGCGCTCCAGGTCCTTGCCCATCTGGGTGCTGTCCTGTGTGCCCATGCGGCACCACTCTGACCCGACACAGGTCTTCACCGTGCGCAGCGCCTTGGCGTAGGCGTGGCCGCTGGGCATGCCGATGTCTTTCCAGACGTTGACCAGGTCTTCCTTCTTCACGCCCAGCAGGTCGATGCGCTGCCCACCGGTCACCTTGACGGTGGGGATCTGGTACTTGTCCACCGCGTCGGCGATGCGGCGCAGCTCATCGGCCGTGGTCTCGCCGCCCCACATGCGCGGGATCACCGAGTAGGTGCCGTCTTTCTGGATGTTGGCGTGCGAGCGCTCGTTGATGAAGCGGCTCTGCGGGTCGTCTTTCGCCTCTTTGGGCCAGGTGCTGATCAGGTAGTAGTTGACGGCCGGGCGGCAGGTGGCGCAGCCGTTGGGCGTCTTCCAGTTCAGGGTGGCGAAGGTGTCGGCAATGGTGAGCAGCTTCTGGTCGCGGATGGCATCGCGCACGTCCTGGTGGCTGTGCTCGGTGCAGCCGCACAGGGCCTTTTTCTTGGGCGTGGCCGAGTAGTCGCCACCGGCGGTGAACATCAGGATCTGCTCGACCAGGCCGGTGCACGAGCCGCAAGACGCGCTGGCCTTGGTGTGCTTCTTCACCTCGTCCAGCGTGAACAGGCCTTTCTCCTTGATCGCCTTGCAGATCGCGCCCTTGGTCACGCCGTTGCAGCCGCAGACCTCGTCGCTGTCCTGCATGGCCGCGGCCTTGCTGTGGCCCTGGTGGCCGGTGTCGCCGATGTTCGATTCACCGAACATCAGCTTGTCGCGAATGTCGTTCACCGTGCGGCCGTCGCGCAGCAGCTTGAAGTACCAGCTGCCGTCCACCGTGTCGCCGTACAGGCAGGCGCCCACCAGCTTGTCGCCCTTGATCACCAGCTTCTTGTAGACGCCGCCGGCCGGATCGCTCATGACGATCTCTTCGGTGTCGTCGCTGCCCATGAAGTCGCCGGCCGAGAACAGGTCGATGCCGGTGACCTTGAGCTTGGTCGAGGTGAGCGAGCCGGTGTAGCGGCCAATGCCGAACTCGGCCAGGTGCGTGGCCAGCACCTTGCCCTGCTCGAACAGCGGTGCCACCAGGCCGTAGGCGATGCCGCGGTGCGCCGCGCATTCGCCCACCGCGTAGATGCGCGCGTCGGTCACGGTCTGCAGCGTGTCGCTGACCACGATGCCCTTGTTCACGTGCAGGCGCATGGCCTCGGCCAGTGCGGTGTTGGGGCGGATGCCCACGGCCATCACCACCAGGTCGGCCGGCACTTCGCTGCCGTCCTTGAAGCGGATGGCCTTCACCCTGCCATCGGCGCCGCCCACCAGTTCCTGCGTCTGCGCGCCGATGAGGAATTTCATGCCGCGCTCTTCCAACGAGGCCTGCAGCATCTTGCCCGCCACGTCGTCCAGCTGGCGCTCCATCAGCCAGGGCGACACATGCACCACGCTCACGCCCATGCCGCGCTTCATCAGGCCATTGGCCGCTTCCAGGCCCAGCAGCCCGCCGCCGATGACGACCGCGTGTTTGTACTGCGCCGCGGCGTCGATCATGGCCTGCGTGTCGGCGATGTCGCGGTAGGCCAGCACACCGGCCAGGTCCTTGCCGGGGATGGGCAGCATGAAGGGGTTGGAGCCGGTCGCCATGATCAGGCGGTCGTATTCGGCGGTGATGGTCTGACCCTCGGCGTTCACGCCGGTGACCACGCGCTTCACGCGGTTCACCTCGGTCACCTTGAAGCCCGCGTGCAGCGTGATGCCGTGGTCGGTGTACCAGGACCAGTCGTTCAGCACGATCTCGTCCAGCGTCTGCTCGCCGGCCAGCACGGGCGAGAGCAGGATGCGGTTGTAGTTGGGGTGCGGCTCGGCGCCGAACACCGTGATGTCGTACAGGTCGGGCGCCAGTTTCAGCAGCTCTTCCAGGGTGCGCACGCCGGCCATGCCGTTGCCGACCATGACCAGTTTCATCTTTGACTTGGGGTTGACACGCATGTCCATGAGGTTCTCCAGTTCAGGGCACTTCGAGGTGTGAAGTGACTTCATCCAGGGACACCGCGGAACCGGCTTGGCCGGGCCGCTGGTGTCGCCCCCTTGAGGGGGTGGCGCGCCCTAGGGCGCGGCGCAGGGGTGGGCCTGTTCAGGCGGCTTTTTCGACATGCGCCTGGCGCGTGTACAGGAAGTCGATCACCGCCTTGCGGTACTGCTGGTACTGCGGGTCGTCGGCCAGTTCCACCCGGTTGCGCGGGCGCGGCAGGTCCACGTGCAGCACCTCGCCGATGGTGGCGGCCGGGCCGTTGGTCATCATCACGATCTTGTCGGACAGCAGCACGGCCTCGTCCACGTCGTGCGTCACCATCACCACGGTGCTGTGTGTGCGGGCCACGATCTCCAGCAACTCGTCCTGCAGCTTGGCTCGGGTGAGGGCGTCGAGCGCGCCGAAGGGCTCGTCCATCAGCAGCACCTTGGGTTCCATCGACAGGGCGCGGGCAATGCCCACGCGCTGCTTCATGCCGCCGGAGATTTCGCCGGGGCGTTTCTGCGCGGCGGCCGTGAGGCCCACCAGGGCCAGCGCGGCGTCGGTGCGGGCCTTGAGCTGGGCCTTGCTCTCAGTGGCCGCAAAGACGCGCTCCACCGCCAGGTAGATGTTCTCGAAGCAGGTGAGCCAGGGCAGCAGCGAGTGGTTCTGGAACACCACGGCGCGCTCGGGGCCGGGGCCGGCGATCTCCTTGTCGGCGCAGAGCAGCACGCCCTCGGTGGGCATGGTCAGCCCGGCGATGAGGTTGAGCAGCGTGGACTTGCCGCAACCCGAGTGGCCGATGAGCGCGACGAACTCGCCCTTGGCCACGGTCAGGTTGATGTCGCGCAGGGCCGGGAAGTTGCCCTTCTTGGTCTTGAAGGTCTGCTCGACGTTCTGGATGTCGATGAATTTCGAAGTTTGCATGGTGCTCTCCAATCCGTTCGCCCTGAGCCTGTCGAAGGGCAGCGAACGCCAACAAGGTGAGAGGGCTTCGACAAGCTCAGCCCGAACGGGGTGGTGGGTTCAGTTCTTGACTTCTTCGAAGGTGAAGAAGGAGGCGACCTTGATGAGCGCGAATTCGAGCAGCAGGCCGACGATGCCGATCACAAAAATCGCGATGATGATGCTGGCCACGTTGAGGTTGTTCCACTCGTCCCAGACCCAGAAGCCGATGCCCACGCCGCCGGTCAGCATCTCGGCCGCCACGATCACCAGCCAGGCGGTGCCCACGGCCAGTCGCACGCCGGTCAGCAGGTAGGGCAGCACGGCGGGGAAGAGGATCTTGGTGAAGATCTTCCACTCGCTCAGGTTCAGCACGCGGGCCACGTTCATGTAGTCCTGCGGCACGCGCTGCACGCCCACGGCGGTGTTGATGATCATGGGCCAGATGCTGCAGATGAAGATGGTCCAGATGGCGGCCGGGTCGGCGCCCTTGAACACCAGCAGGCCGATCGGCAGCCAGGCCAGCGGCGACACGGGGCGCAGCAGGCTGATGAGCGGGTTGAACATGCGGCTCAGGAAGGTGAAGCGTCCGATCAGGAAGCCCGCCGGGATGCCCACCGCCGCGGCCAGGCCGAAGCCGATGGCCACGCGCTGCAGCGACATCAGCACGTTCCAGCCCACGCCCTGGTCGTTCGGGCCGACCTTGTAGAACGGGTCGGCAAACACCTCGACCGCCTGGGCCCAGGTGGCCAGCGGCGTGGGAATGCCGCTGTTGCTGGTGCCCGCAATGAGCGACCACACCATGACCAGGCAGGCCAGGCCCAGCACCGGCGGCAGAACCGCCATCCACACGCCGCGCCAGTCGCGGCCCGGGGTGGCGGCGCGGGGGGCCGCCACAGGTGATACGGGTGCTTGGGCTTTGGCTGTGCTCATGACTTTGGTGGTGGGGGCGTGAGCGCTGGTGGCGGGCGATGCCGCAGCCTCCAGCGGGGAATGAAAGACGGCGCTGACCATGGTGGTGTCCTTTCAGTGCAGGCGGGGCTTCAAGACTCAGGCCTTGATGCGGAAGCTGTCGGCGTACTGGGCGGGATTGGTACCGTCCCACACCGCGCCGTCGATCAGCTTGCTGCTGCGCATGTCCGATTTGGGCAGCGCGGTCTTGGTGGCGGTGGCGGCCTGCTTGTAGATGTCCACGCGGTTGATCTGCTTGGCCAGCGCCAGGTAATCGGGATGGCTCTTGATCAGGCCCCAGCGCTTGTGCTGGGTGAGGAACCACATGCCATCGCTCAGGTAGGGGAAGTTCACCGCGCCGTCGTTGAAAAACTTCATGTGGTTCGGGTCGTCCCAGGTCTTGCCCATGCCGTTCTGGTAGCGGCCCAGGATGCGCTGGTTGATCGCATCCACGCTGGTGTTCACGTAAGACCGCGCGGCAATGGTCTCGGCCATCTTCAGCTTGTTCTGCAGGCCGGCGTCGATCCACTTGCTGGCTTCCAGAATGGCCGCGGTCACGGCGCGCGCGGTGTTGGGGTTCTTGTTGGCGAACTCGGCCGTGGTGCCCAGCACCTTCTCGGGGTGGTCTTTCCAGATGTCCTGCGTGGTGACCGCGGTCACCCCGATGCCGTCCATGATGGCGCGGTGGCCCCAGGGCTCGCCCACGCAGAAGCCGTCCATGTTGCCCACGCGCATGTTGGCCACCATCTGCGGCGGCGGCACCACGATGGCGCGTGCGTCCTTGAACGGGTCAATGCCCGCGCTGGCCAGCCAGTAGTACAGCCACATGGCGTGGGTGCCGGTGGGGAAGGTCTGCGCAAAGGTGTATTCGCGCTTCTCGCTGGCCATGAGCTTGGCGAGCGACGGGCCGTCCACCGCGCCCTTGTCGGCGAGCTTTTTCGACAGCGTGATGGCCTGGCCGTTGTGGTTCAGCGTCATCAGCACGGCCATGTCCTTCTTCGGGCCGGCCGTGCCCATGTGCACGCCGTAGATGAGGCCGTAGAGCACGTGGGCAAAGTCCAGCTCGCTGTTGACCAGTTTGTCGCGCACGCCGGCCCAGCTGGCTTCCTTGCTGGGAACGATCTTCACGCCGTATTTCTTGTCGATGCCGAGTTCGGCGGCCATCACCACGCTGGCGCAGTCGGTCAGCGGAATGAAGCCGATCTTCACCTCGGTCTTCTCGGGTGCGTCAGACCCGGCCGCCCACACGCCGCTGTGGCCCAGGGTGGAGAAGAAGGTGGCCGCGGCGGCGCCCTTCTTGATGAAGTCGCGGCGCGAGGCAGCGGCCGTGTCGGGTGTCGTGGCGGCGACGGTCGTGGGGGTGGTGTCTGCGTTCATGTCCAACTCCTGCGGTTTGATAAACGGTGGCCAAAACAAAAACGGCGCCCATCGCCTGACCTGCGAAATGCAAGCCGGAGATGGACGCCGTTGTCCTGTGTCTGGGGAGACGGTGGGGTGATGTGCCGCCATTGGCACGCCCTTGCTGGAGATTAAGCAGGGACCGTGCCAGCTCAACCGTTATCTGGTGCCGATGCGCGAAATCCCTTGATCTGCAAGGGTTTTCAGCGCATGAAAGGCATACGGGTCGGGCCACGAACACGTGTGGGCGGGGTCTCTGCCACTCGGGATCGGGCCTTGTTGTGGTGCGTGCCGCTGGGCCGGCACGAAATTTGTGCGCCGCAGCACCATGGCCGGGCCTGGCGGGCGACGCCCCGCGGCGCAGGGGGACTCAGCGGCGCCGCTCGGGCAGCACGTCGGCCATGGCCAGCACCGCTTCGGCCACATCGACGAGCCGGCGGTTCTGGTTCATCGCCATCTGGCGCATGGTCTTGTGTGCTTCTTCTTCGCTGAGCTGGCGGTGCGCCATCAGCAGCCCCTTGGCGCGCTCGATCAGCTTGCGTTCGTTCAGGCTGGCGCGCACGGTGTCCAGTTCGTCGCTGATGGCCTGCAGCCGGCGTGCCTGGTCTTGCACCAGGTCGAGGATGGAGCGGTCAAGGCGCGCGCCGTAGCCGGGTGCCGGGTTGGTGCCGGCCACATGCTCGGGCACCGGGTCGTGGAAGAAAGACAAGGCGTCCTCGGGGCCATGGGCGGCGGGCTGGAGCTCCTGAAAAGCCAGCAGCTCGGTGAGGGCGAGTTGCGACTTGTGCTCGCACAGCCGTTGCAGGCTGTCGGCCAGCCGGTCTTCCACCACTTTCATGCGGTCCATGCGCACACTGCAGCAGTCGAACCAGGGCAGACTCTGGCTGGCATCGAGCGGGCTGCCCGCGGGTGCGGTGCAGAGCACGCGGCGCATGCGCTCCAGTTCGGCGCGGGCGGCCACGGTGTCGCGGTCGGCGGCGGCCCAGAGCGTGGCCAGCTCGTCGCTGGCGAATTCCTTGAACACCTCCAGGCAGCGTTCCTGGGAATCAATCAGGTGCAGCAGGCGCTGCTGCTCGGCGCTGTCGGCGCGGCCGCTGGCGTACAGCGCCGAGCCGGCGGCGCGTTCCTGGCCCGCAAATTCCTTGCCCTGCATGAAGTTGAACAGCGCCACCAGCTGGCGCGAGATGGCGGGGTCGCTCGCGCTGTCCGCAGCCTCGAACACCACCGCCAGCAGGCCGGCGATGAGGCGCACAAAGGCGTCCGTGGCCTGGCGGGGCGTCCACGCCTGGGTATTCACGCGCTGGCGCAGCGCGGGCAGGGCGTCCAGCCCGTGCAGCACATAGGCGATGCGGCTGAACAGGCGCGCACCGTGTCCGAGGTGGGCGGCGTGCGTGTCCAGGCTGTCGAAGCAGCGGCGCAGCTCGGCTTCAATGGCCTGGCATTCGCCGATCTGCTGTTGCCGCGGCTCGGCAAAGCGGGCGCCCTGTGAGGCCAGGAAAAGGTTGGACAGGCCACGCTCGCGCTGCAGGCCGTGCACCAGCCGCCCCGTGACGTTCACCAGCGCACTGGTGAGCGACAGCTGGCGCAGGGCATCGATCTCGCAGCGCTTGGCAGCGATGAGGAAGTTCAGGCCGGAGGGTGGGGGCAGGGTGTGGGAAGTCATGCACCAGTCGAAGGCAGCAATAAGTATGCCGCCGTGGGCGGCGACGCGTGGAACGGGCGCCGCCGGCGCGCCCATGGCTGGGTGCACAGTATCCACTCACGGCTGGCCGTCGCTTGTTGCCCCGTACACTCCTGCCCATGTTGATCCTGGGTATCGAATCCTCCTGCGACGAAACCGGTGTGGCCCTGGTGGACGCCAGCGGCAGTGGCACGCCGCGCCTGCTTGGCCACGCGCTGCACAGCCAGATCGAGATGCACCAGGCCTATGGCGGCGTGGTGCCCGAGCTGGCAAGCCGCGACCACATCCGGCGCGTGCTGCCCCTCACCGACGCCGTGCTGGCGCAGGCCGGCCTGCCGCTGTCGGCGGTGGACGTGGTCGCCCACACCCGCGGCCCGGGTCTGGCCGGCGCGCTGCTCGTGGGCTCCGGGGTGGCCTGTGCGCTCGGTTTTGCGCTGGGCAAGCCGGTGCTGGGCATCCACCACCTGGAAGGGCATCTGCTGTCGCCTTTTCTGAGCGCGGACCCGCCCGAATTCCCATTCATTGCGTTGCTGGTCTCCGGCGGCCACACGCAGCTGATGCGGGTGGACGGTGTGGGCCGCTACGAACTGCTGGGCGAGACCATTGATGACGCGGCGGGTGAGGCGTTCGACAAGTCGGCCAAGTTGCTGGGCCTAGGGTACCCCGGCGGCCCGGCACTAGCCAAGCTGGCGCAGCAGGGCGATCCGCTGGCCTACAAGCTGCCCCGTCCGCTGCTGCACAGTGGCGACCTGGATTTCTCTTTTGCCGGCCTGAAGACGGCGGTGCTCACCCAGGTGAAGCGGCTGGCCCACGCCAGCCTAGACGGTCCCGCGACCACGCACCTGGCCGACCCGCTGACGCCGCAACAAAAGGCCGACGTGGCGGCGAGCGTGCAGGCGGCCATCGTCGAGGTGCTGGTGAAGAAGTCGCTGGCGGCGTTGAAGGCTTCGGGCCTGAAGCGCCTGGTGGTCGCTGGCGGGGTGGGGGCCAACGCCTTGCTGCGCGAACAGCTGAACGCGGCCTGCCAGCGGTCGGGCTTTCGGGTCCACTACCCCGAACTGCACCTGTGCACCGACAACGGCGCCATGATCGCGCTGGCCGCCGGCCTGCGGGTGCAGGCGGGGCTGGCCTTCTACGAGGGCGCTGACGGCGCGGCGGCAGCGCCAGGCTATCGGTTTGATGTGCGTCCTCGCTGGCCACTGGACGAGTTGGCCACGACCCGCGCCTGAGCGCGTAGCCGCGGCAGTTGCTGCACGGGGGTGACCCGTTGAAGGCGCCGACCAGCGGCGGGACGCCGAGGGGAGTGGTTGCAATAATTATGAATTACACTGCCCCACCCGCGATGGTGTACCTGACACGTTGCTTCGCGGGACCGTGCCGATTCCTTGGCGTCACAGGCCTTGCCATGACCCGCTTCACTGTATCCATCGCATGAAACACGACCGTTTTTTTCTTCTTCGCCGCCGGTGCACCGGTCTGGCGCTGGCCCTCGTGGCCTCTCTCACAGCAGCACCTGTCTTGGCCCAGGCCGCCCCTGGCGTGTCGCCCGCGCCCACGGGTGCACCCATCCGCATCGGCATGATCGAAGGGCTCTCCGGCCCATTCGCCAACACCGGTGAGGCTGTGTTCCGGAACCTGGTCTGGGCGACGGAGCGCGTGAACGCTCGCGGCGGCGTGAAACTGCCGAGCGGCAACCGCCCACTGCTCATCGAGCGTTTTGACAGCAAGGGGCAGACCGAGGAAGCGCTGTCGGCCCTGCGCTCGGCCATTGATCGCCATATACATATCGTGGTCCAGGGCAACAGCTCGGCTGCGGCGGCTGGCATCATCGATGCGCTGAACAAACACAACGAGCGCGATCCGGCGCGCCAGGTGGTGTTCCTCAACTACTCGGCGGTCGATCCGATCCTGACCAACGAACGTTGCAGCTACTGGCATTTCCGTTTCGATGCCCACGCCGACATGCGCATGACCGCGCTCATGAGCGTGCTGCGTGAAGATGCGGCACTCAAGAACATCTACCTTATCGGGCAGGACTACAGTTTCGGCCATGCCGTGCTGCGCGAGGCGCGCAGCCAGCTCGCGGCCCAGCGGCCGGACGTGCGGATCGTGGGTGACGAATTGCATCCCATGGCCCGTGTGAAGGATTTCTTGCCTTATGCGACCAAGATCAAGGCCAGCGGCGCACAGGCCGTGCTCACCGGCAACTGGGGAAACGACCTGACCCTGCTGGTGAAGGCGGCCCGCGAGGTGGGGTTTGACGGAACCTTCTACACCTTCTACGGCAACGCGCTGGGCGCCCCGGCCGCCATTGGCGACGCCGGCATTGGCAAGGTGATCGCAGTGGCGGACTGGTTCCCCAACGTGCCCACCCGCGAGTCCGAGGCCTTCTACCAGTCGTTCCGCCAGCGCTTCCCCAACCCGGCCGATGACTACGTGCACATGCGCATGCAGCTCATGGTCGAGGCGCTGGCCCAGGCCATCGAGCGCGCTGGCGCCAGCGGTGGCCCGGTGAACGCGGCCACCATTGCCGCCCAGCTGGAGCGCGCCGACGTGACGGTGGCGGGCCAGCGCGCCCGCATGCGCGCCGCCGATCACCAGTTCCAGCAGCCGCTGTCGGTGGCCGTGATGGACCGCCAGGGCGCGCCCGGCGTCAAGTTCGACGTCGAGGGCTCGGGCTACGGTTTCCGTGTCATCCGCACGCTGGCACCGCAGCAGGCCGAGCACCCGCACAGCTGTAACATGGCACGGCCCTGATGGAGGGCGGCAAGCAGGAGTGGGCATGAGGGCTGTGGTTGAGAACCTGGAAGAGTCGCGCATCCGCGAGGTGGCCAACGAGGGCCTGGGCCGGCCCGATGTGCTGAAGTTCTGGTTTGGCGAAAGCGACGAGGTCACGCCGGACTTCATTCGCGAGGCCGCCGTCGCCTCGCTGCAGGCGGGCGAAACCTTCTATGCCCACAACCTGGGCCTGCCCGAGTTGCGCCGCGCCATCGCGGCGTACACCCACGGCCTGCATCCGGCGCAGAGCGTCGATGTCTGGTTCGACCGCATTGCCGTCACCTCGGGCGGGGTCAACGGGCTCATGCTCGCCTCGCAGGCGCTGGTGGACGCGGGTGACGAGGTGGTGGTCGTCACGCCGGCCTGGCCCAACCTGGTCGCGCAGCCGCAGATCCTGGGTGCGCGTGTCGTCACGGTGCCGCTGCGGGTGCTGGGAGAAGGGCCACGGGCGGGCGCCTGGGCGCTGGACATGGCCACGCTGCTGTCGTCCATCACCCCGGCCACGCGCCTGCTGATCGTCAATGCGCCCAACAACCCCACCGGCTGGACGCTCAGCCGCGACGAGCAGGCCGCCATCCTTGCGCACTGCCGGCGCACGGGCACCTGGGTGCTGTCCGACGAGGTGTACGAGCGCCTGTATTACGCGGGCGACACGGCCACCAGTGCCGCACCCAGCTTCCTGGATGTGGCCGAGCCGGACGACCGCCTCATCGTCGCGCACAGCTTCTCCAAGAGCTTCCTCATGACCGGCTGGCGCCTGGGCTGGCTGGTGCTGCCGCCCACGCTCACCCACGCCGTCGGCAAGCTGATCGAATTCAACACCTCCTGCGCGCCGGTGTTCGTGCAGCGGGCCGCCACGGTGGCGTTGCAGCGCGGCGACGAGGTGACACCCGCCCTGGTGGCGCATCTACAAACCTGCCGAGACACCCTGGTTCCGCTGCTGCGCGAGCTGCCGGGCGTCACCGTGGCCGAGCCGCTGGGCGGCATGTACGCGTTTTTCCGGCTGGAGGGGCAGGGCGACTGCCTGGCGCTGGCCAAGCGCCTGGTGTGCGAGGCCGGGCTGGGCCTGGCACCTGGCAGCGCCTTCGGCGCCGAAGCGGCGGGCTGGCTGCGCTGGTGCTTCGCCAGCCGCGACCCGAAGCGGCTGGTGCAGGGCGTGCAGCGGCTGCGCGACTGGCTGGAAACCCAGCGCTGACATCGCGTCGGCTATAATCACGGGTTGCCATCTTCACCGATGGCAAATTCACGCCCGTTGCGGCGGCCCTTGTCGGGCTGGCTGCGGCGGGACGCACGTCACCTGAAGGACATCACATGATCGCCCAATCCATCAAAGCCGCCGTTGTCGCGGACAACGCCCGCGCCGCCAACGACACCGGCAGCCCAGAAGTGCAGGTCGCCATCCTGACCGCCCGCATCAACGAACTGACCCCCCACTTCAAGACGCACGCCAAGGACCACCATGGCCGTCGCGGTCTGCTGCGCATGGTCAGCCGCCGCCGCAAGCTGCTGGACTACCTGAAGTCCAAGGACGCCGACCGTTACGTCGCCCTGATCGCCAAGCTGGGCCTGCGCAAATAATTTTGCGTCCCGCATGACACGTCAAACGCCTGAGTTGGTTCGCTGGCTCGGGCGTTTTGCGTTTGTCAAACGCCTTTTTTGATTCCGGAGCGTCAACAACAGAGCGAAGCTGTGTCATTCCACAGGGGCTGGCTGCCAACGGGCAGCGTGGCAACCCCTCTGGAATGGCATCGTGTTCTGGGTTGGGTCTCCGGGTTTTGTGCAGATCATCTGCACGCCAGTCACCGCTCGACGTCGGGTGGTGACCTAGAGGAGAAAAACCCATGAGCATGTTCAACAAAGTCACGAAGACCTTCCAGTGGGGTCCCCACACCGTCACCATGGAAACGGGCGAGATCGCCCGCCAGGCCACCGGTGCCGTGCTCGTCAACATCGACGACACCGTGGTGCTCGCCACCGTGGTCGCCAAGACCGAAGCCAAGGCCGGCCAGGACTTCTTCCCCCTGACCGTTGACTACACCGAAAAGGCCTACGCCGCCGGCAAGATCCCCGGCAGCTTCTTCAAGCGCGAAGGCCGCCCCAGCGAACTCGAAACGCTGACCTGCCGCCTGATCGACCGCCCGATCCGCCCGCTGTTCCCCGAAGGCTTCTACAACGAAGTCCAGGTCATCGTGCACGTGGTCAGCCTGAACCCCGAAGTGCAGGCCGACATCGCCGCGATGATCGCCACCTCGGCCGCTCTGGCCGTCTCCGGCATCCCGTTCAACGGCCCCATCGGTGCCGCCCGCGTGGGTTACATCAACGGCCAGTATGTGCTGAACCCTGGCCAGACGCAGCTGAAAGACAGCCAGCTCGACCTGGTGGTCGCCGGCACCGAAGCCGCCGTGCTGATGGTCGAGTCCGAGGCCGACCAGCTGTCCGAAGAGATCATGCTCGGCGCGGTGGTGTTCGGCCACGAGCAGGGCAACATCGCCATTGCCGCCATCAACGACCTGGTGCGTGACGCCGGCAAGCCGGCCTGGGACTGGCAGGCACCCGCCAAGGACGAAGCCCTGATCGCCAAGATCGACGGCCTGGCCAAGGCCAAGCTCGAAGCCGCCTACCAGATCCGCAACAAGCAGGCGCGCACCCAGGCCTGCCGCACGGCTTACGCTGATGTGATGGCCGCCCTGAAGGAAGAGGGCGTGGCCTTTGACAGCGTGGCGATCGAAGCCCTGCTGTTCGAGATCGAAGCCAAGATCGTGCGTGGCCAGATCCTCGCCGGCGAGCCCCGCATCGACGGCCGCGACACCCGCACCGTGCGCGCCATCGAGATCCGCAACAGCGTGCTGCCGCGCGCCCACGGCTCCTCGCTGTTCACCCGGGGCGAAACGCAGGCGCTGGTCGTGGCCACGCTGGGCACCGACCGCGACGCGCAGCGCATCGACGCGCTGGCCGGCGAGTACGAAGACCGCTTCATGCTGCACTACAACATGCCTCCCTTCGCCACCGGCGAAGCCGGCCGTTTTGGCACCCCGAAGCGCCGCGAGATCGGCCACGGCCGTCTGGCCAAGCGCGCGCTGATCGCCGCACTGCCCGCCAAGGAAGACTTCCCCTACACCATGCGACTGGTGTCGGAAATCACCGAGTCCAACGGTTCCTCGTCGATGGCGTCGGTCTGCGGCGGCTGCCTGGCGCTGATGGATGCCGGCGTGCCCATGAAGGCGCATGTGGCCGGTATCGCCATGGGCCTGATCAAGGAAGGCAACCGCTTCGCGGTGCTGACCGACATCCTGGGCGACGAAGATCATCTGGGCGACATGGACTTCAAGGTGGCCGGTACCACCAACGGCATCTCGGCGCTGCAGATGGACATCAAGATCCAGGGCATCACCAAGGAAATCATGCAGGTGGCACTGGCCCAGGCCAAGGAAGCCCGCATGCACATCCTGGGCAAGATGCAGGAAGCCATGGGCGAAGCCAAGACCGAGGTGTCGAACTTCGCACCCAAGCTCTTCACCATGAAGATCAACCCCGAGAAGATCCGTGACGTGATCGGCAAGGGCGGCGCCGTCATCCGCGCGCTGACCGAAGAGACCGGCACGCAGATCAACATCGACGAAGACGGCACCATCACCATCGCCTCGACCGACAGCGCCAAGGCCGACGAGGCCAAGCGCCGCATCGAGCAGATCACCGCCGAAGTCGAAATCGGCAAGGTCTACGAAGGCCCGGTCACCAAGATCCTGGACTTCGGTGCCCTGATCAACCTGCTGCCTGGCAAGGACGGCCTGCTGCACATCAGCCAGATCGCCCACGAGCGCGTCGAGCGCGTCACCGACTACCTGAGCGAAGGCCAGATCGTGCGCGTCAAGGTGCTCGAGACGGACGAGAAGGGCCGTGTCAAGCTGTCCATGAAGGCCCTGCTCGATCGCAACAGCGGCGAGCAGTCACAACAGCAACAGCAGCAGTAAGCCGCCGTGTCAGCGATCATGCAAGCCGTCGAGATCAGCGCCTTCGGTGGACCCGAGGTGCTGCGCCTGACCGAGCGTCCGGTGCCCGCAGCGGGCGCGGGCGAGGTGCTGATTCGCGTCAGCGCGTCGGGCGTGAACCGCCCCGATGTGCTGCAGCGCACCGGCAACTACCCGGTGCCACCCGGCGCTTCCGACCTGCCGGGTCTGGAAGTGGCGGGTGTCATCGCGTCGGGTGACGCTGAGGCGATGGCCGCAGCCGGCCTGCAGGTGGGCGACCGCGTCTGTGCGCTGGTGGCCGGTGGTGGCTACGCCCAGTGGTGTGTGGCTCCCGTGGGACAGTGCCTGCCGGTGCCCGAAAGCCTGGACGACATCGCCGCCGCGAGCCTGCCAGAAACGTTCTTCACCGTGTGGAGCAACGTCTTCGACCGTGCGCGTCTGCAGCCCGGTGAAACCCTGCTCATCCAGGGCGGCACCAGCGGCATTGGTGTGACCGCCATCCAGATGGCCAAGGCCCTGGGCGCGCGTGTGATCGCCACCGCGGGCAGCGACGACAAGTGCGCCGCCTGCCTGGCGCTCGGTGCCGATCACGCCATCAACTACAAGACGCAGGACTTCGTGACCGCCGTGGCGGACATCACGGACGGGCAGGGCGTCAACGTCGTGCTCGACATGGTGGCGGGATCGTACGTAGCGCGCGAACTCGACTGCTTGGCCGAGGACGGCCGCCTGGTCATCATCGCGGTACAGGGTGGTGTGAAGGCCGAGATCAATGCTGGCATGGTGCTGCGACGCCGCCTCACCATCACCGGTTCCACGCTGCGTCCTCGGCCGCTGGCGTTCAAGACCGCCATCGCCCAATCGCTGCGCGAGCATGTCTGGCCCTTGCTGGCCGACGGCCGTGTCCAGCCGGTCATCTACCGCGTGTTTCCTGCGGCCGAAGCCGCGCAGGCGCATGAACTGATGGAATCCAACCGCCACATCGGCAAGATCGTGCTCAGCTGGGCCTGAAGGGCACCGCTGTGAGCACGGGAGCAAACGCATGAAAAAACTGATTGCAGGTAACTGGAAGATGAACGGTTCGCTGGCTGCGAACGAATCACTGCTGAAGGCCATGCTGGAAGGCCTGGGCGCCGCAGCGCCTGCGGCCGACGTGGCCTTGTGTGCACCGGCGCCCTACCTGGCGCAGCTGCAGGCGCTGCTGCAGGGCGGCCCCATCGCCTGGGGTTCGCAGGACGTGTCGGCCCACGAGCAGGGCGCCTACACCGGTGAGGTGAGCGCCGCCATGTTGAAAGACTTCGGCTGCCGCTACGCCATCGTGGGGCACTCGGAGCGTCGTCAGTACCATGGCGAGACCGACGCGGTGGTCGCCACCAAGGCACAGCGTGCGCTGTCCATGGGCATCACGCCCATCGTGTGTGTGGGGGAAACGCTGGACGAGCGCGAAACCGGCCAGACCGAAGCCGTCGTCAAGCGCCAGCTCGCGGCGGTGATCCACACGGTGGCGCATTGCACCAGCGAAATCGTGGTGGCCTACGAGCCGGTGTGGGCGATCGGCACCGGTAAGACGGCCACGCCGGAGATGGCGCAGCAGGTGCACGCGGTCCTGCGCGCCCAGCTGTCGGCCGCGACGCAGCACCCCGAGCGCGTCCACATTCTCTATGGCGGCAGCATGAACGCGGCGAACGCCGCCAGCCTGCTGGCCCAGCCCGACATCGACGGTGGACTGATCGGCGGCGCCTCGCTGAAGGCTGTCGATTTCCTCCAGATCGTCGCGGCTGCTGCCCGCTGACCTGGATATTCCCACCATGTACATACCTGGCGATGGCCCGCGTGGGCTCGTCGCCTCCTCACGGAGCAATTAAATGAATGTTTTGTTGACCATTCTTCTCGCGGTGCAGATCCTCACGGCGCTGGGCATGATCGGGCTGATCCTCATGCAGCACGGCAAAGGCGCGGACGCGGGTGCGGCCTTCGGCGGTGGCGCTGGTTCGGCCAGCCTGTTCGGCGCCTCCGGCGGTGCCAACTTCCTCTCGCGCAGCACGGCGGTCCTCGCAGCGGTGTTCCTAGCGGCCACGCTGGGACTGGCCTATTTCGGCAACCTGCGCGAGGCACCTCGTTCGGGTAGTGTGCTGGAAGGTGCGGCGGTCTCCGCGCCAACGCCCGCGGCGCAGATTCCCGGTACCGAGCCCAGCGGCGCGCCAGCCGCCCCGACCGTGGCTCCTGCGCAGCCGGCAGCAGCCACAGGTGCGGCAGCGATCCCGGGTAACTGACACCTTGAAGGGCAGCCGTCTGTTCAGGTAAGGAGGAGTCGCTGGTACTGGCTTGCGATTCCCGCCTGAAAAACGCCTGACCCCCTCAAAAACAGGGCTTTTTCAGGGTAAACTCTAAGGATTGTCAGCAAGGTTCACACCATCCCTCGTGAATCAAAAACATGCAGACTTGGCCGACGTGGTGAAATTGGTAGACACGCTATCTTGAGGGGGTAGTGGCGAAAGCTGTGCGAGTTCGAGTCTCGCCGTCGGCACCAATATGTGGCAAACATGGCGCAAGGCCATGCAAGCGGAAATACCAAAAAATGATTCTAGAGCAATACCTTCCCGTACTCTTGTTCATTTTGGTTGGTGTTGCTGTCGGAGTCATCCCGCAGGTGTTGGGATACATCCTGGGGCCCAATCGCCCGGACGCCGAAAAGAATTCTCCTTACGAATGCGGCTTCGAGGCTTTTGAGGATGCCCGCATGAAGTTTGATGTGCGCTATTACCTAGTGGCCATTCTCTTCATTCTGTTTGATCTTGAAATTGCGTTCCTGATCCCTTGGGCTGTGGCGTTCTCCGATATCGGCATGACCGGTTTTCTGGCGGGTGTGATCTTCTTGGCGATTCTGACGGTGGGCTTTGCCTACGAGTGGAAAAAGGGCGCGCTGGACTGGGAATGAGCGCACAAGTCAAACGCGGGATCACTGGAGCATCACATGATTGAAGGCGTTTTCAAGGAAGGTTTCGTCACCACCAGTTACGACTCGGTGGTGAATTGGGCCAAGACCGGGTCACTCTGGCCCATGACCTTTGGTCTGGCCTGTTGTGCGGTCGAGATGATGCATGCCGCGGCTGCCCGCTACGACCTGGGGCGCTTCGGTGCCGAGGTGTTTCGCGCCAGTCCGCGCCAGTCCGATCTGATGATTGTGGCGGGCACGCTGTGCAACAAGATGGCGCCCGCCCTGCGCAAGGTCTACGACCAGATGGCCGAGCCGCGCTGGGTGCTGTCCATGGGGACGTGCGCCAATGGTGGCGGCTACTACCACTACAGCTACTCGGTGGTGCGCGGCTGTGACCGCATCGTGCCGGTGGATGTCTACGTGCCAGGTTGTCCGCCCACGGCCGAGGCGCTGCTGTACGGCATCATGCAGCTGCAGCAGAAGATTCGCCGCACCAATACCATCGCGCGAGCCTGAGCGGCTGGCCCGGCACCTCAGGTTCGAGTCCAGAAAGATTGCTCATGAGCGATTCCCGTACGTCATACGCGACCTCCCCCGAGGAGATCCAGGCTTCGCTGGCTGCCCTTCTCGGCGGTCAGGTGCAGTCCATTCGTGTCGAGCGTGGCGAGGTCACCCTCACCGTCTCGGCCGGTCATTACCTGGCCGTGATGCAGACGCTGCGCAGTGCCCCGCAGGCGCAGTTCGAACAACTGATTGACCTCTGTGGTGTGGACTACCAGGACTATGGTGATGGCCGCTGGGAAGGCCAGCGCTTTGCGGCCGTGGTCCATCTGCTGTCGGTGAGCCTGAACCACCGGGTCCGCGTTCGCGTGTTCTGCCCGGAAGATGATTTCCCGGTGCTGCCCTCTGTCACGTCCATCTGGGCCTCGGCCAATTGGTACGAGCGCGAAGCCTTTGACTTGTTTGGGATCGTCTTCGACGGTCACGACGATCTGCGCCGCATCCTCACCGACTACGGCTTCATCGGTCACCCCTTCCGCAAGGATTTCCCCTTGTCCGGTCATGTGGAAATGCGCTACGACGCGACGCGTCAGCGCGTGGTGTACGAGCCGGTGAGCATCGAGCCACGCGAAATCGTTCCGCGCGTGATCCGTGAAGACAACTACGGCGGTCTGCACTGATGAACAAGCTCACCCCCTCCGCGCTTCGCGCGACCCCCTGCAAGGAGGCGACACCAGCGGCCCGGCAGAGCCGGTTCCGTGGTGTCTCCCGGTTGGACAGTTCTTCGGGTCTGGGTCTTTGATATGGCAGAAATTAAAAACTACACGCTGAACTTCGGCCCCCAGCACCCGGCGGCACACGGCGTGCTGCGCCTCGTGCTGGAGCTGGACGGCGAAGTGGTGCAGCGCGCCGACCCGCACATTGGGTTGCTGCATCGCGCCACCGAAAAGCTGGCCGAGCACAAGACCTACATCCAGTCGCTGCCCTATATGGACCGGCTGGATTACGTGTCGATGATGTGCAACGAGCACGCCTACTGCCTGGCTGTCGAGAAGCTGCTCGGCATCGAAGTGCCCATCCGTGCCCAGTACATCCGCGTCATGTTCAGCGAGATCACGCGTCTCATGAACCACCTGATGTGGCTCGGCTCGCACGGCAACGACTGCGGCAGCTCCACCATTCTGATCTACGCTTTCCGCGAGCGCGAAGACCTGTTCGACATGTACGAGGCGGTGTCGGGCGCGCGCATGCACGCGGCGTACTTCCGTCCGGGTGGTGTCTACCGCGACCTGCCGGACACGATGCCGCAGTACCGGCACAGCAAGATCCGCAATGCGAAGGCGATGGCCGAGCTCAACACGAACCGCCAGGGTTCGCTGCTCGACTTCATCGATGACTTCACCAAGCGCTTCTCGACCTACCTGGCCGAGTACCACACGCTCCTGACCGACAACCGCATCTGGAAGCAGCGCACGGTGGGTATCGGCGTCGTCACGGCCGAGCGGGCCCTGAACACCGGCATGACCGGTCCGATGCTGCGTGGCTCCGGTGTGGCCTGGGATTTGCGCAAGACGCAGCCCTACGAGGTTTATGACCGCATGGATTTCGACATCCCGGTGGGCAAGACCGGTGACTGCTACGACCGCTACCTTGTCCGCATGGAAGAGATGAAGCAGTCGAATCGCATCATCGAGCAGTGCGTCACCTGGCTGCGCGCCAACCCCGGACCGGTCATCACCGACAACCACAAGGTGGCGCCGCCCTCGCGCGAGTCGATGAAGTCCAACATGGAAGAGCTGATCCACCACTTCAAGCTCTTCTCCGAAGGTTTCCGCGTGCCCGAAGGCGAGGCCTATGCCGCGGTCGAACACCCCAAGGGCGAGTTCGGCATCTACATGATCAGCGACGGGGCCAACAAGCCCTACCGCATGAAGATCCGTGCCCCCGGTTTCGCCCACCTGGCCACCATGGACGAGATGGCCAAGGGCCACATGCTGGCCGATGCGGTGGCCATCATCGGCACCATGGACATCGTTTTTGGAGAGATTGACCGATGATCTCTGAGATCAAAGCCGTGGGCACCGCGGTGTTGCCCGAATCGACCCTGGCGCGCTTCGCTCGCGAGGTTGCCAAGTATCCAGCCGACCAGGCGCAGTCCGCCGTGATGGCCTGTCTGGCGATCGTGCAGCAGGAGCAGGGCCATGTGAGCATGGAGGCCGAGAAGGCGATTGCCGAGTACCTGGGCATGGCGCCCATTGCGGTGCACGAGGTCACGACCTTCTACAACATGTACAACCAGCGCCCGGTGGGCAAGTTCAAGCTCAATGTCTGCACCAACCTGCCGTGCCAGCTGCGCGACGGCAACAAGGCGCTGGCACACCTGGAACACAAGCTGGGCATCACCATGGGCGACACCACGGCCGACGGCCTGTTCACTCTGCAGCAGAGCGAATGCCTCGGCGCCTGTGCCGATTCCCCGGTGATGCTGGTCAACGACCGCCACATGTGCAGCTTCATGAGCAACGACAAACTCGACCAGCTCATCGACGGTCTGCGCTCGACCCAAGGCCAGTGACATGAACGCAGAACAGATCCTTTCCCAGTTCAGCGCCACCGGCGTGCAGACCTGCTTCCACGGCCGGCACATTGAACCGCAGATCTACGCTGGCCTGAACGGCCGCAACTGGTCGCTCAAGGACTACGAGGCCCGTGGCGGCTACCAGGCGCTTCGCAAGATCCTGGGCCAGGACGGCTCGGCGCCTCACCCGGAAACCGGTGTGGTCGGTTTCACGCAGGACCAGGTGATCGCCACCCTGAAGGATTCGGCGCTCCGCGGTCGCGGCGGCGCGGGCTTTCCCACCGGTCTGAAGTGGAGCTTCATGCCGCGCCAGTTCCCCGGCCAGAAGTACCTGGTCTGCAACTCGGACGAGGGCGAGCCCGGCACCTGCAAGGACCGCGATATCCTGCTGTACAACCCGCACATCGTCATCGAAGGCATGGCCATCGCCGCTTTCGCGATGGGCATCAGCGTGGGTTACAACTACATCCACGGTGAGATCTTCGAAGCCTATGAGCGCTTCGAGGCCGCGCTGGAGGAGGCGCGCGCCGCCGGCCTGCTGGGCAACCACATCATGGGCAGCCACTTCAGCTTCCAGCTGCATGCCTTCCATGGTTTCGGTGCCTACATCTGCGGCGAGGAAACCGCGCTGCTGGAGTCGCTTGAAGGCAAGAAGGGCCAGCCCCGTTTCAAGCCGCCATTTCCGGCCAGTTTCGGCCTGTACGGCAAGCCCACCACCATCAACAACACCGAGACCTTCGCGGCGGTGCCCTGGATCATCCGCAACGGCGGCCAGGCCTATCTGGAGTGCGGCAAGCCCAACAACGGCGGCACCAAAATCTTCTCGGTCAGTGGCGACGTGGAAATGCCGGGCAACTACGAGATTCCGATGGGCACGCCATTCTCCAAGCTGCTGGAGCTGGCTGGCGGCGTGCGCAAGGGGCGCCAGCTGAAGGCGGTCATTCCCGGTGGTTCGTCCTCGCCGGTGCTGCCCGCGTCCATCATGATGAATTGCACGATGGACTACGACTCCATCGCCAAGGCCGGCTCGATGCTGGGTTCGGGCGCGGTGATCGTCATGGACGACAGCCGTTGCATGGTCGAGTCGCTCAAGCGCCTGTCGTATTTCTACATGCACGAGTCCTGTGGGCAGTGCACGCCCTGCCGTGAAGGCACGGGCTGGCTCTGGCGCCTGGTGGACCGCATCGAACGTGGTCACGGTAAGCCTGCCGACATGGCGCTGCTCGACAATGTGGCCGAGAACATCATGGGCCGCACGATCTGCGCCCTGGGCGACGCGGCGGCCATGCCGGTGCGCGCCATGATCAAACACTTCCGGCCTGAGTTCGAGCATTACATCGAACACAAGACCCGCATGGCCCCCACGGCCAACGTCTGAAAAGAAGTCGCACATGGTTGAAATCGAACTCGACGGCAAGAAGGTGGAAGTGCCCGCGGGCAGCATGGTGATGCATGCGGCCGAGAAGGCCGGCACCTACATTCCGCACTTCTGTTACCACAAGAAGCTGTCCATCGCGGCCAACTGCCGCATGTGCCTGGTCGACGTGGAGAAGGCGCCCAAGCCCATGCCGGCCTGTGCCACGCCTGTGACCATGGGCATGATCGTGCGCACCAAGAGCGAAAAGGCGATCAAGGCCCAGCAGTCGGTGATGGAGTTTCTGCTCATCAACCACCCGCTGGACTGCCCGATCTGCGATCAGGGTGGCGAGTGCCAGTTGCAGGATCTGGCGGTCGGCTATGGCGGTAGCGGCTCGCGCTACGACGAGGAAAAGCGCGTCGTGTTCCACAAGGAAGCAGGCCCTCTGCTGTCCATGGAGGAAATGAGCCGCTGCATCCACTGCACCCGCTGCGTGCGCTTTGGCCAGGAAGTGGCCGGCGTCATGGAACTCGGCATGAGCCACCGCGGTGAGCACGCCGAGATCGAGGCCTTCGTGGGCAACACGGTGGACTCCGAACTGTCGGGCAACATGATCGACCTGTGCCCGGTCGGCGCCATCACCAGCAAGCCTTACCGCTACCAGGCCCGTCCCTGGGAACTGTCGCGCCGCAAGAGCGTGAGCCCGCACGATTCCACTGGCGCCAACCTGATCGTTCAGGTCAAGAACCAGAAGGTCATGCGCGTGCTGCCGCTGGAAAACGAGGCGGTGAACGAGTGCTGGATCGCCGACCGCGACCGCTTCTCGTACGAGTCCCTCAGTTCCGAGCAGCGCCTCTCCTCGCCCATGATCAAGCAGGGCGGCGAGTGGAAAGCCGTTGACTGGCAGACCGCCCTGGAATACGTGGCCAATGGCCTGAAGCAGGTCAAGACCGACCACGGCGCTTCCGCCATCGGCGTGCTGGCGAGTCCGCACAGTACCGTGGAAGAGCTGGCACTGGCCGGTGCCCTCGTGCGCGGCCTGGGCAGTGAAAACATCGACAGCCGCCTGCGCCATGCCGATTTCGGCAATGCGGCGCCGGCTGGCGCCGCCCGCTGGCTGGGCATGCCGATCGCGGCGCTGTCAACGCTGCAGCGCGTGCTGGTCGTGGGCTCGAACCTGCGCAAGGACCACCCGCTGTTTGCCCAGCGCATCCGCCAGGCCGCCCGCAAGGGCGCGCAGTTGAACGTGCTGGCCGCCGAGTCCTTCGACTGGGCCATGACCGTCAAGAACACCGTGCTGGCCGATAGCGCCCACTGGGTGTCGGCCCTGGCGGGCATCGCTGCCGCGGTGGCCGCCGAGACCGGTGCGCCAGCGCCCGTGAACGCCGACGTGACCGATGCGGCCCGTGCCGTGGCGAAATCCCTGCTGGGCGGCGAACAGAAGGCCGTGCTGCTGGGCAACGCCGCCGCGCACCACGCCAAGGCATCGAGCTTGCTGGCGCTCGCCAACTGGATCGGCCAGCAGACCGGCGCGACCGTGGGTTACCTCACCGAAGCCGCGAACACCGTGGGCGCCCAGCTTGTGCGCGCCGTGCCGGGGCAGGGCGGTCTGAATGCCGGCCAGATGCTCGGCGGTGGCCTCAAAGCGGCCATTCTGCTCAACAACGAGCCCGCGTTTGACAGCGCAGCTGGTGCCCAGGGCCTGGCGTCGGCCGGGATGGTGGTCACGCTCAGCCCGTTCCAGTGCAACCTGGACATCAGCGACGTGCTGCTGCCCGTCGCCCCCTTCACCGAAACGTCGGGTTCCTTCGTGAACGCCGAAGGCCGTCTGCAGAGCTTCCATGCGGTGGTGCGTCCCCTGGGCGAAACCCGTCCGGCCTGGAAGGTGCTGCGCGTGCTGGGCAACCTCATGGGCCTGGCCGGGTTTGACGCTGACTCATCGCAGGCGGTGCTGGCACAGGCCCTGCCCGGCGTCGCGTCGGGCGCTTCGGTGGACGCGTCGCGCCTGGGCAATGCCGGCGCGGTCGCCCCCGACCTGGAGCCCGCCCGCGCGAAGCCGGTGGTGGCTTCCATTTACCAGCTGGACGGTCTGGTGCGTCGCGCCAGTTCGTTGCAACTCACCAGTGACGCACGCCAGGCACAGGCCGCCGAGCAAGGAGCCCTCGCATGATCGACGCGATGTACAACGGTGGCATGGGCCTCATTGCCGCGCCGTGGTGGACCACCGCGGCCTGGCCTGTGCTGTGGATCCTGATCAAAATCGTCGCCGTGCTGGCGCCGCTCATGGGTGCTGTGGCCTACCTGACGCTGTGGGAGCGCAAGCTGCTCGGCTTCATCCAGGTGCGCATGGGCCCCAACCGTGTCGGCCCATTCGGTCTGCTGCAGCCGATTGCCGATGCCGTCAAATTGCTGACCAAGGAAATCATCAGCCCCAGCGCGGCGGCCGGTGGTCTGTTCCGTCTGGGCCCGATCATGGCGATCATGCCGGCGCTCGCCGCCTGGGTCGCGATTCCGTTCGGCCCGGATGCCATTCTGGCCAACGTCAACGCCGGTCTGCTGCTGATTCTGGCCATCACCTCCATCGAGGTCTATGGCGTGATCATCGCCGGCTGGGCCTCAAACTCGAAGTACGCCTTCCTGGGCGCGCTGCGCGCCTCGGCCCAGATGGTGAGCTATGAAATCGCCATCGGTTTCTGCTTCCTGATCGTCGTCATGACGGCGGGTAGCCTGCATTTGGGCGAGATCGTGGCCTCCCAGGCACGTGGCATGGGTGCGGACCTCGGCCTGAACTTCCTGTCGTGGAACTGGCTGCCCCTGCTGCCCATCTTCTTCGTGTTCCTGATCTCGGGTGTGGCCGAAACCAACCGCCACCCCTTCGACGTGGTCGAGGGTGAGGCCGAGATCGTGGCCGGTCACATGGTCGAGTACTCGGGCATGGGATTCGCCATCTTCTTCCTGGCCGAATACGCCAGCATGTGGCTGGTGTCCATCATCGCCGTGCTGATGTTCCTCGGTGGCTGGCTGCCCCCGATCGACAGCGCCGTGCTCAACTGGATCCCGGGCTGGATCTGGCTCGGCCTGAAGACCTTCCTCGTCGTGTCCATGTTCATCTGGATCCGGGGCACCTTCCCGCGCTTCCGTTACGACCAGATCATGCGTCTGGGCTGGAAGATTTTCATTCCCGTGACGCTGATCTACCTGGTGCTGGTCGCCGGTGTGATGCAGACGTCCTGGAATATCTGGAAATAAGCAGGACGCACACATGTCTACCCCAACCGCAACCGTCTCTGCCACTCCGGCGGCAGTCGCGCCGTTTTCGTTCCGCGATTTCTTCAAGAGCTTCCTGCTGGTCGAGCTGTTCAAGGGCATGGCCCTGACCGGCCGCTATGCGCTGCGCCGCAAGATCACGGTTCAGTTCCCGGAAGAGAAGACGCCCCTGTCGCCGCGTTTCCGCGGCCTGCACGCGCAGCGCCGTTACGAGAACGGCGAAGAGCGCTGCATCGCCTGCAAACTGTGCGAAGCGGTGTGCCCGGCCATGGCCATCACCATCGAATCGGACATCCGCAGCGACGGCACCCGCCGCACCACGCGCTACGACATCGACCTGACCAAGTGCATCTTCTGTGGTTTCTGCGAGGAAGCCTGCCCGGTGGACGCTATTGTCGAGACGCACATCCTCGAATACCACGGTGAGAAACGCGGCGACCTGTACTTCACGAAGGAAATGCTGCTGGCCGTGGGCGACCGCTTCGAGCCTGAAATCGCCGCTGCCAAGGCGGCGGACGCGCCGTACCGCTGATTCCCGGCCGAACCCAGAACGAAGAACCATTCCATGGACTACCAGACCGGCTTTTTCTACCTCTTTGCAGCCCTGTTGCTGTTTGCGGGCTTGCGCGTCATCACCGCGCGCAACCCGGTGCACGCTGTTTTGTACCTGATGCTGGCGTTTTCTCAGGCGGCTGCGCTGTGGCTCCTGCTGAAAGCCGAATTCCTGGGGATCACGCTGGTGCTGGTCTACCTCGGTGCGGTGATGGTGCTGTTCCTGTTCGTCGTGATGATGCTCGATATCAACATGGATGGCCTGCGCAAGGGTTTCTGGAAACATTTCCCGCTGGCCGCCGTGCTCGGCGCCATCGTGGCTGCTGAACTGATCCTCGTGCTGGGCGCCGGGTTCCCGTCGCTCACCGCGAATCCGGACGCTCCGGGCGTCGGGATCAACGCGGCGGATTATTCCAACACCAAGGTGCTGGGCCTGCTGCTGTACACCGAGTACCTGTTCCCCATCGAAGTGGCTGCCGTGATCCTGCTGGTGGCCATGATCGCCGCCATCGCGCTCACGCTGCGCCAGCGCAAGGACAGCAAGGCCATCAACCCTGGCGACCAGGTCCATGTGCGCGCTGCCGACCGTCTGGTGGTGCTGCCCATGGCCGCCACCCAGCCGGCGCGCCCGGCCGCTGCTGCCACCCCCAGCGAGGAAGTCAAGGCATGAACATCACCCTCGGTCATTTCCTCACGGTCGGCGCGATCCTGTTCACCCTGTCGGTGATCGGCATCTTCCTGAACCGCAAGAACCTCATCGTGCTGCTCATGGCCATCGAACTGATGCTGCTGGCCGTGAACATGAACTTCGTGGCCTTCTCCCACTACCTGGGTGACATGCACGGGCAGGTCTTCGTCTTCTTCATCCTGACCGTGGCCGCCGCCGAATCGGCGATCGGCCTGGCGATCCTGATGCTGCTGTTCCGCAACAAGTCGTCGATCAGCGTCGAAGAACTCAACACCCTCAAGGGTTGAAGCCCGGGCACACCACAAGAACTCAGGCAAGAACACCATGAGCACAACCCTCTCTGCAAGCACGCTACTGGCCGTTCCGCTCGCCCCGCTGGCGGGCGCCTTGCTGGCCGGCATTCTGGGCACCACCTTCGGCGGCAACGTCATCGGTCGGCGCGCCTCGCACACGCTCACCATCCTGGGCGTGCTGATCGCCTTCATCCTCTCGGCCATGACGCTCAAGAGCGTGGCACTGGACGGCGCCCGCTTCAACGAAACCATCTACGAGTGGATGGTCGTGGGCGGCCTGAAGATGGAGATCGGCTTCCTGGTCGATGGCCTGACCGCCATGATGATGGTGGTGGTGACCTTCGTATCCCTGATGGTGCACCTCTACACCATCGGCTACATGGAAGAAGACGCCGGCTACAACCGCTTCTTCGCCTACATCTCGCTCTTCACCTTCTCCATGCTCATGCTGGTCATGAGCAACAACCTGCTGCAGCTGTTCTTCGGCTGGGAAGCGGTGGGCCTGGTGTCGTACCTGCTGATTGGCTTCTGGTTCAACAAGCCCACGGCCATCTTCGCCAACATGAAGGCCTTCCTGGTCAACCGCGTGGGCGACTTCGGCTTCATCCTGGGCATCGGCCTGATCGTGGCCTACACCGGCACGCTGAACTACACGGAACTGTTCGCCCAGGCAGACGAGCTGGGCGCGCTGGGCTTCCCCGGCACCGACTGGATGCTCATCACCGTGATCTGCATCTGCCTGTTCATCGGCGCCATGGGCAAGTCGGCCCAGTTTCCGCTGCACGTCTGGCTGCCGGACTCAATGGAAGGTCCGACCCCCATCTCCGCGCTGATCCACGCCGCCACCATGGTGACGGCCGGCATCTTCATGGTCTCGCGCATGTCGCCGCTGTTCGAGCTGTCGGACACCGCGCTGAACTTCATCATGGTCATCGGCGCCATCACGGCCCTGTTCATGGGCTTCCTCGGCATCATCCAGAACGACATCAAGCGCATCGTGGCCTATTCCACGCTGTCGCAGCTGGGCTACATGACGGTGGCGCTGGGCGCGTCGGCCTACTCGGTGGCGGTGTTCCACCTGATGACGCACGCGTTCTTCAAGGCCCTGCTGTTCCTGGCAGCCGGTTCCGTGATCATGGGCCTGCACCACAACCAGGACATCCGCTGGATGGGCGGCCTGCGCAAGTACATGCCCATCACCTGGATCACCTCGCTGATCGGCACGCTGGCGCTCATCGGCACGCCGCTGTTCTCGGGTTTCTATTCGAAGGACAGCATCATCGAGGCGGTGCACTTCAGCAACCTGCCGGCTGCGGGCTTCGCCTACTTCGCGGTGCTGGCCGGTGTGTTCGTCACCTCGTTCTATTCCTTCCGCCTGTATTTCCTGGTCTTCCACGGCAAGGAGCGCTACGACCAGAACCCGGACGCGCACCACGACCACCACGACGCTCATGGTCACCATGGCGACGGCAAGCCACACGAGACACCGTGGGTGGTCACCGTGCCCCTGGTCCTGCTGGCGATCCCCTCGGTGGTGATCGGTTTCCTGACCATCCAGCCCATGCTGTTCGGTGACTTCCTGCAGGACGCCATCACGGTGAATGCGGCGGCCCACCCCGCCATGACCCGCTTCGCCGAGATCTTCACCGGCCCGCTGGGCATGGCCCTGCACGGCTTCTACACGCCGCCGCTGTACCTGGCCCTGGCCGGGGCGGTGCTCGCCTGGTACATGTACCTGATCAATCCGGCGGTGCCGGCGGCCATCGCCCGCGCGCTCAAGCCGCTCATCACCATTCTGGAAAACAAGTACTACCTGGACTGGTTCAACGAGAACGTGCTGGCCCGCGGTGCCCGTGCGCTGGGTGTAGGCCTGTGGAAGGGTGGCGACCGCGGCGTCATCGAGGGGGGCGTGGTCAATGCCAGCTGGAAGCTGGTGGGCTGGGTGTCGTCACTGGTGCGCCACGCACAGACGGGTTTCCTGTACCACTACGCGCTCGTGATGATCGTCGGCGTCTTGCTGTTCATGACGTACTTCGTGTGGCTCGCCAAATAAGAGGAAGAACAAGATGGGTTTGCTGAGCCTTGCGATCTGGACGCCGATCGCCTTTGGTGCCGTGCTGCTGGCCTTGGGCCGTGACGAGCAGGCGAATGCCGTACGCTGGCTGGCGCTGATCGGCGCCCTGGTCAGTCTGGCCGTGACGGTGCCGCTCTACACCGGCTTCCAGCTGGGAACGGCCGCCATGCAGTTCGTCGAGAACATGCCGTGGATCGACCAGTTCAACGTGAACTACCACCTGGGCGTGGACGGCATCTCGCTGTGGCTGGTGCTGCTGACCGCCTTCATCAACGTGATCGTGGTCATCGCCAGCTGGGAATCGATCACCAGCCGGGTGAACCAGTACATGGGCGCCTTCATGATCCTGTCGGGTCTGATGATCGGCGTGTTCGCCGCACAGGACGCGATGCTGTTCTTCGTGTTCTTCGAGGCCACCCTGATCCCGATGTACCTGATCATCGGCATCTGGGGCGGCCCGAACAAGATTTACGCGGCTTTCAAGTTCTTCCTGTACACGCTGCTGGGCTCGCTGCTCATGCTGGTGGCGTTGATCTACCTCTACACCGTGTCCGGTGGCAGCTTCTCCCTGGCGGAATGGCACCGTCTGCCGCTGAGCAGCACGGCGCAGACCCTGCTGTTCTTCGCCTTCTTCGCCGCCTTCGCGGTGAAGGTGCCGATGTGGCCGGTGCACACCTGGCTGCCCGACGTGCACGTGGAGGCGCCCACCGGTGGCTCCGCCGTGCTGGCGGCCATCATGCTGAAGCTCGGTGCCTACGGTTTCCTGCGCTTCTCGCTGCCGATCCTGCCCGATGCCTCGCAGGAGTGGGCCTGGCTCATGATCGCGCTGTCGCTCGTGGCCGTGGTCTACGTGGGTCTGGTCGCCATGGTGCAGCAGGATATGAAGAAGCTGGTGGCCTATTCGTCGGTCGCCCACATGGGTTTCGTCACGCTGGGTTTCTTTGTCTTCAGTGACCTGGGCGTGTCGGGCGCCATCGTGCAGATGATTGCCCACGGCTTCGTGTCGGCCGCGATGTTCCTGGCCATTGGCGTGCTGTACGACCGCGTGCATTCCCGCGACATCGCCGACTACGGTGGCGTGGTCAACACCATGCCCAACTTCTCGGCTTTTGCGCTGCTGTTCGTCATGGCCAATTGCGGCCTGCCGGGCACCGCCGGTTTCGTGGGCGAGTGGATGGTGATCCTGGCCGCGGTCAAGGCCAACTTCTGGGTGGGGGCTGCGGCCGCCACGGCCCTGATCTTCGGCGCCGCCTATTCGCTGTGGATGTTCAAGCGCGTGTACCTCGGCCCGGTGGGCAATGCCAACGTGAAGGGGCTGCTGGACATCAACGGTCGCGAATTCTTCGTCATGGCCGTGCTGGGCTTTGCCGTGCTGTTCATGGGCATCTACCCCAAGCCCTTCACCGACGTGATGGACGCATCCGTGGCCGAGCTGCTGCGCCATGTCGCCATCTCCAAACTGAACTGACCCCGTGGCTGGCCAAAAATACAAGAGAGCGTTCACATGATTGACAACATCAGCTGGATCACGGCGTACCCTGAAATCCTGTTGCTGGTGATGGCCTGCGTCATTGCACTGGTGGATCTGGGCGTCAAGTCCCCGCTGCGCGGTGTCACCCACGGGCTCACCATGCTCACCCTGGGTGTGGTGGCGGTGATGCAGGGCTATTACGCCAGCACCGGCGAAACCCACCTGGGCTGGGGCGGCATGGTCATCAGCGACCCGATGGGCAACTGGCTCAAGTGCTTTGCCGCCATCGCCATGATGGTCACCCTGGTGTATGGCCGTGCCTACGCCGGCGCGCGCGACATGCTGCGTGGGGGCGAGATGTTCACGCTCTCGCTGTTTGCGCTGCTGGGCATGTTCATCATGATCTCGGGGCACCACTTCCTGATCATCTACCTCGGCCTGGAACTGTTCTCGCTCTCCAGCTACGCGCTGGTGGCGCTGCGCCGCGACGACGAGCGGGCCACGGAAGCCGCCATGAAGTACTTCGTGCTGGGTGCCCTGGCGAGCGGCTTCCTGCTGTATGGCCTGTCCATGGTCTACGGCGCCACCGGTTCGCTGAACCTGGCCGAGGTGGCGCAGGCCATTGCGGGCGGTGCCGACACCCTCAAAGGTTCCAACCAGGTGCTGGTGCTGGGCCTGGTGTTCGTGGTGGCCGGCCTGGCCTTCAAGCTGGGCGCCGTACCTTTCCACATGTGGGTGCCCGACGTGTACCACGGTGCACCCACGGCCATCACCCTCATGATCGGTGGTGCGCCCAAGCTCGCGGCCTTCGCCATGACGATTCGCCTGCTGACCGAAGGCCTGCAGGGCATGGCGGTGGACTGGCAGCAGATGCTGGCCGTGCTGGCGGTGCTCTCGCTGCTGGTGGGCAACCTGGCTGCGGTGGCGCAGACCAATCTCAAGCGCATGCTGGCGTTCTCCACCATCGCGCAGATGGGCTTCATGCTGCTGGGCCTGCTGGCGGGCGTGGTGCAGGGTGACAGCGGCAACATGGCCAACGCCTACGGCTCGGCGATGTTCTACATCGTCACCTACGTGCTGACCACGCTGGCCACCTTCGGTGTGATCCTGCTGCTGTCGCGCAACGGTTTCGAATCCGAGAACATCAGCGACCTGGCAGGTCTGAACCAGCGCAGCCCGCTGTACGCCGGCGTGATGGCCCTGTGCATGTTCTCGCTGGCCGGTGTACCGCCCGTGGTGGGCTTCTATGCCAAGCTGTCGGTGCTGCAGGCCCTGCTGGCGTCCAGCGATGCCTTCTACATCGGTCTGGCCGTGTACGCCGTGATGATGTCGCTGGTGGGCGCGTTCTACTACCTGCGCGTGGTCAAGGTGATGTACTTCGATGCCCCCACGCAGACCGCTGCCATCACCGCCGGTGGTGACGCCCGCTTCGTGCTCACCGTCAATGGCGCGCTGGTGCTCTTGCTCGGCGTGATGCCGGGTGGCCTGATGACGCTGTGCGCCCAGGCCGTGTCGTCGATGTTCCCTTGAGTGGGCATTTGCGCCGGGCCAGTGAACTTGCCCGGTCCCGTTCGCTCTATCCGACGCCATGAATCACACATTTTCTATCTGGCTGGTGCTGCTGGCAGCGCTGGTGGCGGCCAACCTGCCGTTTCTGAACGACCGATGGTTGGCCGTGGTCGCGCGCCCTGCACCCAAGACGCTGGGCATCCGCCTGGTCGAGTTGCTGCTGCTGTACCTGCTGGTGGGAGCGCTGGGCCTTGCGCTGGAACAGTCGGCCGGGCAGATCGCGCCCCAGGGTTGGGAGTTCTACGCGACCACAGGCGCCCTGTTCCTGACCCTGGCGTTCCCCGGTTTTGTCTACCGTTACCTCTTCAAGCGCCGTGGTTGAGAAACCGCCCGGCGGTGGCGACGTTCTGGACACCGGGCCTGACGCCCATCTGCGCGAGCTGACCCTGCACCGTGAACCGGTCATGAAGGGCCACTTTTTGCAGGTGGTGCGGGACACCGTGCGCCTGCCCTCGGGCCGTGAGGCCACGCGCGAGTATGTGCAGCACCCGGGCGCCGTGATGGTGATCGGCCTGCTCGACGATGGCGGCGTGGTGCTGGAGCGGCAGTACCGCCATCCTGTGCAACGCGTGATGATCGAATTCCCCGCTGGCAAGCTGTATGCGGGCGAGGGCAGCCTGCTCTGCGCCCGCCGTGAGCTGCAGGAAGAGACCGGTTACAGCGCCCGAGAGTGGGCGTTTGCGGGCCGGCTGGCGCCCACCATCGGCTATGCCGACGAGATCATCGACATCTGGTTTGCGCGGGGTCTCACGCTGGGCGAACGCCAGCTCGATGAGGGCGAGTTTCTGGATGTGTTCACCGCCTCCAGCAATGAACTGCTGGGCTGGTGCCGCACCGGTGAGGTGATCGACGGCAAGACCCTGGTGGGTGCGCTCTGGCTGCAGAACGTGCTGCGTGGTGACTGGTCGCTGGAATGGTCGGCGAATCCGTCGACGGACCCACGGGGGAGCGCGGCATGAAGGTGCTCGACTTGCAATGCGGCCAGCAACATGTGTTCGAAGGCTGGTTCGCGTCAGAAGACGATTTTTCGGATCAGTTCGGCCGCGGGCTGGTCACCTGTCCGGTCTGCGGCGACCCGCAAGTCCAGAAGATGCTGTCGGCGCCGCGCCTGAACCTGCGCGCTGCCCGCCAGGAGCCGGCTGCCACGCCCGGGCACGGCCGTGCATCGGCGTCGAAACACCGGGGTGGCGGGGCCGTGGCCGGTCCCTCGGTGGCGGCCTTCCAGGCCCAGTTGCTGCAGGCCATGCGCCAGGTGGTGGCGTCTGCAGAAGACGTGGGCGACCGGTTTGCCGACCAGGCCCGTGCCATGCACCAGGGCGAAGTGGAATCGCGCAACATCCGCGGGCGCACCACGCCCGAAGTGGCGATGGAGCTGGCGGAAGAGGGCATCGACGTGCTGCCGCTGCCGGACCTGTCCGTCCTCAAGGAAACGCTGCAGTAAACCGCGACCCGCACAGCAAAAAGCCCCGTCCAGCGGGGCTTTTTGCTGTGCTGATCACGGTAGGGGTGCCACCGTGTGGCCTCGGGCGTTCAGGCGTTCAGGGGTACAGGCCGCGCAGGTCGCGCGCGTGCAGGATGCGCTTGCAGGCCACGATGAAGGTGGCGGTGCGCAGGCTGACCTTGTTGGCGTCGGCCACCGCCCAGACCGCGGCAAAGGCGTCCTGCATGATCTTCACCAGGCGGGCGTTGATCTCGTCCTCGGTCCAGAAGAAGCTGGAAAAGTCCTGCACCCACTCGAAGTAGCTCACGGTCACGCCGCCGGCGTTGGCGATCACGTCGGGCAGCACCAGGATGCCGCGGTCGTGCAGGATGTCGTCGGCCTGTGGCGTGGTCGGGCCGTTGGCGCCTTCGATCACCATCTTGGCCTGGATGCGCCCGGCGTTGGCTTCCGTGATCTGCTGCTCCAGCGCGGCGGGAATCAGGATGTCGCAGGGCACGCCCCAGAAGGCGTCGTCGTCGATCTTCTCGGCCGCCTCAAAGCCGGCCACCGAGCCGTGGCGGGCGACGTGGGCCAGGAGCGCTGGCACGTCCAGCCCGGCTTCGCGGTAGATGGTGCCGCCGTGGTCCTGCACCGCCACCACCTTTGCGCCGCATTCGGCAAACAGCTTGCCGGCCACCCCGCCCACGTTGCCGAAGCCCTGAATGGCCACGCGCGCGGTGCTGATGTCCATGCCGGTGTGCTTGGCGGCCTCCACGCCCACCGTGAACACGCCGCGCCCGGTGGCTTCGCGCCGGCCCAGCGAGCCACCCAGGTCCACTGGCTTGCCGGTGACGACGCCGGTGGAGGTGGAGCCTTCGTTCATGGAGTAGGTGTCCATCATCCAGGCCATCACCTGCTCGTTCGTGTTCACGTCGGGCGCCGGAATGTCCTTGGTCGGGCCGATGATGATGCCGATCTCGCTGGTGTAGCGGCGCGTCACGCGCTCCAGTTCACCGATGCTCAGCTGACGCGGGTCCACGCGGATGCCACCCTTGGCGCCGCCGTAGGGCACGTTCACCGCGGCGTTCTTGATCGACATCCAGGCCGAGAGTGCCATCACCTCGGACAGCGTGACGTTCTGGTGGAAGCGCACGCCGCCCTTGCCAGGTCCGCGGCTGGTGTTGTGCTGCACGCGGTAGCCCTCGAAGTGCGCCACCGAGCCATCGTCCAGGTGGATCGGCACGTCCACGATCAGGGTGCGCTTAGGCCGCTTGAGCGTGTCGACCCAGCGCGCGAGATTGCCCAGGTAGGGCGTGACGCGGTCCACCTGCTGCAGGTAGATGCCCCAGGGGCCGAGGTTGGACGGGTCGAGGTAGGAGGGGAGTGCGCTCGTGAAGGCGGCCGGGCTGTTGGCCGGGTCGCCGGTCGAGGCGTACGGTGCTGGTGACATGGTGCGTTGTTCCTTTTGGGTGTTGCCAGCGTTCTGTGGCTGGTGACGGGGAGCTTACGGACCGGGTCCCAGCGTGTCCAAGGCTGAGTTTCCATGTGGTTATGCATCGGATGCATAACCAAGGGTGCACGCTCAGGCGTTGAACTGCAGCGCCGCCAGGCCCGCGTACACGCCGCCCTGCGCCACCAGTGCCGCGTGCGTGCCCTGTTCCACCAGTCGGCCGTGGTCCAGCACGACGATGTGGTCGGCCTGCTGCACCGTGGCCAGGCGGTGGGCGATCACCAGGGTGGTGCGGTCCTTCATGGCCGATTCCAGCGCCGCCTGCACCATGCGCTCGCTCTGCGCGTCGAGCGCGCTCGTGGCCTCGTCGAGCAGCAGCAGCGGCGGGTTCTTGAGCATGGCCCGCGCAATCGCGATGCGCTGGCGCTGGCCGCCGGAGAGCCGCACGCCGCGCTCGCCCAGGAAGGTGTCGTAGCCCTCGGGCAGCCTGGCGATGAACTCGTCGGCAAAGGCGGCGTGGGCGGCGGCGCGCACCTCCTCGTCCGACGCGTCCGGGCGGCCGTAGCGGATGTTTTCCAGCGCACTGGTGGAAAACACCACCGGGTCCTGCGGCACGATGCCGATGCGCGAGCGCAGCTCCTGCAGGCTGAGCCGGTGAATCGGCACGCCGTCCAGCGTGATCGAGCCCGAAGCCGGGTCGTAGTAGCGCAGCAGCAGGCCAAACACCGTGCTTTTGCCCGCACCGCTCGGCCCCACCAGCGCCACCGTCTGCCCCGGCTGCACCGTGAGGCTGAAGTCGACCAGCGCTGGCTGTGCCGGGCGCGAGGGGTAATGGAAACTCAGCTGCTCGAAGCGCAGTGCGCTGCCGCCGGCGGGCGTGGCAGCCGGCAACGGCGAGGGGGGCGACTGCACCGGCGATTCGCTGGCCAGCAGCTCCATCAGGCGTTCACTGGCGCCCGCCGCGCGCAGCAGGTCGCCGTACACCTCGCCCAGCACCGCCACGGCGCCCGCCAGGATGATGATGTAGACCACGGTCTGGCCCAGGTGGCCCGGGCTGATGCGCCCGGCCAGCACGGCTTGCGTGCCCTGGTACAGGCCCCACAGCAGCAGCGCGGCGGTGGTGATGATGATGAAGGCCACCAGCGCGGCGCGGGCACGGCTGCGTTTCACGGCGGTGGCAAAGGCCTGCTCGGTGGAGCGGTCGAAACGCGCCGCCTCGCGGTCTTCGGCGGTGTAGCTCTGCACGATGGGAATGGCGTTGAGCACCTCGGCGGCAATGGCGCTGGAATCGGCCACGCGGTCCTGGCTGGCGCGCGAGAGCTTGCGCACACGCCGTCCGAACCACATGCTGGGCAGCACCACCAGCAGCAGGATCAGCAGCACCTGCGTCATCACATAGGGGTTGGTCCACACCAGCATGATGAGCGCACCGATGCCCATCACCGCGTTGCGCAGACCCATCGACAGGGACGAGCCCACCACCGTCTGCACCAGCGTGGTGTCGGTGGTCAGGCGGCTCAGCACCTCGCCGGTCTGCGTGGTTTCAAAAAATTGCGGGCTCTGGCGCAGCACATGGGCATACACCGCGTTGCGCAGGTCGGCCGTGATGCGTTCGCCCAGCCAGCTCACCAGGTAGAAGCGCGCCGCCGAGAACAGGCCCAGCGCCACCGCCACGCCAAAGAGCTGCAGGAAATGCCCGCGCAGGCCCATGGCCCGGGCGGCGGGGTCACCGCTGGTCACACCACTGTCGATCAGCCCGCCGTCGATCAGGTGGCGCAGCGCCACCGGAAAGAGCAGCGTGGCGGCAGCGGCCAGCACCAGGAACAGCACCGCCAGCGCGATCTGGCGGCGGTAGGGCCGCATGAAGGGCCGAAGGCCGCCCAGGGCGGTGGGCGTGGTGGATTTGGGGCGTTCGAGGGTGGGGGCGCTCATGTGCCGAGTGTGCCGGTTTTCAGCGCGGGGCCGGCGGGACGGACGGTCAAGCCGGGCCGCGCAGGGTGACGGTGTGGGAACGGGCCTTGCCCCACGGGGTATGTCGAATCCCCGACGCGACTTGAAGGAGAAACCGATGGCTCATGCCCAATACGCTTCCTGTATCCAGGCCTGCTACGACTGTGCGGCCGCCTGCGACCACTGCTCGACCGCGTGTCTGATGGAGGCCGACCCCAAGCCCATGGCCCGTTGCATCGCGCTCGACATGGACTGCGCCGCCGCCTGCCGCATGGCCGCCGCCGCGATGGCGCGGGGCAGCGAGTTCGCCGAGGACTTCTGTGCCTTGTGTGCCGAGGTGTGCGAAGAGTGCGGCACCGAATGCGGGGAACACGACATGGACCACTGCCAGGAATGCGCCGAGGCCTGCCGCCGCTGCGCCGAGGAATGCCGGCGCATGGCCGACCTGGCCTGAACTTTCATGCCGCAAGGCTCCCCCTCGGAGAAACCTGACGTGCCCAGGCACGGCACGGGACGCCCACTCTCGTCGGCGGGGCGCCCTGTGCGCCTCAGCGCAGCAGCAGCGTGGGGATGGCGGTGGCGCGCAGCAGGGCCGTGGTGTTGCTGCCGAACAGCCAGCTGCGCAGGGGTGAATGGCTGTAGGCGCCCATCACCAGCAGGTCAAAGCCCTGGGTGCGGATGGCCGCGTCGATCACCGCTGCCGGTTTGCCCGGCGCACCGGCAGCGGTCACCTCAAAGCCGGCGGTGCGCAGCGTCTGTTGTGCCCAGTCCAGCGTCTTCTGGTGGCGACCGGGTGCATCGGTGGCGCTCAGCAGGTGCAGAGGCAGGCCTTTGAGCAAGGGGCTGGCGGCGATCATCTCGATGCCGCGACGCGTGACCGCACGCCCGTCGAAGGCGATGAGCACGCGGCTGGGCTCACGGTACTGCGCTGGCACGGTGAGGATGGGGCGCTGCATCGAGCGCACCACCCATTCCACATGCCCGCCCAGGGCCTTCTGTGCGTCGGCGCTGGCCGCTTCGCCACGGCGCCCCAGCACGAACAGGCGCACCCCTTCCTGCTGACCGGAAAGCGTTTCCTCCACATCACCATGGCGCTGTCGCGTGTCCACTTGCGCCACACCGCTGCCCAGGGCACGGTCGCGCAATTGCAGCAGGAACACGCGGCCGGCCTCGCGGGCGGCGCGGCTGCGCTGCTCGTCCTCGCTGGACAGCTGGCTCAGCAGGGCCTCCTGCGCGCCCAGGCCGATGGCGCCGCTGTGGTCCTGATCGGTGCCAAGGGTCGGGTGCCGGTCGATCACATGCAGGAACTCCAGCGGCGCCGCCAGGCGGCGGGCGGCCCAGGCCGCGTACTCGGCCACGGCGGGGGCAAAGGCCGACTGGTCCACGCAGGCCAGCACCTTGTTGTCGTTGTCGATGGTCTTGTTCATGGTGGTCTTGTGGTTCTGTGTCGTTCTTTCAGTGGCCCAGCAGCAGGTCGTCGGCGCCGTCCTTGTCGTGAACGCCAAACTTGTCCACCATCGTGGCGCTGGCCGCGTTCAGGCCGATCACCTCCACCTCGGTGCCTTCGCGCCGGAACTTCAGCACCACCTTGTCGAGCGCGCTCACGGCCGTGATGTCCCAGAAATGGGCGCGGCTCACGTCGATGCTCACCCGGTCGATCACCTCCTTGTAGTCAAACGCGTTGGCAAAGCGGTCGGCCGAGGCAAAGAACACCTGGCCGGTGACGTGGTAGCGCCGCGCGCGGCCGTCGTCTTCCGAGGTGGAGCGCACCCGCAGGATCTGCCCGACCTTGTGCGCGAAGAAAAAGCCCGAGAGCAGCACACCGGTGAGCACGCCCTTGGCCAGGTCGTGCGTGAACACGGTGACCAGCACGGTGGCGACCATCACCACGCTGGAGCTGGCCGGGTGCTCGCGCAGGTTGCGCACCGAGCCCCAGTTGAAGGTGCCAATGGACACCATGATCATCACGGCCACCAGTGCGGCCATGGGAATCTGTTTCACCCAGTCGCCCAGGAACACCACCAGGATGAGCAGCACCACGCCCGCCGTCAGCGTGGACAGGCGCCCGCGACCGCCCGATTTCACGTTGATCACGCTCTGGCCGATCATGGCGCAGCCGGCCATGCCGCCCATGAAGCCGGTGGCGATGTTGGCCACGCCCTGGCCCACGCACTCGCGGTTCTTGTCGCTCGGGGTGTCGGTCAGCTCGTCCACGATGGTGGCCGTCATCAGCGATTCCAGCAGGCCCACCACCATGAGGGTGAGCGAGTAGGGGAAGATGATCTGCAACGTCTCGAACGTGAGCGGAATGTCCGGGATCAGGAACACGGGCAGGCTGTCGGGCAGTTCGCCCATGTCGCCCACGGTGCGGATGTCCAGGCCGAGCGCCAGCGACACGCCCGTCAGCACCACAATGGTCACCAGCGGTGAGGGCACGGCCTTGGTGAGGTAGGGCAGGCCGTAGATGATGCCCAGGCCGGCCGCCGTCATGGCGTAGACGTGCCAGGTGACCCCCGCCGTCTGCGGATTCAGCTCGGGCAGCTGCGCCAGGAAGATCAGAATCGCCAGCGCGTTCACGAAGCCGGTGACCACCGAGCGCGACACGAAGCGCATCAGCACGCCCAGCTTCACCCATCCGGCAATCACCTGCAGCACGCCGGTGAGCACGGTGGCGGCCAGCAGGTACTGCAGGCCGTGTTCCTTCACCAGCACCACCATCACCAGCGCCATGGCGCCGGTGGCGGCCGAGATCATGCCGGGGCGCCCGCCCACGAAGGCGATGATGGCGGCGATGGAAAACGAGGCATAGAGCCCGACTTTCGGGTCCACGCCGGCAATGATGGAAAAGGCGATGGCCTCCGGGATCAGGGCCAGGGCGACCACGAGGCCGGCCAGCAGGTCGTTGCGGACGTTGGACAGCCAGTCCTGGCGCAAGGTTTGAATGGACATATGAGGAGCGCGACCACCGCAGGGCGTGGCCGAAAACAGGGGAGAGCGAAGGAAATCGAAGCGCCAGATCGCAGCGACTCAGCGCTGGATCAGGTGCAAGCCGCGTGAGCGGCTGGGCGCCGGGCGTGCCGGCGCGAAGCCGGGTGGCCGGGGCACGTCAGGGCGGCGTGACCGAACAGAAATACCCGCGCGGCAGGCCGGCCCCGGGGTAGGAAAACCCGGCTTGACAGCAGGAAACGGGCAACAAAAGCATCCAGGGATTCTAGGTCAACGGTGCAGGCGACAACCCGGCTGCGGCGGGCGATGGCGGTGCCGAGGGCTGGCAACGGCCTTTTGCCAGGACCGTGCATGGATCCTTCCACCGGTTCTATGGTACCGCTACAGCACCAGCCGCTGGCTGTAGCCGGTCATCTCCAGGTAGCCGCGTCCCACCCGTTGCCCGCTGGCGTCCAGCAGGTCGCTCAGACCTTCCCAATACACCGTGCCCGTGCTCTGGCGGCTGTCGAGCTCCTGCGCGTCCAGCACGGTCTGGACCGTGAAGCTGCCGGCGGGCGTGCGCAGGCGCCAGGCCACCGGGTAGCGGGCGTTGGTCAGCGGGCTGGTCCAGTGGCGCAGTGGCTCGAAAGCCACGGCATCGGGTGCAAACCGGGCGAGCGGGCCGCTGTCCACTTCGCGCTCCGCGTGCGCGGCCGTGCGAAACGAGCCGCCGGCCCAGAGGGCCGAGCCATCGGCGCGGCGCAGGCGAAAAGCGGTGAGGCTGTCGCCGTTGAACAGGTTCATGCCCACCCAGTCCCAGCCCACGGCCTCGGGGTGCAGGATGGCCTCGCTCCACTCGTGGTCCAGCCAGGCGCGGCCTTCTTGAATGGCAAAGCGCTCGCCCCCGATGCCCAGCGTGCCGCTCACCGCGAGTTGCGGGTGGCTGATGTAGAAGCTGGCCTGTTCGGCTTGCGGCCCTTTGCGCGAAAAGCCCCGGTCGCCTTGCAGCAGGATGGCCTGCGTGGGCGTGGCCCGCAGATCGATGTGGATCTCGCGCCCGGTGATGCGGGTGCGGTAGCCGCCATCTGCCTCGCGCCGCAGGAACCAGTTGCGCAGCGCCACGTCCGTGTCGTCGGTGCTCGCAAACACCTTCGCGGGTGCGCTCGGGGCGGGTGCATCGCCGTTCCAGCGGCCGATGCGCTCGTCGTGCCAGAGCTTTTGGCCCTGCACGTCGGTGATGGCCGCGTGGGCAAAAACGAGCTGGCGCGCCGCCAGGCGGCTGCGCAGGGATTGCGTGCCGTCGACCCGGCTGCGGAAGAAGGTGACCTGGAAGCCGAAGTCGTGACCGCGCGCGTCCTGCGCGTGCCCGGTGAGGTACCACCATTCGGTGCGGGTCTCGTTGTGTGACCCATGGTCGCGCGGGAACGCGAGCGGGCGCGGGCGCAGCGTATCGCCTGGCCGGTGTGGGGGAGGGGCCTGTGCCCGGGCCGGTCTTGTGTTGGCGAGCAGGAGGCCAGCCGAGGCGACGAGGAGGTGGCGGCGTGTGGTGAGGGCTTCGACCGGCTCAGCCCGAACGGATCGGGTGCCGCCATGGGGAGGAGAGCGGCCCGTTTGCCCTGAGCCTGTCAAAGGGTTCATCATGGTGTGTGCGACGACGTCGACTCGCTCAGCCCGAACCGGATGGCGTTCAGACCGACCGACGGGAAGGGTCGTTGCCAGGGGATCGCGTGCCCGGTCAACCAGGGCTGGGGTGTGGCGTGTGTTCACCAGTCTTCCTTCACGGCGCGCACCGCGTCGCGGCTGGCCGCTGCCTGCCCGGCCAGCCAGGCGGTCAGCGTCCCAGCCAGCACCACCGCGGCGCACAGGGCGAGCAGGCGCGCCCAGGGCAGCACCAGGTCCATGGTCCAGTGGAAGCTCTGCGGGTTCACCACATGCACCAGCACCAGGCTCACGCCCAGGCCCAGCGCCAGCCCGGCCAGGGCGCCCAGCACCGTCCAGGCGAAACCTTCCAGCGCCACCACGCCCAGGATCTGCCGGCGCGTGAGGCCCAGGTGCGCCAGCAGGCCGAACTCGCGTTTGCGCGCCAGCACCTGGGCGCTGAAGCTGGCGGCCACGCCAAACAGTCCGATGCCGATCGCCACCGCCTGCAGCCACACGGTGACGGCAAAACTGCGGTCAAAAATGCGCAGCGAAACGGCGCGGATCTGCCCGGCCGAGGCGAATTCGATGAGTCCCTCTGCGCCCTGTGTGGCGGCCAGGACCCGGATGCCGTCGCGCACCGCGTCTTCGCTGGCGCCCTCGCGCAGGTGCAGCGCCAGGTCGTTCACGCGGGTGTCGCCGGTCAGGCGCACGAAGTCGGTGCGGTCCATCGCCACGCTGCCGTGCTGGCGGGCGTA
>Ga0208490_100060_pt1 | contig 96690 bp, 75 predicted proteins | sample SubbioAug_CSWold_FD_184818 | JGI IMG/M metagenome (GOLD analysis project Ga0208490, IMG submission 184818) | Serpentinite rock and fluid subsurface biosphere microbial communities from McLaughlin Reserve, California, USA - CR11Aug_CSWold (SPAdes) | ecosystem: Environmental > Terrestrial > Deep...
GAGCCGGTCGTGCCGGCTGCGTCGATCGGCGAGCCGGCCCCCGCCGCCGAGGTCGACCCTGGCCGCTCGCTGATCGTGCCCGCGCCGGCCGCACCTGAGCCGGGGTCCGTCCCGGAGCCGGCCACCTCGGCGCCGCCACGCCCCCCACAGCCCTCGGTCGGCGAGCACCTGGAGCCGATGCTGGCCGCCGCCCGCCGGCGACCCGAGCTCGTGATCGGCGCGGTCGCCGCCCTGCTCCTCGTGGTCTTGTTCGTCGTCGTCGCCCTCGCCTCCGGCGGCTCGGGCGACCCGGCGGAGGCACCGCCGGCCGACGCGCCGGCCGCCGAGCAGCCGGCGACGCTCGACGAGGTCCTCGAGCGCATCGAGGAGCTCGGCGGGTGAGGCGAGCCGCGGCCCTCGCGGCCGCCGCCCTGCTCCTCGTGGCCTGCGGCGACGGCGGTGGCGGCCGCTTCGGCGACCGGACCGACGCCGTGCGCAGCGCCGTCGAGTCGGGCGATCGGGCGGGGGCGCTCGCCGCCCTCGACGAGATCGCCCTCGAGGGCCTCGAGGCCCACGCCGCCGGCGACCTCTCCGACGCCGAGGTCCAGGAGCTCGCCGCCCTCGTCGAGCAGGGCCGGGGGCTCGTCGACGAGACGCTGCCCGAGCCCACGACGACCACCGAGGCGACGACCACGACCACCACGGCACCGCCGCCGGTCTTCGACGAAGATGACGATGATGACGACGACGACAAGCCCGGGAGGGGCAAGGGCAACAAGGACGACGACTAGGGCCGGGGGGTCCGGTGGCTGAGTCCTACGCGGCCTTCGACCAGCTCGACTTCGACCGGCCCTCCGACGGCGTCCTGCGCATCACCCTCGACGCCCCCGGGCTCAACGCGGTGGGACCGGCGATGCACGCGCAGCTCGCCGACGTGTGGCGGGCGATCGACCGCGACCCGGACACCCGCGTCGCCCTCCTGCAGGGCGCCGGCAAGGGGTTCAGCGCCGGCGGCAGCTTCGAGCTGCTCGAGGCGATCATGGACGACCCCGAGGTCCGGCTGCGCACCATGCGCGAGGCCCGGGACCTGGTGTTCAACCTCATCGACTGCTCGAAGCCGATCGTCTCGGCCATGCACGGCCCCGCCGTCGGTGCCGGCCTGGTCGCGGGGATCCTCGCCGACGTGTCCGTGGTCGGCCGCACCGCCCGCATCATCGACGGCCACACCCGCCTCGGCGTCGCCGCCGGCGACCACGCCGCCATCTGCTGGCCGCTGCTCGCCGGGATGGCCAAGGCCAAGTACTACCTGCTGACCTGCGACACGCTCACCGGCGAGGAGGCCGAGCGCATCGGGCTCGTCTCGCTGTGCGTCGACGACGACGACGTGCAGGACCGTGCCCTCGCCGTCGCCGAGCAGCTGGCGGCCGGCTCCCAGTCGGCGATCCGGTGGACCAAGCACACGCTGAACCACTGGTTCCGGGTCCAGGCGCCGGCGTTCGATGCCTCGCTCGCCTACGAGTTCCTCGGCTTCGCCGGCCCGGACGCGAGGGAGGGCCTTGCGTCCCACGCCGAGAAGCGAGACCCCCGGTTCACCGGCCCCGCCGAGACCTGACGCCCCGGGGACCTCCACCCCTCCTGAAACTGGCAGCGCCTGCGTTGCACACCTCAGCGGGCGTGCAACGCAGCCGCGTCCAGTTCTGAGGGGGCGTCAGTCGCTGTCGTCGCCGGCCTCGACCCGGTCGTCATCGTCGTCATCGTCGTCATCGTCGTCATCGTCGTCATCGTCGTCATCGTCGTCATCGTCGTCGTCATCCGAGGGGCCGCTGCGGTCGTCGCCGGCCTCGACCCGGTCGTCGCGGTCGACGTCGCCGCCGTGGTCGTCCACCGTGGTGGGCGTCGACGCCGGCGCGGTCGGGGCCGGCGCACCGACGAAGGACTCAGACTCCGAGCGGGCGTCGGTGGCATCGTCGCGCACCCGGACCCGCTCGCGGATCTGACCGTCCTCGAGCTCGACATCGACCTGGACCCGCACCGTCCCCCAGCGGAAGTCGAGGTCCAGCTCGTGGCCGGCGGACCGCTCGACCTCGACCGACCAGCCGGCGGCCGGCGTGGCGGCGACGAGGCGGAACCCGCTGGCGTCGACGGCGTAGGTGACGACGCCGGCGTCGGCGGCGGCGAAGCTGCGCGTCTCGCCGGCCGGGGCGGCAGGCGTGCCGGGCGCCGGCGTGCCGGAGCCGTCCTCGGGGCCACCGCCGCCCGTCGGCGAGCCCGGCGCGGGCGTGCCGGCGCAGCGGGGGTCGTCCGCGTGCTCGGCCTCGTCGCAGGGACCGGAGATGTCGACACCACCGGGAGTCGAGGTGCTCGACGAGGTGTCGTGGCTGCTCGAGGACGCCACCTGGGCGGCCGGGAGGCGGGGGCCGTCATCGCGCCCGACGGCGGCGCCGGCGACGGCGAGGCCGCCGAGGACGAGGGTGCCGGCGACGATGCCGGCGACGGGGACGGGGAGCTTCATGGTGCACCTCATGAGGTTCGGGTGGATCGTGGGGGTCACGATCCCGCCTCGCCCACCAAGGCCTCCCCCGGTGGAGGTGAAGCCCAGGTGAAGGACCCTCCGGAGCTCAGTCGCCGTCCGGGCGCTCCTCGCGCTCGTCCTGCGGGCCGCCGTCCCACCAGCCCGTCACCCGGCTGCGGTGGGCCTCGCTCTCGAACTCGACCTCCACCCCGTTGACGTGGTCCGGCTCGACCTGCACCTCGAAGCCGGCGGCGGGGTTCGCGAAGACCACCGTGACCCCGCTCGGCTCGAAGCGCAGCGACACGGTGCCCCCCACCATCGTGTACGTGCGCGTCTCCCCCGCCGGGGCCGGCGGCGGTGGGGCGGCGGCCTCGGGCGGCGCCGTGGGCGCCGGCGCGGCGGGCGCGGTCGTGGCCGGCGCCACCGTCCCCGGGGCGGGACCGCTCGGGGCGGTGGGATCGGCGGGGGTCGTGGGCGGCGCCTCGTGCGGCGCGGTCGGTTCCGCACCGGGAGCCGCCGACGCGGTGGTGACCGGGCCGCCGAGGGCGGTGGTGGTCGTGGCGGTCGACGCCGCCAGGCGCTCCTCGACCTGCGCCGCGCTCAGCGGTGCCGGCCGGGAGTCGGTCACCGAGCGGCCCACCAGCGCCACGCCCCATGAGGACAGGGCGACGGCGGCGACGGCGGCCGCCGCCCACGCCAGCACGGGCCGGACGGCCCGGCGGGGTTCGACGCTCACCCACCCAGTGTGCGTTCCCGCCGGCGCAGGCGCAGCCCAAGCCCACCTCAAGACCAGGTGAAGGACCCACCGGTCGCCCGGAGCGCGCCGTACGGTGCGAACCATGCCGTCGGTGCTCGTGGTCGAGGACGACCAGCACATCCGCGGGGCCGTCGCCCGCACGCTCGCCGCCGCCGGCTACGCCGTGCGCACCGAGCCCACCGCCGCCGGCGCCCTGACGGCGGTCGTCGACTGGCGCCCCGACGTCGTGGTGCTCGATCTCGGGCTCCCGGACCTCGACGGCACCCAGGTGCTGCCCATGCTCCGGGGCGTGTCCGACGTGCCGGTGATCGTGGCCACCGCCCGCGACGACGAGCGGGAGATGGTCCGCCTCCTCGACGCCGGCGCCGACGACTACGTCGTGAAGCCGTACTCGGGGGAGCAGCTGGCCGCCCGGATCCGGGCCGTCCTGCGCCGGCACGGCGACGGCGAGCGGTCCGCACCCCTGACCATCGGCGGAGTCGAGGTCGACGTCCCCCGCCGGGTCGCCAGCCTCGACGGCATCCCGCTCGAGCTGAGCCGGCTGGAGTTCGACCTGCTCGCCCACCTCGCCGCCCGCAGCCCCGAGGTCGTGACCCGCCGCGAGCTGCTCGCCGAGGTGTGGCACCAGCCCCACGGCGGGGGTGACAAGACCGTCGACGTCCACCTGTCCTGGCTGCGCCGCAAGCTCGGCGAGACGGCGGCCGAACCCCGGTACCTGCACACGGTCCGGGGGGTGGGGGTGAAGCTCGAGGCCCCCGCCGGGTGAGGGCGCTCGGGTGAGGCGCCGCCTGCTCCTGATCGTCCTCGCCGCCAGCACGCTGGTGGTGGTCGCCTTCGCGATCCCCCTCGGCCTGCTCGTGCAACGGGTGGCCGAGGACCGGGCGCTCGACGCCGCCGAGCGCGACGCCGCCGCCCTCGCCCCCGTCCTGGCCCTGACCGACGACGTCGACGCGCTGGGCGCCGCCCTGGAGCGCACCGGGACGGGGCGCGACGGCCGCCTCGCCGTCTGGCTGCCCGGCGACCGCACCGTGGGCTCGACGGCGCAGCTGGAGGCGTCCGGCTTCCACGACGCGCTGGCGCTCGCCCGCTCGGGGCTGAGCTTCTCCCGGCCTCGCATCGGCGGGATCGACCTGTGGTCGCCGGTCGTGCTGGCCGGGGGCGAGTCTGCGGTGATCGGCGCCCACGTCCCCGACGAGCTCCTGCGCGACGGCGTCACCACCGCCTGGCTGGCCCTCGGCGTCGTCGCCCTCGCCCTGATCGCCGGCTCGCTCGTGGTCGCCGACCGGCTCGCCCGCTCGCTGACGCGCGACGCGCAGGCGCTGGCGGCCACCGCCAACTCCCTCGCCCAGGGGCGGGCCGACGCCCGGACCGAGCCGAGCGACACCCCCGAGCTGGCCGCCGCCGGCCACGCCCTGAACGTGCTGGCCGACCGGATCGACGAGTTGCGCGCCGCCGAGCGCGAGCGGGTGGCGGACCTCTCGCACCGCCTCCGCACCCCGCTGACCGCGCTCCGGCTCGACGCGGAGGCCAGCGGAGCATCGTCGCTGGTGGACGGGGTGGACCGCCTCGAGGGCGCGGTCACCGAGCTGGTGCGGGCTGCCCGCCGGCCCCTGCACGACGCACCGGTCACCGCCACCGCCGACCTGGCCGCCGTGGTCCGGGACCGGGCCGCGTTCTGGTCGCTGCTCGCCGACGAGGACGGCCGGCGCTGGACGCTCGACGTGCCCGACGGCGAGGTGGTGGTGCACGGCGATGCCGACGAGCTCGCCGCCGCCCTCGACGCCCTGCTCGGCAACGTGCACACGCACACGTCGGCGGGCACCGCCTACTCGGTGACGCTCAGCCGGTCGCAGGATCGGGCCATCCTCGCCGTCGCTGACGAGGGTCCGGGCATCGACGACCCGCAGGCCGCGCTCGACCGCGGACGCTCGGGCGGCGGGTCGAGCGGGCTCGGGCTCGACATCGCGTCGCGGACAGCCGAGGCGGCGGGTGGCTCGTTGCGCCTCGAGTCGCCGGCGGCCGGTGGGACCCGGGTGGTCCTCGACCTCCCGGTGAGCTCGACGACGTAGCGCCCCACGGGTGGGCACCATCTCGTCGAGCTCGCCCGCTCACCACTCGAGCTCGTCGCACCCCGAGTGGTCGCAGGGATCCACCTGCAGCGTGGCGTGGGCGATGCCGTAGCGGTCCTGGAGCAGCTCGCGGGCCTGGTGCCGAGGCCGACGGTGAGTACCTCGGGTTGGTGCACGGCCCCCTCGCCCTCAGACTGGCGGGATCACCGACACCGCCACGACCACCGACCCGTTCCGTCCGCTGCGCTGGGACGACCGCTGGGTCCGTTCGCTGCCCGGCGACCCGAGCGACGTCGCGCACCCCCGCCAGGTCCCTGGTGCCGCCTGGTCGCCCGTGCGACCCGCCCCGGTGGCCGCTCCCCGGCTGCGGGCGTGGTCACCCGAGGTCGCCGGCCCCCTCGGGCTCCCGCTCGAGCCGACCGCCGAGGAGCGCGCGGCGCTGGCCGAGGTGCTCGGCGGCAACCGGCTGGTGGTGGGCATGCGGCCGCGAGCCGACCGCTACGGCGGCCACCAGTTCGGGAGCTGGGCCGGGCAGCTGGGCGACGGCCGGGCGATCTCGCTCGGCGAGGTCGTCGACGCCGCCGGCCGCAACCAGACGCTGCAGCTCAAGGGTGCCGGCCCGACCCCGTACTCCCGCTCGGGCGACGGCCGGGCCGTGCTGCGCTCGTCGGTGCGCGAGTTCCTGTGCAGCGAGGCGATGCACCACCTCGGAATCCCCACGACCCGGGCGCTGTCGCTCGTGACCACCGGCGACGATGTCGTGCGCGACATGTTCTACGACGGCCACCCGGCGCCGGAGCCGGGCGCGGTCGTGTGCCGGGTGGCGCCCTGCTTCACCCGGTTCGGCACCTTCGAGCTGCCGGCGTCGCTGGGCGAGGAGGACCTGCTCCGGGGGCTGGTCGACCACACGCTCGAGCACGACTTCCCCCACCTCGGTGCACCCGGCTCGGACACCCACCGCCGGGGGCTCCTGGTCGAGCTGTTCGACGAGGTGTGCCGGCGCACCGCCGACCTGGTGGTCGAGTGGATGCGGGTCGGGTTCGTCCACGGCGTCATGAACACCGACAACCTGTCCATCCTCGGGCTGACCATCGACTACGGGCCCTACGGCTGGATCGAGCCCTTCGACCTCGCGTGGACGCCGAACACCACCGACCGCTTCATGAAGCGGTACACGTTCGGCAACCAGGCCCGCATCGGGCAGTGGAACCTGGCCCGCCTCGGCGGCGCCTTCCACGTGCTGGTGGGCGACGCCACCGTGCTCGAGGCGAGCCTGGGCGAGTACGGCGCCCGGGTCGAGGCCGCCTCGTGGCGGATGTGGCTCGCCAAGTGCGGCATCGCCGTCGACGGTGACGTGACGGCGACGGACCGGGCGCTGGTCGAGGGCCTCCTCGACGTCCTGGCCTCCACCGAGCTGGACCTGACGATCTTCTTCCGCGCCCTGCCCGACGTGGCCGGCGTGCCCCTGCCCGCGTCAGACCGCTCGCTGGTCGAGCCGCTCCTCGGTGCCGCCTACGCGCCCGAGGAGGTGGCCGGCGATGTGCTCGTCGGCCTCGCCGGGTGGCTGCGGCGCTGGCGCGACCGCCTCGACGTCGACGACCCCCGGCCGGCGATGGACGCCGTCAACCCCCGCTTCGTGCTCCGGAACTACCTGGCCCAGCTCGCCATCGACGCGGCCGAGCAGGGTGACGACTCGGTGATCGCCGAGCTGCACGACACGCTGCGCCGCCCCTACGACGAGCAGCCGGGGCGCGACCGGTTCGCCGGCAAGCGCCCCGAGTGGGCCCGCGAGCGGCCGGGCTGCTCGATGCTCTCCTGCAGCTCCTAGCCCACTCCGAAACTGGCAGCGGCTCCGTTGCACGCCCCTCCGAAACTGGCAGCGGCTCCGTTGCACGCCCCTCCGAAACTGGCAGCGGCTCCGTTGCACGCTCAGCGACCGGCGAGGAGGCGGAGCGCGGTGCGGTGGGCGAGGGCCATGACCGTCAGCGCCGGGCTCACCGAGCCGTTGGTGACGTGCAGCGAGGCGTCGGCGACCCACAGGTTGCGGTGCCCGTGGACCCGGCCGTCGGGGTCGGTGACGGACATGGCCGGATCGGCGCCCATCCGGCACGTCCCGGCCTGGTGGGTGCCGGCGAGCAGACCGGTGGGGATGCCGTCGATCCAGGTCCGGTCGGCACCGCTGGCGGCCATCCACGCCTCGGCCCGGGCGGCGACGTGGTGGGCGGTGCGGACCGTCTCGGGGTGGGTGGCGCCGGCGAGGCGGGCGGCGGGGAGACCGTGCCGGTCGCGCACCTCCGGGTCGAGCGCGACCCGGTTGCCGGGCCGGGGGACCTCCTGGACCTGGGCGAAGAGGTGGCCGGTGCGACGGTAGGTGTCGCGCATGGCCGCCTTGCCGGCGAGGCCCCAGCGTTGCGCGTCCGGCGGGAGCGCCCACTGCCAGTGGACGATCGGGAGCTTGCGCAGCTCGTTGCCCACGACACCGCCGCCGACCAGCGGGGTGCCGTCCTCGAGCGCGTTCCCGTGGGCCAGGTCGAGGGTGGCGATCGTCGCCCCCGGTCCGGGTCCGCCGGTGACCTCGTCACCGAACAGCCCGAAGGCCGAGGCGAAGGCGTGGCCCTGGAGGTGGCGGCCGACCTGGTCGGAGGCGTTCCCCAGGCCGCCGGGGTGGCGGTCACTGCGGCTGGCCAGGAGCAGCCGGGCGGTCTCGATGGCGCCGCACGCGACGACGACGTGCCCGGCCCGGACGTGGCGGCCGGCGCCGGAGGCCTCGTCGACCACGTGCACGCCGTCGACCCCGCCGGCCGCCGTCGTGATCGCCGTGGCCCGGGTGCCGGTGACGAGGGTGGCGCCGGCGGCGAGCGCTCGCGGCAGCACCGTGTTGTGGGTGCCGTTGCGGCCGCCCGTCCGGCACGGGAGCCCGACGCAGCCGCCGCACGTCCCGCAGGACGGACGACCGTCGCGGGGGACGGAGTTCAGCAGCAGCGGCACCCGGCCGGTGGCGAGCCCGAGCAGCTGGGCGCCGGCCCGGAGGCGCTCGCCCTCGGCGTCGCCGGGCAGGGGCGGCATGGGGTAGCCGCGATCCCGCGGCCCGGCTGCCCGATGGCCGGCGGGGTCGCCGCAGACGCCCACCTCCCACTCGACCCAGTCGTAGTGGGGGGCGAGGTCGTCGTAGGTCAGCGGCCAGTCGGCCAGCGACGACCCGTCGGGCACGCCGTAGCGGCTGGCCATGCGGAAGTCGTCAGGCAGGAACCGCCACGCCAGGCCCTGGTACACCCGGGTCCCACCGCCCACGACCCGGGCGCCGGCGTGCCAGCCCGGCTCCCACGGTCGGTCGATCACGCGCGCGGCGCCGTCCTCCTCGAGGACTCGGGGCTCGTCATCGCCGATGGTGGTGCCGAGGCCGTGCGCCTTGCTGCGGTGGTTGCGCAGGTGGTCCCGGTCGGGTGCGACCGCCGCTGCTCCCCGCTCGACGAGCAGCACCCGCGCGCCCGCCTCGGCGAGCACGCAGGCCACCACGCCGCCGCCCCCGCCGGCGCCGAGCACGACGACGTCGTAGCCGTCGCGGACCTGGACGAGGGAGGTGGTCCGAAGCTCCGGGCCGATGCGCTCGCCGCCGGCGGCTGGCGACCACCCGAGCATGCGGGCCCCGGTGGCGTCGTCCCGGCCGTAGTACGCACGGGCCGCGGTGCGCACGAGCAGGTCGCGGTCGTCCGGGTCCATCGCCCCGATGGCGGCGTCGACCGTCACCTCGTCTACCCCGTCGAGCCCGAGTCGCTCCACGGCGGCGACGACGGCCTCCGCCTCCGAGCGGTTCAACGCCTCGTCGGCGAGACGGTCGAGGTGGGCGAGCAGCTCGGCCTCGGTCAGCGCCCGCCACTCGTCGGCGGGGACCAGACGCTCGAAGACCACTCGCAGCCGGGCCCGCACCGGGGGCGGGAGGTCGGCGGCGGTCACGCCGGCAGGCTATGGCCCCCTTCCGAACTGGCAGCGGCTCCGTTGCACCGCCCCTCGAAACTGGCAGCGGCTCCGTTGCACCGCCCCTCGAAACTGGCAGCAGCTCCGTTGCACCGCCCCTCGAAACTGGCAGCCGCTCCGTTGCACCGCCCCTCGAAACTGGCAGCCGCTCCGTTGCAGGGGGCGGTGCGGCCATCAGCGGCGCAGGCCCCCAGAAGCAGCACGGCCACCGCCACCGCAGCGAGGGCGACGAGGGGGACGCCGGAGCCCCCCGTGGCCGGCAGGGTGGGTGCGTCGGACGGCGTCGGCGCCTCGGCCGGCGGCTGCGCCGTCGCAGGGCCGTGCGTCTCGGTCGGACCCCCGGCGCAGGCGCGCAGCGGGGGCTCTGCATCGGTCATCGGACCCGCGGCGAGCGCCGCAGCCGCGTCGGCGTAGAGGGACGTGGTCCCGGCGGCGACCGCCACGGGGTCGGTCCCGGGCGCGGACGCCTGAAGGCAGGTGCCCGGGTCGATGCGCTGCTGATCGGCGGGTCCATCGGCGCCAAGGGCGTCGAGGACGATCGCCAAGGCCACGGCATCCGCCAGCAGCTGGAGGGGACCTCCGCCGAGGATGATGCAACGCAGCCGCTGCCAGTTCCAGAGGACGGGTGCAACGCAGCCGCTGCCAGTTCCAGAGGACGGGTGCAACGCAGCCGCTGCCAGTTCTCCTAGCAGGGCTGGGGGCGGAGCTCGAGGCCGGCGAAGTCGCCCGCCTCGCGCCACTCGCGCATCCGCGCGAAGAACGCCATCGGTCCGTCGCCGTAGCTGGCGCCGATGAGGCCGGCGCCGGACTGGGGCATGCCCTCGTTGTTGTAGTAGCCGGGCGTGCACGACTCCTGGAACGCCCGCACGTCGCGGGCCTTCTCGTCGAGGATCCGCAGCCACTCCTCGACCGCCTCGGCCGTGGGCTCGACCTCCCGCACGTCATGCTCGATGGCGTGGCGCAGGATGAAGGTCAGCTGGTCGCTGGCCTCCTCGAGGAGGTGCGGGTAGTTGGCGGTGAACGCCCCCTGGGCGTGCCCGAGCAGGAACAGGTTCGGGAAGCCGTGCACGTGCATGCCGTGCAGCGAGCGCATGCCGTCGGCCCAGTGCTCGCTCAGCGTCTGGCCGCGGGAGCCGGTGACGTCGTAGCCGGCCCGGCGCGTGTACGCGGTGCCGACCTCGAAGCCGGTGGCGTAGATGAGGCAGTCGAGCTCGTACTCGACGCCGTCGACCTCCACCCCGCGCTCGGTGATGCGCTCGACCCCCCGGCCGTCGGTGTCGACGAGGTGCACGTTGGGCCGGTTGAACGCCTGCAGGTACTCGTCGTGGAAGCAGGGCCGCTTGCAGAACTGCCGGTACCAGGGCTTCAGGGCCTCGGCGGTGGCGGGATCCTCGACGATGGCGTCGACCCGGCTGCGGATCTCGTTCATCTTGTCGAAGTCGGCGAGCTCCATCGTGGCGGCGATGCCGCTCGGCGAGAGGTCGGGGTTCTCGCCCGCCTCGCGGAAGCGGGCGACGAGCTTGCCGATGATGTCGGTCCAGCCGTCCATCACGAGGTCGCGGTCGGCCATCCCGCCCGACGTGAGCAGGGTGAAGTTCTCGACCCGCTCGCGCTGCCAGCCCGGCTCGAGCGACGCCGCCCACTCGGGGTCGGTCTCCCGGTTGGCCCGCACGTCGATGGAGCTCGGCGTGCGCTGGAAGACGAACAGCTCCTTCGCCGACTCGGCCAGGTGGGGCACGCACTGCACGGCGGTGGCGCCGGTGCCGATGATGCCGACCCGCTTGTCGGACAGCTTCGTGAGCCCGCCGTCGGAGTCGCCGCCCGTGTAGTCGTAGTCCCAGCGGCTGGTGTGGAAGCTGTGGCCGCGGAAGTCCTCGACGCCCGGGATGCCCGGCAGCTTCGGACGGTGCAGCGGACCGTTGCCCATCACGACGAAGCGGGCGGTCATGGCGTCGCCGCGGTTGGTGTGGATCACCCAGCGGGCGCGGTCGGCGTCCCACACCACGCCCTTGACCTCGGTGGACAGGCAGGCGTTGTCGTAGAGGTCGAAGTGGCGGGCGATGCGGTGGCAGTGCTCGAGGATCTCGGGCGCCCGGGTGTACTTCTCCTTCGGGACGTACCCGGTCTCCTCGAGCAGCGGGAGGTAGATGTACGACTCGACGTCGCACTGCGCGCCCGGGTAGCGGTTCCAGTACCAGGTGCCGCCGAAGTCGCCGCCCTTCTCGATGATGCGCACGTCGTCGATGCCGGCCTGCTTCAGGCGGGCCCCGGTCACGAGGCCGGCGAACCCACCGCCGATGAGGGCGACGGTGACGTCGTCGAACAGGGGCTCGCGCTCGGCGGGCTCGACGTAGGGATCCTCGAGGTAGTGGGCGAAGGGGCCCGTCATCTCCACGTACTGCTGGTTCCCGTCGGCGCGCAGGCGCTTGTCGCGCTCCTCCCGATAGCGGCGGCGCAGCTCGTCGGGATCGAAGTCCGGCGTCGGCTCGGCCGGGCGCGGCTCGGTGGTGGTCATCGCTCGGTGGTCCCCCTGGGTGGCTCTGGCAACGAGCGTACCCAGCCCCTTGACCCTGGGGTCAAGGTGCCGGGGACCCTGTCGTCGTATGGTGCGCGCGTGGCGAGCGGCCGTCCGGAGCACGTCGAGGAGAACGCCCGGTACTGGGACGGCATGGCGCGGGACTGGGTCGCGTCGGGCGAGCGGGCGTGGGCGCTCGAGGTCCCGACCTGGGGGAACTGGTCGCTGCCGGATGCCGATGTCGGCCTGCTGCCCGACGACATGACGGGGCTGCGGGCGATCGAGCTCGGGTGCGGCACCGGGTACGTCTCGGCGTGGATGGCCCGCCGCGGCGCCACGGTGGTCGGGGTCGACGTGTCGACCGGGCAGCTGGCGACCGCTCGGCGGTTGCAGGCGCAGCATGGCGTCGCCGGCATCGACTTCGTCGAGGCGAGCGCGGAGGCGGTGCCCGAGCCGGACGGCTCGTTCGACTTCGCCGTGAGCGAGTACGGCGCCGCCATCTGGTGCGACCCCCACGTCTGGGTCCCCGAGGCGTCCCGGCTGCTGCGGCCCGGTGGCCGGTTGCACTTCCTCGGCTGCCACCCGCTGCTCATGGCCTGCTACCCCGAGGACGGCTCACCCGCCGACGAGCGGCTGCACCGCGACTGGTTCGGGATGCACCGCTTCGACTGGCGCCACGTCGACCTGGACCCCGGCGGGATCGAGTTCAACCTGACCACCGCCGGCTGGCTGCGGCTCTTCCGTTCGACGGGCTTCGAGGTGGAGGACCACCTCGAGCTGCAGGCCCCGCCGGACGCGACCGACCGGTACGCGGTGCCGGCGCCGTGGGCGAGGCGCTGGCCGGCGGAGCAGGTCTGGAAGCTGCGCCGGGCCTGAGCCCGGCGTGCAACGCAGCCGCTGCCAGTTTCGGAGGCAGTGCAACGCAGGCGCTGCCAGTTTCCGAAGGGGGTGCAACGCAGCCGCTGCCAGTTCCGAGGGGCGCTCAGCGCTCCCAGCGCTCGAGGGGGCGGACGCGCACGGCGGCGTGCTTGTAGGCGGGCTGGCGCGAATGCGGGTCGACGCGGGGGAACGTGAGGACGTTCGTCGCCTCCTCGTGCATCGGGAGGAAGACGATGCCGTCGGGCACGGTGGGCGTCGGCTGGGCCAGCGCCCGGATCGCGCCCCGTCGCGACTCGACCGCCACCTCCTCGCCGCCGCTCACGCCGATGACGAGCGCGTCCGCCGGTGAGAGCTCGAGGAGCAGCCGCTCGGGGGCCAGCGAGCGCAGGATCTCGGAGCGCTTCGTGCGGGTCTGGGTGTGCCACTGCGCGCTCGTGCCCCGACCGGTGAGGAGGGTCAGCGGGTAGCGCTCGTCGGTGGGTTCGGGCACCGGCGCCGGGTCGTCGAACACGAACCGGGCCCGGCCGTCGGGCGTGGGGAAGCGCCCGTCGGCGAAGAGCCGGCGCTCGGGCTCGACGTCGGTGGTGCCGGCCGGGAACGGCCACTGGATGCCCTGGGCCTCGTCGATCTGCTCGTACGAGGAGACGCCGCCGATGTCGCACGGCTGCCCGGCCGTGAGCTCGGCCAGGATCCGGAACACCGCCTCGGGCGACTCCCACCGCTCGAACAGCTCGCCGCACCCCCAGGCCTCGGCCACGAGCTTGAAGATCCAGAAGTCGGCCAGCGCCTCGCCCGGCGCCCGGCGCACCTGCTTCACCACGCCGAGCCGGCGCTCGCTGTTGATGAACGTGCCCTCCTTCTCGCCCCAGCCGGCGGCGGGCAGGACGAGGTCGGCGTGGGCGGCGGTCTCGGTGTCGGCGTAGAGGTCCTGGACGACGAGGAAGTCGAGGCGGTCGAGCAGCTCCCGCGCTTCTGAGGAGTTGATCCAGCTGTGGGCGGTGTTGGTGGCGATCACCCACAGGCCGCGGATGGCGCCGCTGGCGATGCCCTCCATGATCTGGTCGTACGCCCAGCCGCCGGCGTCGGGGATGCGGGCCTCATCGATGCCGAGGACGCCGGCGACCTTCGCCCGGTGCTCGGCCGAGGCGAAGTCGTGGCCGCCGAGCAGCCCGGTCGTGTTGGAGAACAGCCGGCTGCCCATGGCGTTGCACTGGCCGGTGATGGAGTTCGCCCCGGTGCCGGGTCGCCCGATGCTGCCGGTCATCAACGCCAGGTCGATGATCGCCTGGGCCGTGCGCACGCCCTGGTGGCTCTGGTTCACGCCCATCGTCCACCAGAACGAGACCCGCTCCCCGCCGGCGATCGTCGCGGCCAGCCGCTCGACGTCGGACACCGGCAGCCCGCTCGCCGCCGCCGCCCGCTCGGGGGTGAAGGCCGCGAGGTGCTCGGCGAATTCGTCGAAGCCCGACGTGTGCTCGGCGATGAACCCCTCGTCGATCGCGTCCCAGCGCAGCAGCAGGTGGGCGACGCCGTAGAGCAGCTCGAGGTCGCTCTTCGGAGCGAGCGCGTGGTGCTGGGTCGCCGCCACCGCCGTCTCGGTGCGGCGCGGGTCCAGCACGACGATCTCGGGGTCGTGGGGGTTGCGGGCGATGCGCTCCCACATGATCGGGTGGGTGATGGCCAGGTTCGACCCGACGAGGACGATGACGTCGCTCTCCTCGAAGTCGGCGTAGGTGTAGGGCGGGGCGTCGAAGCCGAAGGCCTGCTTGTAGGCGACGACGGCGGTGGCCATGCACTGGCGGGTGTTGCCGTCGCAGTGGCGGATGCCCATGCCGAAGCGGCCGAGCGCCCCGAGCAGCGCCATCTCCTCCGACGGCATCTGGCCGGTGGAGAGGAACGCCACCGAGTCGGGGCCGTGCTCGGTCTGCACCTGCTTCATGCGGGTGACGAACAGGTCGAGCGCCTCGTCCCACGGCACCGGTTCGAGCGACCCGCCCCGCCGACGGCGGACCATCGGCGTGGTCGCCCGGTCGGGGGCCTCCATCGGCGCCAGCGACTCCCAGCCCTTCGGGCAGGCCATGCCCAGGTTCACCGGATGGCCGGCGGTGGGCGTGAGGTTCACGGCGTGACCGTCGACGAGGTGGACGTCGAGCGAGCAGCCCGTGGAGCAGAACCCGCAGACCATCCGGGTGGTGCGCTGCGGGGCCAACCGCTCGGGCACCTGCCCGAGCCCGAACCCGCCGGGCGTGCGGGCCAGCTCGGCGGTGCGCGGCCCGTGCCGGCGGCGCAGCAGCGAGCCCACCCGCGACTCTCGTGCCCGAGTGGCACCTGCGGTCACCGAGGAACGAGATCCGCGGTCGGGGAGGGTCATCGGGGGATGCCCGGCATGCGGGGGGAGGTCATCGAGCGGAAGAACAGCGACCGGCCGGCGACCTCGGCGCGCACCACGAGGACGAGGCCGACGACGGCGAGCGCCCGCATGGCGGCGGCCGGCGGGTGGGGTTCGACCAGCAGGGCGAGCAGCAGCAGCGGCACGCCGAGCCCGCCGGCGGCGAGCAGCGCGGCGCGTCCGCGGACGGCGGGCGCGAGCGGACCGCGCAGCAGCCGGACCGTGCGGTCGAGCACCGGGTCTCCGGTGCCGGCGGCCCGGAGCAGCCGGGCCTCGGCGCCGAGGACGAGCGCAGCGGTGGCCGCCACGCCCGCGGCGACGACCCGCACGGGGCCGGCGGCGACGACCGGGTCGGCGGCGGCGAGGAGCACGACCATCGCGGTGGACAGGCCGCAGAGCACGGTGGTGGCGGCGAACGCCGGCGCCGTGCGGTCGAGCCGCCAGGCCCGGCGACCGGTCACCGCGTAGATCATCGCCGAGCAGCCGACGGCGCCGAGTCCCGCCAGCGACACCCCGGCGCCGAGCACGTGGGCGAGCGCGCCCCGGGGCTCGACCAGGCAGGCGCCGGCGGCCGCCACCGCGGCCGGGGCGAACAGGCCGAAGGCGGCGATCTCGCGGCTGAGCCACGAGTGCCCGATGCCGAGCACGGCCCGCCACGCCTGCAGCGGGCGGCCCAGGTGGCCGACGCTGGCGCCGATGGCGAGGAGGCCGGCGCCGGCGGCCGCGACGGCCCCGGTGCGCAGCACGCCGTCGGGCAGCGACGGCGCCCACGCGGCCAGGGCGGCGACGGCGGCGAAGGTCCCCACCGACAGCTGGGTGAGCACGAGCATCACCACCAGCGGGAGGTGGGCGTGGGCCGGCGACTCCGACCAGTCGTCGGTGGCGGTGGCCGTGTCCGGGAGCGCGTCGGCCCGGTGGTAGCGGGTGGTGGGGACGGTGAGCGCGGACGAGGGCGCGCCGGGCACGAGGGTCGACGAGGCGTCGGTCCCCGCCACCAGCTCGGCGACGTCGACCACGCCGATGGCGATGGCGCCGGTGGGGCAGGCCTGCACGCACGCCGGCGCCTCCCCCACCGCCAGCCGGTCGCTGCACATGTCGCACTTGCGGACGATGCCGAGGCGCTCGTTGAACCGCGGCACCTCGTACGGGCACGTCCACGTGCAGTACGAGCAGCCGATGCACTGGTCGTCGAGGTGCGTGACGATGCCGGTGAACGGGTCCTTCTCGTAGGCGTCGACCGGGCAGCCGGCGAGGCACGCCGGGTCGACGCAGTGGTGGCACGCCGTGGTCACCGTCTGCTGCGTGGGCCCGGACCAGCCGATCCCGACCACCACGCCCACCGACCGCCACGACTCGCCGGCGTCGAGGCCGTTGAGCGAGTGGCACGCCGACACGCAGGACTTGCACGAGGTGCAGCGGTCCATGTCGACCTCGAAGCGGTACTGCTGGCCCGGCCCGGGCGGAGACGCCGGCAGGAGCTCGCGGTACCAGCGCTCCTGCAGCGGCGCCGTCTCCCGGTCGTGGTGGGCCGAGAACCGCTCGACGGCCGACAGGTCGCGCTGGCGCTCGAGGTAGTCGTCGATCGGCGTGCGGAGGTCGGTGGACATGGTGGGGGTCGGGTGCGGTCAGTCCACGAGGGACGGGGTGAGGGCGGGCTCGCCGGTGAGGTCGATGGGCACCTCGACCGGGCGCACGGGCTCGTCGGTGAGCAGCTCGGCGGCGAAGGACCCCTCGGGCTCGATCAGGAACCGGGAGCAGGCCACCGCCACCACGGAGGCGCCGGCGATGCAGAGGAAGAACACCCGCTCGCTCACGAACACGTTGAGGGTGAGGAAGCAGACGGCGCCGACGTTGCCCATGGCGCCGGCCATGCCGGCGACCTGCCCGGACACCCGCTTCTTGACCAGCGGCACGATGGCGTAGACGGCGCCCTCGCCCGACTGCACGAAGAACGAGCAAGCCATGCACACGGCGACGGCGGCGACCCACGGCCACCCGGCCCCGAGCGTCGACATCAGGCCGTAGCCGGCCACCAGCCCGACGAGCAGCGTGGAGAGCGTGCGCTTGCGGCTGCCGAGGACGTCGGACAGCAGGCCGCCAGCCGGGCGGGCCACCAGGTTCATGAACGCGAACCCCGAGGCGGCCAGGCCGGCCATCGCCGGGCCGAGGCCCCAGGTGTCGGCGAAGAAGCCGGGGAGCATGGTCACGACCGCCAGCTCCGAGCCGAAGGTGGCGAAGTAGGCGATGCACAGCACGGTGACGTTGCGCACCGGGTAGCGGTCCTCGACCGGGTACTCGTCGCGCAGCGCCGGCCGGTTCACCCGGAAGACGGTCCACTCCTGCAGGAGCAGCAGCGCGGCGACGACCACCAGCGTGCCGACGAAGGTGCCGGTGCTGATCACGTCCTCGCGCCAGATGCGCCACGCGATCAGCGCGAGCACCGCGTTGAACGGCACGGTGAGCGCGGCGAGGGCGAAGACCGACTTCCGCTGGGTCACCTCGAGCGCGCCCTGGCGGCGAGGGCGGGCGTAGGTGACGCCCTCGGGCGTGTCGGTCACCGACCGCAGGTAGACGAGGCCGTAGGCCGCGGCCACCACGCCGGTGGCGAGGATCGACCAACGCCAGCCGTCGTCGCCGCCGAACAGGCCGGCGAGCACGGGCAGCGAGAAGGCCGCGGCCGCGGAGCCGAAGTTCCCCCAGCCGCCGTACACCCCCTCGGCGGTGCCGACCTCGCGGGGCGGGAACCACTCGGACACCATGCGGATGCCGACGACGAAGCCGGCGCCCACCACCGACAGGGCGAGGCGGCTGAACACCATGGCCTCGAACGTCTGGGCCAGGGCGAACACGGTGTTCGGCACGACGGCGAACAGCAGGATCGCCGAGTACACCCGCCGGGGGCCCCAGCGGTCGAGGGCCATGCCGATGAAGATGCGGGCCGGCACGGTGAGGGCCACGTTGCACAGCCCGATCGTCTTCTTCTGCGCCTCGGTCAGCGCCAGCTGCTCGGCGATCGTGTTGGCGAACGGGGCGAAGTTGAACCAGACGACGAAGGTCAGGAAGAAGGCGAACCACGTCAGGTGGAGGATGCGGTGCCGGCCCTCGAACGAGAGCAGGTCCCGCACCCGACCGGCGGCCGAGCCGATGCCGTCGCCGCCGGCGGGGCTGGTGGTGGGGGTGGGAGGGGTCATGGCGCCATCGTCGGCGGCGGGGTTCTCCCGGCGGTTTCCCGTGCGTGACGTCGTGGCGGCGCCGCTCGCGCGCGCCACGGCCCGGTCCGGAGAGCGCCCTCACAGCCGGCGCCGGCGCGGTGAGAGGTCACCGCTCGCTCAGCCGGTAGCCGCGACGGATCACGGTCTCGATGCCGGCGCCGGCCGGGCCGAGCCGCCGGCGCAGGCGCCCGACGGTGACCTCGACCACGTGGCCGTCGGGCTCGTCGGCCCACACCCGGGCGAGGAGCTCGTCCTTCGAGCGCACGACGCCCGGGCGCTCGGCGAGCACGTCGAGGACCATCCGCTCCTTGTCGGTGAGGAGCACGGTGCCGTCCCCCTCCGGGAGCACCACGGCCCGGCCCTGCACCCGCACCGGCACCCCGGCGAGGGTGAGCTCGCGCGCCCGGCGGCCGAACGTGTCGGCGACGGTCAGCACCATCGAGCCGAGCCGGTACCGCGCGGGTTGCTCGGGCTCGGGCAGGCCGAGGTCGGTGATCCCTGAGGCGCAGACCGGACCCACGCAGATCACCGCGACCGGACCCGCGAGGGCGGCGAGGAGCCGGTCGAGCACCCCCATGCGCTCGGCGATCGTGGCCAGGTTCTCGACCTGGGGCCGGGCGGTGAACGTCACCCCGTCCACCCGGCCGTCGACGATCGCCTCGACGAGGCGCTCGGCGCCCGAGGTGTCCGCCGGCATCGTCCACTCGTAGACGGGGACGGGCACCGCTTCGGCCCCGATCTCCACCACCGCCTTGGCCAGGGGTGCGCCGGTGGCGCCGTCGAGCTGCACGGCCACCCGGGCGCCGGCCACGCCGGCGGCGGCGAGGTGCTCGACCATCTCGGCGGCCCGCCCGCTCGGCGCCTGCCAGTGCACGTCGAGCCCGTTGGTCACGGCCGCCCCGTGCGCCTTCGGGCCCCGCACCACGACCTTCGACGCCGCCAGCGCGTCCGAGAGCTCGCCGGCCAGGCCGAGGGATTCGGCCGCCTCGAACCAGGCCCGCACGCCGATCCCGGTGGTGAGCAGGGTCCAGTCGGGCGGCTCCTCCACCACGGCCCGGGTGGCGGCGGCGAGGTCGGCCTCGGCCACCAGCGGGTGGGTCTGGATCGCCGGCCCGTGCAGGACGTGGGCGCCCTTGCGCTCCAGCAGCTCGATCTGCTCGTCGGCGCGGCGGTGCGCGGTGACGCCGATGGTGAACCCGGTGAGGGGCCCGGAGGGGTCGGCGCAGGGCGAGGGCACGGCCGCAGCGTGCGGGATGCCTGTTTCCTCCCGGTTACCCGCTCACGAACACGCTGCGCGCGTGACGTGCACCACACCGTCCACGACCTCGACGCCGTGGACCGCCACCGACAGCTCCGGCGCGGTGAGGCACCGGCCGTCGTCGAGCGAGTAGCGGTGCTTGTGCAGCGGCGACGCCACGTACCACTCGCCCTCGGCGGTGGTGCCCAGCAGCCCCCGGGCGAGGACGTTGGCACCGGTGGCCGGGTCGCGGTGGTCGACGGCGCGGACGGTGCCGTCGGGCAGCCGGAACAGGGCGACCTGGTGGCCGTCCACGAGGGCGGCCGCGCCCCGCTCGACGTCGAGGCGGTCGAGGGGGCAGACGGCGAGCGCCGCCGAGTGCTCGATGATCGTCATCGGACCACCACCGCGACCTCGCCCGGGCGGGCGGGACGGGGTTGCCCCCGCTCGCTCACCATCACGATCTCCGGGTCGGGCTCGCCCGGCGCGTTCACGAAGGTGTGGAAGCGGGCGAGGCGCGCGGGGTCGGCGAGCGTCGCCGCCCACTCGCACTCGTAGGTCTCGACGTGGCGGGCGATCTCGGCATCGAGCTCGGCGGCGACGCCCAGCGCGTCGTCGAAGACGACCGAGCGGACGTGGGCGAGCCCGTCGCCGGTGGCGCGGTGCAGCTCCTCGAACCAGGTCGAGGTGCGCTGGAGCCGGTCGGCGGTGCGGACGTAGTAGGCGAGGAACCGGTCGATGGCCTGCACCAGCGCCTCGTCGTCGAGGTCGGTGGCGAGCAGGTCGGCGTGGCGGGGGGTCTTGCCGCCGTTGCCGGCCACGTAGAGGTTCCAGCCCCGCTCGGTGGCGATGACGCCGACGTCCTTCGACTGGGCCTCGGCGCACTCGCGGGCGCAGCCGCTGACCGCGAGCTTGAGCTTGTGCGGCGCCCGCAGGCCCCGGTAGCGCTCCTCGAGGCGGATGGCCATGGTCACCGAGTCCTGCACGCCGTAGCGGCACCAGGTCTCGCCCACGCAGGACTTCACCGTGCGCAGGGCCTTGCCGTAGGCGTGGCCGGACTCCATGCCGGCGTCGAGCACGCGCTGCCAGATGGCGGGGAGCTGCTCGAGGCGGGCGCCGAGGAGGTCGATGCGCTGGCCGCCGGTGATCTTGCAGTAGAGCCCGAAGTCGGTGGCGATCTCGCCGAGGGCGATGAGCTGGGCGGGGGTGATCTCGCCACCGGGCACGCGGGGCACGACGGAGTAGGTGCCGTTGCGCTGCATGTTGGCGAGCGAGTGGTCGTTGGTGTCCTGCAGCTCGGCCTGCCCCGGCTCGAGGACGTAGCCGTTCGAGCGGCTGGCGAGGATCGACGCCACCGTGGGCCGGCACACCTCGCAGCCGCCCCCGGTGCCGTGGGCGTCGAGCACCTCGCGCCAGGTGCGGTGGCCGTGGATGCGGACGAGGTCGTAGAGCGCGCGCCGGGACACGGCGAAGTGGTCGCACAGCGCGTCGCTCACCTCCTCGCCCATCGCCGTGAGCTCGTCCTTGAGCAGGCCGGTGACCATCGGGATGCAGCCGGCGCAGCCGGTGCCGGCGGCGGTGCAGCCCTTCAGGTCCTCGACCGTGCGGGCGCCGTCGGTGATCGCCGAGCGCAGCTCGCCGGCGGTGACGTTCTCGCACGAGCACACGCCGGCGGCGTCGGGGAGGGCGCCGGTGTCGCGCGGGCCGGTCGAGGGCGCCACCCACGAGGACAGGTCGGCCGGCGTGTCGATCTGTCCGAGGGCCATCATCCGCAGCTGCTGGTGGTCGGCGGCGTCGCCCACCAGCACGCCGCCGAGGAGGCGGCCGTCCGACCGCCGGCGGGTCAGGCGCTTGTGCACGCCGGCGGTGGAGTCGGACCAGACGAGGACGTCGACGTCGGGATCGCCGGCCGGCGTCCCATCGGGCGTGACGCCGGCGAAGGCGTCGCCGAAGGACGCCACGTCGACGCCGAGGAGCTTGAGCTTCGTGGACAGGTCGGGGGCGGCGAAGCCCTCGCCTGGCTCGCCCGCCAGCCGGGCCGCGACCGTGCGGGCCATGTCGTAGCCGGGGGCGACCAGGCCGAGGCACCGGTGGGAGCCGTCGGGGTGCGGGACGGCCGCCACCTCGCCGATCGCAGAGATCGACGGGTCGGAGGTCACCAGGTCGGCGTCGACCACCACGCCGCCCCGCTCGCCCACCGCGAGCCCGGCGTCGCGAGCGACCTGGTCGCGGGGGCGGATGCCGGCGGAGAAGACGACGAGGTCGGCGGGGATGGGCGCATCGTCCTCGCGCTCGAGCGTGCACACGGCGGCGGTCGGGTCGCCAGGGTCGTCGCCGGTGAGGCACCGGGTGCGGACCTCGGTGTGGATCCGGATGCCGAGGGCCTCGATCTGGCGGCGGAGCTCGGCGGCCGCGGCCCCGTCGAGCTGCACCGGCATCAGGCGGGGCGCCATCTCCACCACGTGGGTCTCGAGGCCGAGGAGGCGCAGGGCGTTGGCGGCCTCCAGCCCGAGGAGCCCCCCGCCGACGACCACGCCGGTCCGGACCCACGGCTGCTCGGCGTGGGCCCGGATGGCGGCGAGGTCGTCGAGGGTCCGGTACACGAAGGTGCCCGGACGGTCGTGGCCGGGGATGGGCGGCACGAAGGGGGCCGACCCGGTGGCGAGCACCAGGTGGTCGTAGGGCAGCGTCCGCCCGCCCGCGGTCTCCACGACGTGCGCGGCGCGATCGATGGCGACCACCTCGTCGCCGGTGAGCTGCTCGATGCCGTGGGCTTCGGCGAAGCCCGACGCCACCAGGGAGAGGTCCTCGGGGGTGGCCCCGTCGAACACCGCCGACAGGTGGACGCGGTCGTAGGCGGGGACCGGCTCCTCCCCCACCACGGTGATCGCCCAGCGCTCGTGGGCGCCGCGGTCCACCAGCTCCTGCAGCAGGCGGTGGCCGACCATCCCGTGGCCGACGACCAGCAGTCCGGGGGTGCGGGGGGTCGGGTGCTCGCTCACGGGGCCACCGTGACGGCACCGTGTTGCCCGCCGGTTGCCCGGTCGTGACGGCCGGTGACGGGCGGCGCGCACCGGGCCCCGGGCGCTGTGCGTCGGCGCACAGCCGCCGGTCCGCGGCTGTGAGGAGCGGGCCGGGTGGGGACGCCGGATGAGGGGTCCCCCGGGCTGACTACTGTCGCTGCGACGGGTGGGGTAGTTGTTGCCACCTCGGGGTTCGCAGGTCGCGCGCCCCCGACGGAAGGGGAGTCGTGCTCACCAAGAACTGGAACTCGCGGACCGGTCGCTTCGACGTCACCTTCGACCTGCCGGCCGAGCTCGACATCGAGCAGGCGGCGGTCGTCGGCGAGTTCAACGACTGGTCGGAGACGGCGAACCCGATGTCGACGGACGCCGACGGGCGGTGGTCGGCGACGATCGCCCTCGGCCCGGGCTCCTACCGGTTCCGCTACCACCTGGGCGACGACCGGTGGGAGAACGACTGGAACGCCGACAGCTACGTGGGCAACGACTTCGGCGGCGCCGACTCCGTGGTGACCGTGCCCGAGGAGCCCAGCGCTCCGCCGCCCGCCAAGGCCGCGGCGCCGCGGAAGGCCGCCACGAAGAAGGCGACGGCCAAGAAGGCCCCGGCGAAGAAGGCCGCCGCCGGCAAGAAGGCGACGGCGAAGAAGTCCGCCAAGAAGGCGGCGAAGAAGCCGCCGGCCGGCTCCTAGCCGGCCACGCCGCCGGCGAGAGGCATCGCCGGGCTCCTGTCGGTTCGGACGGGTTGCTCCGTCTTTCTCCGTTCCGCGGCATCGTCGGACCATCGGGTGTCGATCCGGTGACAGTCACGTGACGGCCGGTCGTAGACCGGACGAAGCGGCGATGATGTCCGGTGCGGCGTCTGGCGTCGCCGAGCGAAGGGAGCTCGCCACATGTCGGTGGGTACGCGGCGGGGGGCGCCGGGGCACGACGTCGCGGATGGGTTCGAGGTCCCCACCCTGCGCGACCCCGTGGCCACCGATCGCGACGTCGTGGGCTCCAAGGCGGCGAACCTCGCCGAGGCCGCCCGCCACGGGCTGCCCATCGTGGAGGGCTTCGTCGTGCCGGTCGAGCTCGTCGCCACGAGCCCGGCCACCCCGCCGCCGGCGGCGCTCGATGCGTGGCGCCGGCTGAGCCGCGGCGGCGCCGAGGCCGTCGTGGTCCGCTCGTCGGCGCCGAACGAGGACCTGGCCGGCAGCTCGATGGCCGGGGTGTTCGACAGCGTCGTCGACGTGCGGGGGCCCGACGCGTTCGCCGACGCCTACCGCCGGGTCGCCGGCTCGGCGGGCGGGGGTCCGATGGCCGTGCTCGTCCAGCGCTGCCTGGCCCCCGAGCTGGGCGGCGTGCTGTTCGGCGTCGACCCGGTGACCGGGCGCCTCGACCGCACGGTGGTGGTGGCGGTCGAGGGCGGGCCGCATCGCCTGGTGGCGGGCGAGGTCGAGGGCCGGCGCACGGTGCTCGACCGCGCCGGTCGCGTCCGTGACGCCGACGGCGACCCGACCCCGACGCTCACCGCCGGCCAGCGCCGGCGCCTGATCGCGCTCGCCCGCCGGGCCCGGACGTGCTTCGGCGGCCCCCAGGACGTCGAGTGGGCCATCGACCGCGGCCGGGTCGTGCTGCTCCAGAGCCGGCCGGTCACCGCCGTCGCCCAGGTGGCGGCCGGCCCGCTGCTCGGACCCGGGCCGGTGGCCGAGACGTTCCCCCGCCCCCTCAGCCAGCTCGAGCAGGACCTGTGGATCCCCCCGCTGCGGGAGGCCGTGGCCCACGTGCTGGGCCTGACCGGCGCGGCCTCGCGCCGGCGCCTGCGGCGGTCCCCGGTCGTGGCCGTGGTCGACCGGCAGGTCGTCGCCGACCTCGAGCTGTTCGGCAGCGCCGGCACGAAGCGGAGCGCCCTCGCCGCCCTCGACCCCCGGCCGCCGGTGCGGCGCCTCGCCGTCGCCTGGCGGGTGGGACGGCTGCGGGGCGCGCTCGGCGTGCTCGCCGACCGTCTCGTCTCCGAGGTCGACGCCGCCCTCGCCGACCTGGGCGACCTCGGCTCGCTGACCGACGACGAGCTGCTCACCGTGCTCCGCAACGCCGGCACCTTCCTGCGCAGCGTGCACGGCCACGAGATGCTGGCCGGCTCCCTCCTCGACGATCCGGGGCGCACCGGCGCCGAGGCCGCGGTGGAGGCCATCGCCGCCGGCCGCGCCCTCGGGTGGTCCGACGAGGACATCGTCGCCCGCCTCCCGGCTGCGCTCGCCGTCACCGTCCCGTCCCTCGGCCCGCGGGCACCCCTGCCCGAGGTCGTGGCCACCGACGGCGCACCCGGCGGCCCGCTGTCCCGCCGCGAGGAGCTGCGGCTGCGGACGCGCTGGCTGCACGAGCTCACCCGAGCCGTCGTGCGCGAGCTCGGCGGCCGGCTCGCCGTCCGCCAGCAGCTCGCCGACGCCGAGCTCGTCGCCCACCTCTCCCTGGCCCAGCTGCGCGCCGCCGTGCTCGCAGGCGACCGGTGCCTGCCCGACGTGCCCCCCACCCCTGCCCCCGTGCCGACAAGGTTCCGGTTGACCGCCGACGGGGCGCCTGTGAGCGAGGGGGACGGCGGCGGCAGCGGCGTCGGGGCCGGAGGCGGGCGGGGCACGGGGCCCGTCGTGTTCGCCGACCCGATCATCGGCGACGTCCTCGTCGTGCGCACGCTCGATCCCGACCTGGCGCCGCTCCTCCCCCGCCTGGCCGGCCTGGTGGCCGAGACCGGCAGCCCGCTGTCGCACCTGGCGATCCTCGCCCGCGAGCACGGGGTGCCGGTCGTGGTGGGCGACGCCGGCATCCGCAACCGCGTCCAGCGCGGCGACCTGGTGGTGGTCGACGGCCGGGCCGGCACCGTGGAGGTGGTGACGCCGTGAAGCGCCTCGCCGTCGCCCTGCCCGTGGCCATGGGCCTCGTCTGCGGGACCTACATGATCCTGTACCTCACCCGGTGGGAGTGGAACCGGGCGATCATCGCCGGGTTGTTCTTCGTCGCCGTCGAGCTGGTCGTGGTCGCCACGTTGCTTTTCGAGCGCCTCCGTCGGCTCGAGGACCGGCTCGACGCCCTGGCCGCAGTCCCGGCCGTCGTCCCCGACCGGCGGGCGCTGCCGGTCGACGGCACGGAGGTCGACCCCACCCTCGACGCCCTGCGGGCCACGGCGCCGCCGGCGCGCGACCACTTCGGGTGGATGCGGGACCAGGCCGGGCAGACCAACGTGTTCCTCCCCGTGCTGCTCGGCGCCGGCGTCCTCGCCTCGGCCCTGGCGTGGGCGGTCGAGCACGTGGCCCGGGCCACCCTCACCCCGGTGCGCGAGCGGCACCTCGCCGAGGGTCTGGGCCTGCTCCGCCCGCCCCCGGCCGGCCTGCTCGGACCCCCGCCCGCGCCGCCCGTCGTGCCCAGCGTCGCCCGCCGGCTCGCCGTGGGCACCGCCGCGCTGGTCGTCGTGGGCGCGGTCGCCATCGGCACGATCGGCGCCGTCGACTACGCCGCCGACCGCCTCCAGACCCGCCCCGACGCCTACGTCGCCGGCACCGACACGGTGATCGAGCTGCAGCTCTTCGGCGCCATCGCCTCCCAGAACCCCGACCGCGTCCTCGGGCACCTGTGGGCCACCTGCACCGGACCCGACGTGTTCCGCCTCCGCACCCTGCCGCCGCCCACCGTCACCCACCGCGACGACGGGCTCATCCACCTGCACCTCGCCGCCTACATCGGCGAGAACGCCATGGAGCGCCTGCGCGGCTGCCTGAACGACACCACCCTCGACCGGGTCCAGGCCCGCGTGGTGCGCACCGAGGTCTCCACCCCCGGCTGACCCGCTCGCCGATCCGTGCAACGCAGCCGCTGCCAGTTTCGGGAGGGGTGCAACGCCGGCGCTGCCAGTTTCCAGACGGTGCAACGCAGGCGCTGCCAGTTTCGAGGGGCGGGCCGTCTAGGTGAGGTGGTGCCAGAGCCGGCGGGGGCCGTCGAGGACCCGGCTCAGCGCGGTGACTGCCGGGCCGGGTCGGGCGTACTCGCCGCCGGCGGTGCGGAGGGCGAAGGCGACCTGCTCGAGCGACGGCGGACCGATCGCCAGGTTGCGGCGCAGCGCCTCGGTGCCCGTGGCCTGGCCGGTGGCGTGCAGGTACCACGCCGCCATCGCGCCGGTGCGGCCGACGCCCGCGCCGCAGTGCAGGTACACGGCGCCGGGCGCCTCGTCCACGATGCGCAGCAGACGGCGGGCTTGGTCCTCAGTGGGCACCTGGCCGTCGCGCACGGGCAGGGCGTGGCGCTCGATGCCCAGCTCGGCGAGCAGGTCGTCGTGCACGGCGATCCCGGCCTCGGCCCGCAGGTCGACCACCGTGGTCACGCCGGCGGCGGCGAGGTCGCGCAGGCCGACGCGGCCGGGGGCCGCCCCCCGGATGACCTTCGGGTCGACGGGGTGGGCGTGGCGGATCCCGACGCCGGGGACCGGCGCCGGCCTCGTGCAGCGGAGCAGCAGGGTCGCGGCCGCGATCGCTCCGTTGCCGAGCAGGAGCGCGGCGGCCCCGGCCAGGAGCGGCACGCCGACCGATCGCCGCACCCGAGGGGCCGGGCCTACTCGGCCGCCACCAGCCGCTCGGCCAGCTGCGGGCTGAGCTCCTGGTAGTGGTCGAAGCGGGCCCGGAAGCGGCCCCGGCCGTGCGTCATCGACCGCACGTCGGTGGCGTAGCCCACCAGCTCCGACGCCGGCGCCAGCGCGTGCACCGTGACCTCGCCGGCGCCGGGCCCGGCCTCGGTGCCGGTGACCTGGCCCCGCCGGGCGTTCAGGTCGCCGATGACGTCGCCCTGCAGGTCGTTGGGCACGGTGACCTCCAGCGCCGAGATCGGCTCGAGCACGGCCGCCCCCGCCTCCTCGAACGCCCGCCGCAGGGCGAGGGACCCGGCCATCCGGAAGCTGGCCTCGTCGGAGTCGACGGCGTGGTGCTTGCCGTCGAGCAGGGTGGCCCGGAGGTCGACGATGCGGTAGCCGTGGGGGCCGCCCCGCTGCATCGACTCGACGATCCCCTTCTCGACCGCCGGGATCAGGTTGCGGGGGACGGCGCCGCCGACCACGGCGTCGACGAACTCGAACCCGGCGCCGCGCTCCAGCGGCTCGAACCGGACCTGCACCACCCCGAACTGGCCGCGGCCGCCGGACTGCTTCTTGTGCCGGCCCTCGACCTCGACCGGGCCGCGCAGCGTCTCGCGGTAGGCGACGGCGAGCGGCTTGGTCTGCACCGCCACGCCGTGCCGGCGCGCGATCCGCTCCAGCACGACCTGGACCTGCGTCTCGCCCAGTCCACGCAGGATCGTCTGGCCGGTCTCCTGGTCGTGATCGACGACCAGGGACGGGTCCTCGTGCAGGATCTTCTGCAGGGCGATGGCGAGCTTGTCCTCGTCGGCCTGGGTGGCGGCGGCGATGGCCACGGCGTGCACGGCGTCGGGCAGCTCGAGGGTGGGGAGGCACACCGGGAAGCCGTCGGCGGCGAGGGTGTCGCCGGCGACCAGGCCCTGGAGCTTGGTCACGGCGGCGATGTCGCCGGCCACCACCCGGGGCAGCGACTCGTGCTCGGCGCCCCGGACCCGGACCAGGCCGTGGAGGCGCTGCTTCTCGCCGGTGCGCACGTCGACGAGCACGTCGTCGACGGCGACCGTGCCGGAGAGCACCTTGAACATCGACAGCTGGCCCACGTAGGGGTCGGTGACGGTCTTGAACACGAACGCCACCGGGCGCCCACCGGGGTCGCAGGGGACCTCGACCACGTCGCCCCCCGCCTCGGCGACGGGCGGGGCGACCTCGGCCGGCGACGGGCCGACGTGGGCGATGAACTCGGCCAGGCGGTCGACCGCCACCGGACCGGCGGCCGAGCCGACGAGCACGGGGAACACCAGGGCGCGGTCCACCCCCTCGTGCAGCGCCCGCTCGAGCTCCTCGGGGGTGGGCTGCTCGCCCTCGAGGTAGCGCTCGAGGAGGGCGTCGTCGTGCTCGACCACGTCCTCGACGAGGTGCTCGTGCTCCTCGTGCTCGCGCTCGGCGATCTCCGGGGGTAGCTCCTCGGACTCCTCGCCCTGACCGGAGTCGTAGAGCCACACGTGCTCGGTGACGAGGTCGGCGACGCCGTGGAAGCCGGCCTCCTGGCCCACCGGCAGCTCGACCGGTTCGATGCCCGTCGGGCTGAATCGCTCGCGGATCTCGCCCAGCACCCGGTCGAAGTCCGCCCGCTCGCGATCCATCTTGTTCACGAACACCAACCGCGGGATGCCGCGAGCGGCGGCCAGGCGCCACAACCGCTCGTCCTCGCTCTGCACGCCTGCCACGGCGTCGACCACGAACACCAACAGGTCGGCGACCCGCAGCGCCGCCTCCACCTCGGCGGCGAAGTCGGCGTAGCCGGGCGTGTCGATGAGGTTCACGTGGTGCTCCCCCCACGTGAACGGCAGCACGGTCAGCGACAGGGACTGCGTGCGGGCGCGCTCCTCGTCCTCGGTGTCCGACGCGGTGGTGCCCGCCTCCACCGAACCCATGCGGGTGATGGCCCCCGCTCGGAACAGCAGGGCCTCGGCCAGGGTGGTCTTGCCGTTCCCGGCATGGCCCACGAGGGCGACGTTGCGGATGCGGTCGGTGACGGGCTCCACGGGCAACCTCCGGTGCGGAAACGTGCCCAGAGCCTGCCGCGTGCGGAGGGGCGCGCGGGAGGGTCGAAGGTCAGCTACGCGAGCTGGTGCGCCGTGACCGGCACGGCGACGGGTGCCGGGGCCGGCGCGGCGACCGGCGCCGGTGCCGGCTCGGGCGCCGTCCGGGCCGGCGGTGCGCCGTCCTCGGCCCGGACCCGAGCCGCGAAGTCGGCGGCGGGCATCGGACGGCCGAGGTGGAAGCCCTGCAGGCGGTCGCAGCCCTGGCTGGCGAGGAAGCGGCGCTGCTCCTCGGTCTCGACGCCCTCGGCGACCATCGTCATGCCCAGCGTGCGGGTCATGGCGATGGTGGCGGCGACGATCGCGGCGTTGCTGGGGGTCATCGCCTGCACGAAGGACCGGTCCAGCTTCAGCGTGCTGACCGGAAGGTCGCCCAGGTACTGCAGGCCGCAGTAGCCGGTGCCGAAGTCGTCGATCGCCGCCTTCACGCCGAGGTGGCGCAGCTCCCGGAGGCGGGCGGCCACGAGACCGACGTCCTCGACGGCCGCGGTCTCGGTCAGCTCGACCACCAGGCGGTTCGCGTCGGCGCCCGTCTCGCGCAGAGCCCGGGCGATCGAGGTGGCCAGGTCCTCGCGGAAGTGGCGGGGGCTGACGTTGATGGTGACGAAGCGATCGCCGATCCCCAGCTGGGTCCACTCCGCGAGCTGGCGGCAGGCGGCGCGGATCACCCAGTTGCCGAGGTCGATGATGAGGTCGGACTGCTCGGCGACCGGGATGAAGTCGCCGGGCGGGATCATGCCCCGCTCCGGGTGGATCCAGCGCACCAGCGCCTCCGCACCGCAGGTGCGCCCGGTGGCGGCCTCCACGATGGGTTGGTAGTAGAGGACCAGCTCGTCGTTGGCGATCGCGTGGTGGAGGGCGGACTCCAGCTCGAGGCGGGTGGCCGCCTGCTCGTGCAGCTCGGCGCTGTACATCTCGACCGCGGCGCCGCCCTTGTCCTTGGCCCGGTACATGGCGGCGTCCGCGGCGCTGAGCAGGTCCGCCGGGTTCGCGCCGTCGTGGGGGTACACGGCCGCACCCACGCTGCCGATGCTGTGCACCTCCACGCCGCGCATCACGATCGGCTCGCGCAGGGCGTCGAGGATGCGGCCGGCGACCACGCTCACGTCCTCGGCCGAGCGCAGGTGGGGCAGCAGGACGGCGAACTCGTCGCCCGCGAGGCGGGCCACGGTGTCCTCGTGCCGGGCGCACTCCGACAGCCGACGAGCCGTCTCCTGCAGCAGCTCGTCGCCGGCGTGGTGGCCGAAGGTGTCGTTGACGTCCTTGAACCGGTCGAGGTCGATGTAGAGCACCCCGACGGGCACGTCGTTGCGCTCGGCGTGCGCGATCGCCCGCTCGAGGCGGTCGAGGTACAGGAGGCGGTTCGGGAGGCCGGTCAACGCGTCGTGGGTGGCCTGGTGCTCGCTGTCGGCTCGCTCCTGCAGGAGGTTGACGATGTGCACGGCCAGCACGAGGCCGATCAGCCCGGCACCCACGGCCACGGCACCCGAGACCGAGACGTCCCAGAGCACCTGAAGCGTCAGGACCACCGGCGCGGCCACGACGGCCACCACCACGATCCCGGCGTGGATCCCCGAGAAGAGCGGTGCCTCGACGGGGATGATGGCCGGCCGGTCGACGCGCGAGTCGTAGAGGCAGCCGACACCGATGGCGAGCAGGGCCCCCGCGATGGGCAGGGTGGCGAGCACTCCGGGGTCGTTGCCCATCGCCAGCTGCAGCGACGTGACGAGGTGGCCGGCGAGCAGGGCCGTGACCGAGGCGCCGACGACCATCACCGGGCCCCGGCGGGCGGCGTCCGAGGTGAGCGGTCGGGCGACGACGACGACCAGCGCCACATCGAGGCCGACGAGCAGCGAGGCGAGCACCGGAGCGGCCGGCTCCCAGCCTCCCGAGGCGGACAGGCGGTTGACGACGACCTGCAGCGCGATCGCGGCGGCGGCGCCGATGAGCGCGGCCTCGACGAGCAGGTCGCTGGCCTTGAAGAGGCGGTAGCGCCCGACCGTGAGCAGCAGCGCCCGCCCGAGGACGGGGTAGGCGAGGACGGCGGCGAGGGGACGCCACAGCGTGTCCGCAGCCACGAAGCCCAGCCCCTCGGTGCTCGGCAGGCCGGCGTCGGCGAGAGTGAACACGGTGAGGCCGACGGCTGCGATGACCCGACCCCGCAGGATGGCGGGGTCCCGGTCGAGGTAGACGGCGGCGGCCATGGCCAGCAGCCCGATCGCCCCGGACGTGCGCACCACCGACGGGTCGCTGAACGCGGCGACGACCGTGACCAGCGCGAGGGCGACCACGACGGGCAGCTCCCGCCGGTGCCACGCGGCACGGCGGGCCTCCGCATCGGCGAGCGCCGGCGCGCCGAGGGCGGCGGGCGTTGCGGCAGAAGCGGAGAACGAGCTCACCAGGTGCGGTATCGGCAGGTCCGGCGACCCACCGCATGGCGCGATCGCGTCATTCCTGTCCATGACCGTGCCACCGTCGGCGCCGGTTCGTCCGGTTCGTCCCGGTCGGACGTGGACGGCACGGCCCGACCGGACCAGCGACGACCTGGTCACCCGCACCGTGGTCGTCGAGTTCGACTCCGTCGAGGCCGCCCGGGCCCGGTACGAGTCCGACGCCCACCAGGCCGCCCGGCCGGTGCGGCAGGCGGCCTCGACCTGCAACGTCGTGATCGTCTCGGGGTTCGAGCTGCCGAAGGGCTGACGCCGGGTCACCCGGCGGTCGTACCCTCGGCCGGGTGCTGACCGGCTTCGACACCCACGAGGTGACCAACCAGCCGCCGCCGCTGGAGGGCCACGACGTGTTCACCTCCGACGTCGCCCTCGTCGACGCCGTGGCCCGCTCCGGCGCGAGCTGGGCGCTCGACGACCTCACCGCGCTCGGGCGGCTGGCCGGCTCGGCCGAGGCGATCGACTGGGGGCGCCAGGCCAACCGCAACCCGCCCGAGCTGCGCACCCACGACCGGTACGGGCACCGCCTCGACGTCGTCGACTACCACCCCGCCTACCACCAGCTCATGCGCACCGCTGTGGCGAACGGGCTGCACGCCGCGCCGTGGGCCGACGAGCGGGCCGGCGCCCACGTGGCTCGCGCCGCCAAGGTCCTCGTCTGGTACCAGGTCGACGGCGGCCACGTCTGCCCGATCTCGATGACCTACTCGGCCGTGCCGGCGCTGCGCCATGAGCCCCGCCTCGCCGCCGACTGGGAGCCCCGCCTCACGTCGCTCGAGTACGACCCGGCCAACCGCCCGGCGGCGGAGAAGGCAGGTGCCACCTGCGGCATGGCCATGACCGAGAAGCAGGGCGGCTCCGACGTCCGGGCCAACGCCACCACGGCCTCGCCCGAGCCCGACGGCAGCTACCGGCTCACAGGGCACAAGTGGTTCTGCTCGGCGCCGATGTCCGACGGGTTCCTCGTGCTGGCCCAGGCACCGGGCGGGCTCACCTGCTTCCTCGTCCCCCGCTGGCGGCCCGACGGGAGCCGCAACCCGATCCGCATCCAGCGGCTGAAGGACAAGCTCGGCGACCGGTCCAACGCGTCGAGCGAGATCGAGCTGCTCGACACCTTCGGCGAGCGCGTCGGGGAGGAGGGCCGCGGCGTCCGCACGATCATCGAGATGGTCAACCACACCCGGCTCGACTGCGTGCTCGGCGCCACCGCCATCCACCGCCAGGGCGTCGCCCAGGCCACGTGGCACGCCCACCACCGCTCGGCGTTCGGCTCCACGCTCGACCGCCAGCCGCTCATGGCCAACGTGCTCGCCGACCTGGCGCTGGAGTCGGAGGCGGCGACGCTGTCGGCCATCCGCCTCGCCCGCGCGTTCGACGCCGCGGCCGGCGACGAGCACGAGCAGCTCGTCCAGCGCCTGCTCACGCCCGTCGTCAAGTACTGGACCTGCAAGCGGGCGCCGCAGCACACCGCCGAGGCGCTCGAGTGCCTCGGCGGTGCCGGCTACGTGGAGGAGTCGGACCTGCCGCGGCTGTTCCGCCAGTCACCGCTCAACGGCGTGTGGGAGGGCTCGGGCAACGTCATCTGCCTCGACGTGCTCCGGGCGGTCGGTCGGGCCCCCGAGACGCTGGACGCCTACTGGACCGAGGTCGACGCCGCCGCCGGCGGCGACCGCCGGTTCGATGCAGCCGCCGACGAGCTCCGCAAGGAGCTTGCCGGCCCCGACGGCATCGAGCTGCGGGCCCGGCGCCTGGTGGAGCGGATGGCGGTGCTGTTCCAGGCGTCGCTGGTCCTGCAGCACACACCGGCATCGGTGGCCGACGCCTTCGTGGCGTCCCGGCTCGCCGGCGACGCCGGCCGGGCGTTCGGCACCCTCCCGGGCGGGCTCGACCTGGACGACGTCGTCGAGCGGGCGCGGCCCACGCCCTGACCACCCCGGCCGCCCGATGGCGCGCCTGCACCATGGGCGTGAGGAGTCCGGGTTGGGCCGAACGAGCGCTCTGCGCCTGTTGTCCGTCTTCGGAGGCGCCGATCGAGAGGGATGCGCCACCCGTCCCCTCTCCTGTCGATCGCCTCGCTGCTGGTCGTCGCCTCGACGATCTCCGCCCTGGACGCCCAGGGCAGTGCCGGGTCGCCGACCCCGCCGGTGGTCGTGGACGAGACGGGATCCGACGTGCGCCGGGTGGTCGTCGACGACATGGTCATCGACTTCGTGGGCGACCTCGCGGACGCGACGGTGGCGATCCCAGGGGTCGAACCGCCGTCGGCGGGCGAGCGCCCCGCCGGGGACGCGGGGGAGGGCGCCCGGTACGAGGCGATCGACGGCGAGGCCGAGGGCACCCCGCACCACGCCCCTGCATCCGGTGGCTACACGCTCTTCTCGGAGACGGCCCGCTGGCTGCGCTCGGGCTACACGATCCGGCTGACCGGGTCGGACGGCCGCATCGACGCGCTCCGACCCCAGCTCGCCGCTGCGGCGGCCGCCGCCGAGGCGATCGGGGGGCTGCCCGTGCGCGTCGCCGCCGGCGTCGGCGGACCAGTCGATCCGGCGCGGGGGGAGATCGTCGTCGTGCTCGGGACCGGGCCCTGCGGGGCCGGCGCCAGCGGGTGCGGTGGGCCCGCCCTGTCCTCGACCGAGGTCATCAGCGGGCGCATCTGGATCAGTCCGCACGCGCTGGGGATGACCGAGGTCCGGCGAGCCAACCTGGTGGCCCACGAGCTCGGGCACGCGCTGGGCCTGCACCACCACTCGCCGGCGTGGACCGACGGGATCCAGGTGATGCACCCGCGCAACCAGGGGATCCGGACGTACCGCGCCGGTGACGCCGCCGGTCTGCGCCACGTCGCCGGACGGAACGACCGCCCCGCCGGCGGCCTGAGCTCGCTCGTCTACGCCGCCGGACGCGTGCACGCCTCGGGGCCGCTGGTCTCCGGCACCCGGGTGCGCCTCGCCTCCGGCCGGACCACTGCCGAGGCGCGAGGCGGGAACGGCCGCTTCGACGGCACGCTGCCGCTCCCCGCCGGCGTGCACGAGGTGTGCGCCACGTCGCTCGACGCCGCGCCAGGACACCTGCGAGCGCTCGGGTGCGGCCTGGTCGAAGCTCCCGGCCGTCCCCGCGGCGCGTTCGAGGGTGCGGTGGGTTCGTTCGAGACGATCAGGGTCCGGGGCTGGGCGATCGACCCGCAGACGCCGAACGCGGTGACGGTCGAGGTCCGCCGGAACGGGGCGGTGGTCGCCTCGGTCCCGGCGAGCGCCCACCGTCCCGACCTCGACCCCGCCATCCAAGCCCACTACGGGCCGGCCCACGGCTACTCGATCGACGTCCCGGCGGTGGCCGGGCGGAACCGGCTGTGCGTGCGCGTCGTCGGGGTCGGGGGCGGCGGCGACCTCGATCAGGGCTGCCGAGACGTCCACCACGACGTCGACCCGATCGGCGCGCTCGAGTCGGTGCAGGTCGACGGCACCACCGTCCGGGTCACCGGGTGGGCGCTCGATCCGAACACGCCGGCCGCCGTGGAGGTGCGCGGTGACCTGGGCGGGACGGTGCCGACGGTGCCCGGCTCCTTCGACGCCTCGACCGCGCGGCCCGACATCGCCGCCGCCTATCCGGCACACGGCCAGCTCCACGGCTTCGACCGCGAGCTGACGCTGCCGCCGGGGGAGCACCGGCTCTGCCTCACGATCACCAACGTGGGCCTGGGCCGCGACCACGTGCTGCGGTGCCGCGATGTCGTCATCGACCCCGCACCCACGGCGCTCGACGTGGTCAAGGACCCGTCGGCGACGGTCGGCGGCGCCCTCGACACCGTCGCCGCGACGGCAGCTCCGACGCTGGGCCGCACTGGGCGCTGACCGCGGGAGGCCATCGGGGTGAATGGTGCAAAACGGGCCGAATGGCCCCCTGACGGCAGCGAGGCGCGTCAGTAGCGTTCCGGGCGATGTCGATCGATTGCGGGCCCGGGCCGGAGCGGCCCCCGGAGGACGAGGTGCTCGGCCACCTCCAGGCGTTCGCCGACGTGGGGTTCTGGGAGTACGACCTCCGGTCGCACGCCCTCTACCTGTCGACGCAGGTGTTCCAGCTCCTCGGCATCGACGAGCCCTCCCTCGAGGCCTACCTGGCCGTCGTGCACCCCGATGACGTCGAGCACCTGCGCCAGGTCCACTTCCGGGCCCGCCAGCAGCCTGGTCCCTACCGGGTGCGCCACCGCACGATCGACGGCGAGCGGGTCCTGCAGATCCGGGTGCAGTCGGTGGCGGGCGCCGCCGGCACGCCGGTCCGCTACCTGGGGGTCGTCTCCGACGTGACCGCCGAGTGGCAGCTCGAGCAGGCCCTCGAGCAGAGCACCTCCGCCCGGCTCACCGGCCTGGTGGCCAGCGGTGCGGTGCACGACCTGAAGAACATCTTCGCCGTCGTCCTCGGCCACACCCAGCTGCTCACGATGGCCGCCGACGGCGGTGGGGCACCGCCGGCGGAATCGCTGGCCGCGCTCGAGCGCGCCGCCCACCGGGGCCTCGACCTCACCTCGCAGCTCCTGCACGTCGGGCACTCGGCCCCGGTCACGGCGCGGCGGGTCGCGGTCGCTCCGCTGCTGGAGCGGATCGCCGTCACCGCCACCACGGTCCTCGGACGCTATCGACGGCTCGACGTCGACGCCGGCGACGGGACCCTCGACCTGTTGGCCGACGAGCCCCGGCTCGAGCGCGTGCTGGTCGACCTCGTGCTGAACGCCCGCGACGCCCTGCCATCCCAGGGCGGATCCGTCAACATCGCCTTCCGACCCCTGGCCGACGCCGAGGTGGCGAGCCTCGCCGCGGCCCACTCCCTCCCCGCCGGCGCCTACGGCGTCATCGAGGTGCGGGACGACGGCTCCGGCATGACCCCCGACGTGCTCGCCCGGGTCACCGACCCGTTCTTCACCACGAAGGCCGGATCGGGCGGGAGCGGCGTCGGCCTGCACACCGTGGCCCGGTTCGTCGACTCCTCCGGCGGCGCGCTCGAGATCGACAGCGAGCCGGGGCGCGGGAGCTGCGTGCGCATCGTGCTGCCCGCCCGCCCGTCGACGTCCTCCGCCCGCCGGCGCGCCGGTCGCGCTCGCGTCGTCGTCTGCGGCCACGACGAGCAGCGGCTCGCCGCCCTCGCCCGGATCGTCGAGCACGCCGGCGTGCAGTCGGTGGTCAGCGCCACCGCCACGGCCACCGCCCGCCTCCTGCGCACCGAGCCCATCGACCTCCTGGTGTCCGACGCGCTGCCCGGCGAGGACCGGTGGCTGCTGCGCACCGCCGCGGCGACGTCCACGCCGGTGCTCGGGATCAGCGAGATCGTGGGCAGCGAGCCCAGCCACGCCCCGCTCACGGACGAGGCGCTCGGGACGGTGGTCGCCGCCGTCGAGCGGCTGCTCGACCGCTCGAGGCTCGACGCCCGGGTCTGACCCGACCCGGGTGCGCTCGGGTCAGCGCGCCGAGCGGACCCGGCTGCGCAGCCCCAGGGCAGCGAGGGCCACGCCCAGCGCGAGGAGGACCGGGGCGGTGTCGGTGCCGGAGGACGCCGGCCGGCCCTGCTGGCCGGGTGCGCCGTCCCGGCCGCCGCCCGAGCCCCTGCCCTTGCCCGTGCCGTTCCCGTCGCCGGGCTCCTCCGGGTCCTCCGGGTCCTCGGGCTGCTCCGGGTCCTCCGGGTCCTCGGGTTCCTCCGGGTCCTCCGGGTCCTCCGGGTCCTCGGGCTCCTCTGGGTCCTCGATCCCGTCCGGCTCGCCGAGCGCCTCGGCGACCGCCAGGTAGAGCGCCTCGAACTCCTTCACGGCCACCGTGTCGAGGGGGTCGTTGCCGAAGCGCACGCCCACCATGTCGAGCTCGGGGGCCACGGCGATGCGCTGGTGGCCGTAGCCCACGGCCGAGTAGCCCTCGGACCAGGGCGCCCACTGGTAGCCACGGGGCCCGCCACCGGTGGCCTCGTCGTAGTTCGCCGACGCCTCGACCCAGGCCTCGGGGACCACCTGCTCGCCCTCGAGGTTCCGGCCGCCGTTGCGGAACAGCTCACCGAACCGGGCGGCGTCCTTGACCGTGGCGAAGAGGCCCATGGAGGCGAAGGCGTTGCCGACGCGGTCGACCATGATCAGCGCGTCGCTCTCCATCCCGGCCGGCTGCCAGATCTTCTCCGAGAGGATCTTCGAGTACGACTCGTCGTAGACCCGCTCGAGCAGCCAGGCCAGCATCTGGGTGTCGGCGCTGTTGTACCGGTGGTGCTCGCCGGCGGGCGACACGCGGGTGAGCTCCAGCAGGTAGTCGTCGCGGGTCAGCCCGAGCAGGCCGTTGGAGTGGAAGTCCATGCCCATCTGCACGAGCTGCTCGGGCTGGTGGACGGGGACGTCGACCCAGTAGATGCCCGACTCCATCTGCAGCAGGTCCTCGACCGTCGTCCCCTCCCAGGCGGTGCCGGTGGCCTCGGGGATGTAGGTCTCGATCGGGTCGTGGATCGACTCGAGCCGCCCCTCCTCGACGGCGATGCCGACGAGCGCGGTGGTGACGGACTTCGTGGCCGACCAGAACTGGTGGCGGGTGTCGGGCGTGAACCCGTTCTGGTAGGCGTCGTAGACGAACTCGCCGTCGTGCATGAAGCCGATCGCGTTCGTGGCGCCGTCCTTCATGTACTGCTCGACGGTGCGGGTCTCGCCGTTGACCTCGTAGGTCAGCTCGCTCAGGTCGACGCGGCGCTCCGGCAGCGGCGTCGCCTGCGGATCGGACTCCACGACCTCGGTCGGCATGATCACGATCGCCGTCGTGGCGTCGATCGGCAGGAGCAGGATCGCGACCTCGCTGTTGCCGGTGTCGGCCGCCTTCTTCTGCAGGTGCGCCGGATCGGTCAGCAGGCCGGCGCGGGCGCCGAGGAGGCCCACCAGCGGGGCGACGCCCGGGGTCGACTCGTACGGCGTCGGGTGGAGCCGGCCGAGGTGCATGCCGATGACCCGGTCGGCGCCCTGGTCGGCCGTCGCCAGCGCCTCGAGGGCGGTGTCGGGATCCGGCGGGAGGGACAGCAGGACGCTCCGGCGTGCGATGTGGGGGAGCTCCTCCACGAGGATCTGGCCCTCGTCCGGCGGGTCCTCCGCCCACGCGACGCCGGTGCCCAGCACCGCCACCAGGACGCCGGCCACCAGGCCCACGGCGCGCTTCTTCATCGGATCATCTCTCCCGCCTCGTACGGCCGACCCCGCGTCATTCCACGCGGCACCGGCGGTCTCCTGCCGCGGGGCCTGGCGGCCCGTCGCGATCAGGTGCCGGACGCGGCATCCAGCTCGTCCCAGAGCCTCTCGGGGATCTCGACGTCGAGGAGGTCGAGGTCAGCCTCGATCTCGGCGGCCGAGCGGGCGCCCGGGAGCACCAAGGTGACCGCTGGGTGGCGGAGCGGGAGCTGGATGGCCGCCGCGGCCAGCGGCACGCCGTGCTGGTCGCACGCGTCGGCCAGCCGGCGAGCCCTGGCCACCACCTCGGGAGGCGCGGGCTCGTAGAACCAGTGCGCGCCCTCGGTGGGATCGGCGAGCAGGCCGCTGTTGAACACACCGGCGGCGATCACGGGCACGCCGAGCGACGCGCAGCGATCGAGCACGTCGGCACCGGAGCGGTCGAGCAGCGTGTAGCGCCCGGCGAGGAGCAGCCAATCGAGGTGCACCTCGTCGAGCACGGCTGATGCCGTCTCCGGGAGGTTGGTGCCGAGCCCGATCGCTCCCACCACCGCGTCGTCCCGCCAGCGAGCCAGCGCCGGGTAGGCCTCGGTCACGGCCTGCTGGACGTGGTCGTCGGGATCGTGGACGTGGACCACGTCGATGCGATCCACCCCCAGCCGGTCGAGGCTGGCGGTCAGCGACGCCTCCACGCCACGAGCGCTGAAGTCGAACCGGGGGTGCAGCGGCGGGACGTCGGCGAAGATCGTGTCGCCGGCGTCGTCGGCCGGCTCGAGGACCCGGCCGACCTTCGAGCAGAGCACGACCTCGTCGCGCGGGTACGGCGCCAGTGCCCGGCCGAGGCGCTGCTCGCTGAGCCCGTGGCCGTAGAGGGGTGCGGTGTCGAAGAACCGCACGCCGCGCGCCCACGCCGCTGCCACCGTGGCCTCGGCGTCCTCCTCGGACACCGGCGAGTAGAGGTTCCCGAGCGCGGCGCCGCCGAGCCCGACCGGCCCGCTGGGCCTCACGGGGCGGCGACCACCCGCCGGCGCTGCGACCCGAGGCCGTCGATCCCGAGCTCCACCACGTCGCCGGGCTGCAGGTAGGCCGGCGGGTCGAGCGACAGGCCGACGCCGGCCGGCGTGCCGGTGGAGATCACGTCGCCGGGCAGGAGCGTCATGAACTCGCTGATGTGGGCGAGGAGCTCCGCCACGCCGAAGATCATCTGGGAGGTGGAGGAGCGCTGCCGGGTCGTGCCGTTGACGCTGAGCCACATGTCGAGGTCGGCGCCCCCGGGCGGGAGCTCCTCGGGGGTCACCAGGTGCGGTCCGAGCGGGGCGAAGGTGTCGTGGCTCTTGCCTTTGATCCACTGCCCGCCGCGCGCCATCTGGTGGACGCGCTCGCTCACGTCGTCGTGCAGCACGTAGCCGGCCACGTGGTCGAGGGCGTCGGCCACGCCGACGTGGCGGGCGGCGCGACCGACCACCACGGCGAGCTCGACCTCCCAGTCGGTGGCCGTGCTGCCCGGAGGGATGACGAGGTCGTCGTGGGGGCCGCACACCGCGGTGGTCGACTTCGCGAACAGGATCGGCTCCTCCGGCTCGGGCTGCCCGGTCTCGGCGGCGTGGTCGCGGAAGTTGAGGCCGACGCAGATGATCTTGCTGGGCCGGCACACCGGCGATCCGAGCCGCGCCGCCGGGTCCAGCTCGGGGCCGTCGGCGCCCTCGGCCACCCACGCGGCGAGGTGCGCCAGCGCGTCACTCGCGAAGAACGCCTCGTCGTGGTCGCGCAGGCCGAGGGGCGCGAGGACCTCGGCGGTGCCGATGCGGCGGTCGCCGACCAGCACCCCGGGCACCTCGGCGCCGGGATCGCCGACCCGGATGAGCTTCATCGCCGCACCCCCGTGAACCCGCCGTCGATGAGGTGGTTGCTGCCCGTCACGAACGCGGCTTCGTCCGAGCACAGCCACACGGCCAGGCCGGCGACCTCCTCGGGCGTGCCCATGCGCCCGATGGGCTGGGTGGCGGCCAGGGCCTCGAACATCTCGGATTCCCTCCCGGGGTAGCTGTCGGCGAGGAAGCGGTCGACGAACGGCGTGTGGACCCGCGCCGGGGAGATGGCGTTGACCCGGATGCCCCGGTCGATCAGGTCGGTGGCGGCCGACCGCGTCATGGCGAGGACCGCGCCCTTGCTCGCGCTGTAGGCGAAGCGGTCGGGGATGCCGACCACCGCGGCGATCGACGCCAGGTTGCAGATCGCCGAACCCTCGCGCATGTGGTGCACGGCTGCCCGCATGCACAGGTGGACGCCCACCACGTTCACGGCGAGGACGCGCTCGAGGTCCTCGGGTCCGGTCGAGGTGACGGTGCCGATGTGGGCGATGCCGGCGCTGGTCACGAGCACGTCGACGCGCCCGTGCGCGGCGGCGATGGCCTCGAAGGTGGCGGTCACGGCCGCGGCGTCGGTCACATCACACACGTGGTCGGCGCCGTCGGCGAGGTCGACGACGGCCACGATCGCCGACTCGTCACGGAAGCGCGCCACGACCGCGGCGCCGATCCCCGACGACCCGCCGGTGACCACGCAGACCTTGCCGTCGAGCCGCCCGGTCACGGCGCTCCCGCCAGCGCCGCGATCGCCGCCGCCTGCATCCGCTCGACCGCCGCCGGGGCGTCGATGCGACCGACGATGGCGTCGTGGAGCGCTCCCCAGGCCGCGTCCTCCACCTCCGGGAACCGCTCGAGCGGCGGGTAGGTGAGCATGGCGGTCTCGATGGTGGCGCGGGTGACGGCGAGCCGCTCGGCGTCCACGTCGTCCACCGGCTCGTAGCCGTCGAACGCCCCCCGGTGGGCCGGCACGGTGCCCGCCTCGGCATCGGCGCGCTGCGCGTCCTCGCCGGCGAGGTCGGCCAGCAGCGCGACCGCAGCGTCCACGTCGCCGCACGTGCGGGGGATGGCCCATCCGTGGCAGCCGCTGTACGACCTCCCCCCGGGGTAGGCCGCCGGGCGCAGGTCCGGGTAGCGCGGCGAGGTGCGGATGCGCTCGTACCCGCCAGGCCACGCGGCCGCGACGGCGACGCGCCCGCCGAGGAGCGCGTCGTCGACGTCGTCGTAGTGCCACCGCGGGAGGTCCTCCGGCGCCAGCGCGGCGAGGCGGCACAGGCGCTCGACCGCGGCGACGGAGGCGGGACCGGTGAGCGTGGGCTGGCCCCATTCGTCGAAGGGCGACGCGCCGGCGGCGGCCACGAGCTCGTAGAACAACCCGAACAGCCCGGACTCCCGGCCGGTGAAGCCGAAGGGAGCTCCTGCGGACGCCGCCTGCTCGACGTGGTCCCAGGAGACCGGGGGCTGCTCCAGCAGGTCGGTGCGCCACCACAGCACCCGCACGTCGATGTTGCGTGGCACGCAGAGCAGCGCGCCCCGGAACCGGCACAGCTCGACCGCCCGGGGTGCCAGCGGTGCCAGCACCTCGGCGGGGACGAGCTCGTCGAGCGGGTGGAGCCAGCGGGCCTGCGAGGGCGCGTACTTCCCGTGGGTGGAGATCAGGTCGAGCCGCTCGCCCGCGCCGAGCAGGTCCGCCACCGCCCCGTTGAGGGTGGGGTGGTCGGCGTGCACCACGACCTCGACGTCGTCGGGCAGCCGCGCGTAGAGGTCGTCGTACATCGGCCCGCCGACGAGGGCGACGCGACGCGTCATCGCGCGGCTCCCAGCCGCTCCCGCCAGTACGTGCCGTCGGGGTACGAGTACGTCGCCACGGACGCCGGGACGATCTCGGCGCCGAGCCCTGGTGCGGCCGGCGCCCGGTAGCGGCCGCCGCGCACCTCGACGGGCTGGGCCATGTGCTCGTGCAGGTGGTCGGCGTACTCGATCATCCGCTCGTCCAGGGATCCGCTCACCGCCACGTAGTCGAACATCGAGAAGTGCTGCACGTGCTCGCACAGCCCGATGCCGCCGGCGTGCGGGCACACGGGCACGTCGAAGGCGGCCGCCAGCAGCAGCACGGCGACGACCTCGTTCACGCCGCCGAGGCGGCAGCCGTCGATCTGCACGGCGTCGATCGCGCCGGCCTGCAGCAGCTGCTTGAACATCACCCGGTTGTGGGCGTGCTCGCCGGTGACCACCCGGATCGGGCGCACTGCCTCCCGGATGCGGGCGTGGCCGAGCACGTCGTCGGGACTGGTCGGCTCCTCGATCCACCAGGGCGACACCTCGGCGAGTGCCTTGACGTGCTCGATCGCCTCGGCGACGTCCCACACTTGGTTGGCGTCGACCATGAGCCGACGGTCGGCGCCGATCTCCGAGCGCACGATGACGGCGCGGCGCACGTCGTCGTCGCGGTCACGGCCGACCTTCATCTTGAACGCGGTCCACCCTTCGGCGAGGGCGGCGCGGCACTGGGCGCGGATCTTGTCGTCGGCGTAGCCCAGCCAGCCGGCGGAGGTGATGTAGGCCGGGTAGCCGTCGGCGAGCAGGTGGGCGCGGCGCTCGTCGCGACCGGGTTCCGCCTGCCGCAGCAGCGTGAGCGCCTCGTCCGGCGCCAGGGCGTCGGTGATGTGGCGGAAGTCGACGGCCGAGACGAGCTCCTCCGGAGGCAGCGCGGCGAGGAACGCCCACAGGGGCAGGCCGGCCCGTCGGGCCAGCAGGTCCCACTGGGCGTTGACGAGCGCGGCGGTGGCCAGGTGGACCACCCCCTTCTCCGGTCCCAGCCACCGGTACTGGCTGTCGGACGTCAGCCGGGTGGCGATGGCGCCCAGGTCGGCGCGCAGCTCCTCGACGGTGAGGCCCACCACCAGCTCGCCCAGCGACCCGATGGCGGCGCAGCACAGGTCGTTCCCACGGCCGATGGTGAAGGTCATCCCGTACCCGGTGAGCCCCGGGTCGCCGGTGTGCAGCTCGACGTAGGCAGCGGAGTAGTCGGGGTCCGGGTTCATCGCGTCGGAGCCGTCGAGCAGCTCCGACGTCGGGAACCGCACGTCGTGCACGACCACCCGGGTGATGGTCGGCGAGGCGCCCATCAGTGCTTCCCCCGCTGGAACTGCGGCACCAGCGGGTGCCAGCACTTGCAGCTCGCGCGCCACACCTGGGGCCGGTAGGAGTCGGTGCCGTCGAGCTTGCCCGGCCGGTAGGTCCCCGGACCGCCGGCGAAGGGGATCTCGACGGTGCCGAGGTTCGCGATCGCTTCCACCAGCTTCGCCCGGGTGAGGTCCGGTCCCACCGCACGCGCCGCCCGCTCGAAGCGCTGCACGACGCCGCAGGCGAGCAGCGTGCCCGTGTAGAGCGCGTCCGGGTCATTCGTGCGGTCGAGGTCGATGCCGGTGTCCTCCTCGAACTCCTTCGCGCAGGCGGCGTCGATGGCCGGCTCGGGCACGCCGGCGCGGTGGTCGTACGTGCGCCAGGCGGTGGTCGAGATGGACCCGTCGAAGCTGGCGGGCATGTTCGCCACCACGTAGTCGGTCGTGTACGACCACGGGTCGGCGGCGCCGTAGAAGGGGGTGTAGCCCTGGGCCGAGGCGGTCTGGGCGAAGCTCTGCCCCGAGATGAAGTCGGCGCCGAGCATCACCGCCGTGACGCCGTTGGAGCGCATCTGCTGGACGGCGACGGGGATCTGGGTCTGCGAGGAGACCGGGTCGCCCGAGAGCCAGTACACGAAGGGGTCGTAGCCGAGCGCCCGGAGGGTGTGGACGATGCCCTCCTCCTGCTCGCGCCGCAGCCCGATCCACTCGGTGCCGAGCACGCCCACCTTGCGCCCCTTCAGCGCGCCGAGGTCGTGGAGGATCTGGACCATGTTCCGGAAGTTGCGGGTCTGGTTGTCGAACGTGGACGAGTAGAGGCCGTTCGCCTGGCCGTAGATCTCTTCCGGGTGCCCGGACCCCTGCAGGAACGGCACCCCCTTCTCGCGCGTGAGGCACAGCGCGCCGGGCGGTCCGTAGCCGGTGGTGTTGAACGCCGCGAACACCTTGTGGTCGTCGGCCAGGGCCAGGCAGGAGGCCCGGGTGCCCTCGTCCTGGTCGAGGACGTCGTAGGTGGCGTCGACCAGCACGATCTTGCGGCCGTGGATGCCGCCACGCTCGTTGATCGCGTCGGTCGCGGCCCGGAACTCCGCCACCTGGATGTCGCGCTGGTCGGTGGTGCTTCCGATCTCGCTCGACGTCGGGACGAGCAGCCCGATCTTGATCGTGTCGGCGGTGACCCCGACGTCGCTCGCGGTGTTGGCAGCGGTGCTCCCCCCTGCTGCCGGCGCCGCTGCCGATCCCCCGGCGGGCCCTCCGCCCGCCGAGCCGCCGCCCCCGGTCACCGCGTCCGTGGCGCCGCCGGTGGATCCGGCGGCGGCGGGGTCGCCGGCCGTGGCGTCGTCGGCGCCGCCGAAGGAGTCGTCGCCCACGGTTCCGGGGCCGGCTGCGGCGTCGCCGAGCGCGTCGAGGTCGAGGCCCGACCCGGCGGTGAGCTGGTCCTCGGGAGGCCGCTCGCCGACGAGCGCCGGCATCGCCAGGCCGGCGGCGAGCATGGCGGTGACCACGCCCACGAGCCGGAGGTAGGTGCGGGAGCGGGTGGTGACGGGGAGGTCGAGATCGGTCATGGCGGTCCTCAGGTGGGGGGACGATCGTCGATGGCGAGGTCGGTGACGGCGCCTGACGGTTCGCTCAGCAGCAGCGAACGGGCGCGCAGGGCGACGCCGGTGGGAGCGGTGACCGCCGGGTCGCCGCGGCCCACCTCGATGTCGATGCGGTCGCCCTGGTCGACACCCAGGTCGATCACCACGCCGGCGGTGGGGACGGTGACGTACGCCCGACCGCTGGCGCCGGCCACCAGGTCGCCCGGCACCTCGCCGAGCTCCAGGTCGGCCACCAGCTCGGGCGCCTCGGTCCCGGCGTTGGTCAACCGGATGCGCAGCACGGCCGGGCGGCCGGGCGGGAAGGAGGGCAGGCGGGCCCCGACCGCGACGAGCAACTCGTCGGCGGTGAGGAACGACACCGCCACCGGTCCGTCGCCGGGGACGCGGTCGTCGAGCGCGGCGAGGACCTCCACGCCGGAGCCGGCCAGCCGCCACACCACGCCCTGGGCCTGGTCGGCGATCGCGACGGTCCCGTCGGGAGAGGTGGCGATGGCGGTGAGCAGCGGCAGACGGTCGACCAGGCCCGGTTCGCAGGGGCGCTGGAGGGAGAGCAGACCGCAGGCGGGCAGGTCGTCGACCGTCGCCGCCGGCACGAGGGCACCAGCCGCCCGGTCCAGGCGGAGCACCCGCGCCGTCGCGGCGTCCGTGACGAGCACCGTGCCGTCGGCCTGCACCGTGACGCCGGTGAGGCCGCGGGTCCGCACGCCCGGCTGGTCGGGTGCGATCCACGTGTCGAGGAGCTGGCCGCCGGCGGAGAACGCCCACAGCGCCGGGCCGTCGCCGCGAGCGCTGTCGCTCGCGACGTAGACGGTGCCGTCCGGGGCGACGGCCATCCCGTCGGCGCCGCCCGGCGCGGGCACGTCCGCGAACCGCGAGAGCTGACCTGGCGACCGGTCGGACCGTGAGGCCGGCGTCCCCGGCGTCCCCGGCGCCGGGGTGGTCGCTCCCCGTGCGGCAGCGTCCGAGCGCCTCGGTGCACCCGCCAGACCCCGGGCCGGGATCGGGGGCGTCGGCGAGCGAGGGGTCGAGGGCGCAGCCGCCGGCTCCGCAGGTGTGGGCCTGGCGGTGGCGGGCGGCCGGACCGCAGCGGCGTCGTGGACCGGCAGCACGTCGTGGCCCCGCAGCACGCCCGGCAACCCCACGACGCCCAGCACGAGGGCGAGCACGAGGCCGGTGACCACGGTGTAGGCCTCGCCGTCGCGGATGCCGAGGCGGGCGGCGAGCCGGTGCATGGCGGCGGGGATCACGGGGCGCCGACCTCAGCCGCGCTGGCGGGCAGCGCGGCACCGGATCGTGCGATCGCCCGCTCGTCGGTGCCCAGGTAGGCGGCGACCACCGCCGGGTCACGGCGGACCACCTCGGGATCGCCGCTGGCGATCTCGGTGCCGGCGGCGAGGCAGTGCACGCGGTCGCTCAGCCCCATGATCATCGGCATGTCGTGCTCGATGACCAGCACCGACGCACCGAGCTCTTCCTTCACCCGCCGGATCATCGGGGCCATCGCCTCGGACTCGCGCTGGGCCACGCCGGCGGTGGGCTCGTCGAGGAGCAGCAGGCGCGAGCCCTGGGCCGACAGGCACGCCATCTCCACGATGCGGCGCGTGCCCGTGGACAGGTCGGCGATGTGGACGTCGGCGTACCGGCCGAGCCCGAACAGCGACAGGTAGCCGGCGGCCGATGCGGCCTTGCGCTGCTCGGCGGCGCGGGCCGGGGAGAAGCCGGCGAGCACCGGGACCACGTCGCTCGGGTCGTCCGCCTCGAGCGCGGTCTGGATCGCCTCGCGGACGGTGAGCCCCGGGAACAGCCGGGCGTCCTGGAAGACCCGGCCCATGCCGAGGCGGGCCCGGGCGTGGGGCCGCATCTCGGTGACGTCGTGGCCGAGCAGCTCGACCCGTCCCGCCTCCGGCACGGTGAAGCCGGAGACCACGTCCATGAGCGTCGACTTGCCGGCGCCGTTGGTGCCGATGAGGCCGACGATCTCCCCCTCACCGACGGTCAGCGACACCGACGACAGGGCGACGAGGCCGCCGAATCGCACCGTGATCCGCTCGACCCGGAGCACCGGTCCGCTGACCGGGGTGCGATCGGCGACCGGGCGCGCCGGCGTGATCGCAGCCGACTCGGTCGTCGGGGGGTCGTCTGGCTCGTCCCCGGTGACGTCCGGGGCGAAGCGCTCGAGGAGCAGGTCGCGGGCTCGGAACGCCACCTGGGCGAAGCCGCCCGGCTTGAAGAGCAGCAGCACGAGCAGTCCGATGCCGGAGGTGGCCAGCTTCACCGCGGGCGTGGCCCCGAGGGCGGCGGGCAGGCCCACGACGTACACGGCACCGAGCACGGCGCCGGTGATCGAGCCGAGCCCCCCGATCACCGCCATGGCCACGATCGCGAGCGAATCGGCCGGCGCGAAGGCGCCGGGCCCGAACTGCACGGTGAGCCCGGCGAGCAGCGAGCCACCGAACGCGGCGATGGCGCCGGACAGGGCGAAGGCCAGGAGCTTGGTGCCGGCCGGCGAGATGCCGAACGAGGCCGCGGCCCGCTCGTTGTCGCGCACGGCGATGATCGAGCGGCCCACGCCGCTGGCCCGGAGCCGGCTGGTGGCGACGGCGGCGACGACGAGTCCGGCGAGGCACACGAGGTAGAAGGTCTTCTGGGCGTCGAAGTCGACCCCGAGCGTGGTGCCTGGCTGCACGAAGACCACCGACCCGTCGCCGAGGAACCAGGGCTGGGTGAAGAACCACTCCCGGGCCGCGACGGCGAACGAGAGGGTCGTCACCGCGAGGTAGAGGCCGCGCAGGCGCAGCGCCGGGAACCCGATGAGCAGGGCGACCAGCGTTCCGGCGACGACCGAATAGGCCACCGCGGCGCCGTACGGCATGCCCCGGTCGTGGAGGAAGACCGTGGTCATCGCGCCGAGCCCGACGATCGCGAACTGCCCCAGGGACAGGGCCCCCGACCAACCGGTGAGCATCGTGACCGACAGGCCGACGATGGCGAACACGAGCATCCGCCCGAACAGGAAGGTCTGGGACGCCGATCCGAAGACCACGGGCAGCAGGGCGGCGACGGCGACCCCGGCGATGCCGATGGCGAGCCCGCCGTGGCGGACCCACGGCAGCTGCCGCAGGCGGTCGGGCACCGGCCGGACGAGCGTGCCGAGGCCCTCGAGGCCGGTCTCCTGGCCCTCGTCGCCGCCGCGGACGAGCACGAGGGTGAGGACGAGGAGGAACAGGAGCAGCTCGGACCACGACGGGTCGGCGACGTTGGCGAACACCAGCGCCTCCACGACGCCGATGCCGATGCCGCCGGCGAGGGCGAGCGGGAGCGACACGAGGCGCCCGACGAGCGCAGCGGCCAGCGCCCGCAGCAGGAGGCCCGGGCCGAGGGCCTCGGAGACGGCGAGGCCGCCCACGTTCACGTTGCGGAGCGGGTTGACCAGCACGACGGTGAGGGTCGACAGCACGCCCGCCAGCACCCACACCGACGTCGACACCCGGCGGGTGCTGATGGCGGCGAGCTCCGCGGCGTCGCGGTTGTCGGACGACGCCCGGATGGCCAGGCCCCACGGCGTGCGCTGGAGCAGCATCCCCAGCCCGACGACCACGGCCGGCACGAAGGCGATGACCATGAAGTGCGGGCTGGTGAGCACCAGGTTCCCGATGGTGAGCGAGCGGTCGAGGGGCGAGGGGAAGGGGCCGGCGTTCTCGAGCCGGACCCGCGGGAGCAGGAGCTGGGCGAGGAGGAGCAGCTGGGCGACGCCGATGGTGGCGACGAGGAGGGCGAGCTTCGGTCCTCGCGCCAGGCGCCGGATCACCGTCGCCTCGACCAGGGCACCCACCAGCCCGCCGACCACGAGGACCACGGCCAGCGCCAGCCAGAAGTCCCAGCCGTGGTCGAGCACGAGCTTGGCCAGCACCGCAGCGCCGAACGCCCCGATCTCGCCGTGGGCGAAGTTGATGACCCCGGTCGCCCGGTAGACGAGCACGAGCCCGGCGGCGAGGACGGCGTACGCCATGCCCGCGAGGGCGCCGACCACCAGCACCTCGGCCGAGATCGTGAGCCCGAGGATCATCCGCCGCCGCTCCCGAGGAACACGGCGCGGGCGAGATCGTCGCGCTCGGCAAGCTCGGCGGCGGGGCCTTCGAAGCGGACGGCGCCCTTCTCCATGAAGACGGCGCGGTCGGCCACCGCCAGCGCCACGTTCAGCGACTGCTCGACGATCACCATCGTGAGCCCGCCCGCTCGCAGCTCCTCGACGATCTCCAGCAGCTGCTGGACGACGACGGGCGCGAGCCCCAGCGACAGCTCGTCGATGCACAGCACGTCCGGGTCGACGAGCAGCGCCTTGGCCAGTGCGAGCATCTGCTGCTCGCCGCCGGAGAGGGTGCCGGCCGGCTGGCCCAGCCGCTCCCGCAGGACGGGGAACCGCTCGAGGCTGGCGCCGATGCGCGCCTCCAGCTCCCGCCGGTCCCAGATGTGGGTCCACGCGCCGGCGAGCAGGTTGTCCATCACGGTCAGCGACGGGAAGATCGCCTTGCCCCCCGGCAGCTGCACGATGCCGCGCCGCACCCGCTCGACGGCCGGCTGGGCGGTGACGTCCTCGCCGGCATGGGCGATGGTGCCGGCGCTCGGCTGCTCGAGGCCGGAGACGACCCGCAGCAGGGTGGACTTGCCGGCGCCGTTGGTGCCGAGCAGCGCCAGCACCTCTCCGCGGTCGACGTGCAGGTCGACGTCGAAGAGCACCTGGACGTGCCCGTACGAGAAGTCGACGCCACGCACCTCGAGCGCCGGCGGCTCCATCAGCGTGCGGGAGCAGCCAGGCGGACGGTGGTCATCACGGGGTCTCGGGGCACCTGCCCGAGGTCGAGGACCGCGGCGTCTCCGTCGACCTCGACGGCGATGTCGGCACCGGCGGCGAGCGCGCAGGCGGAGGTGCCCGAGGTGTGCGCAGCGAGCCCGTCGACCCGGATCCGCCCCGGCGCCGTGGGCAGGACGTGCACGTAGACCGTGCCCTCGTCTCCCGACCGGGTCGAGCGCGTGGTCCGCACGTGCTCCTGCCCCTGGACGGGTCCGTAGGTCGTGCCGTGGATGCCCTCGCCGTTGGCGTCGAGCCAGCGTCCGACCTCACGCAGGGCGTCCTGGAACTCGGGCTGGATGGAGCCGTCGCCCCGGGGTCCGACGTTCATGAGGAGGTTGCCGCCTCGCGACGCGACCTCGACCAGGTCGGTGATCACGTCGGCGCCCGTCTTGCAGCGCTCGAGGTCGGGGTTCCACGCCCACTGCCCGCCGAAGGTCATGCACGCCTCCCACGGGAGGAAGTCGTCGGCGTCGGGGACGGTGGGGTCGGGCGGCGCCTCGAAGTGGGCCCGGATGAGGGGGGCGACCTCCTCGAGCAGCGCCTCCCAGTCGTCCTGCTGGATGAGGCCGAACAGCATCGTCGGGTCCATCGGGCCGCTGAAGGTGGACCATCGCGGGATCGACCGGGGCACCGACTGCTCGGGCGTGAGGAAGTCGGAGCGCAGGTGCGGCGCGACGTCGGCGGCCAGTCCGCCGAGGCGGTCGTTCACGAGCGCCCCGGGCTGAAGCTCGCGGACGAGCCCGTGGAAGCGCTCGACGTCCCACTGCGGGCCGAAGCCGATGTCCCACCACCACGAGTACAGGTCGCCGTAGCGGCTGCACAGCTCGGTGACCTGGCGCTCCATGCGGTCGAGGAAGCCGGCCCACTCGGGACGCTCGGGCTCGCCCAGGAAGTTCTCGGGGAGCGGCTTGGTGCGGTCGAGGTAGCCGTCGTCGTGGAAGTCGGGCGCCGAGAAGTAGGTGCCGAAGCCGATGCCGCCCGCCCGGCAGGCATCGGCGACCTCGGCCACCACGTCGCGGCCGAACGGCGTGTTGGTCGCCTTGTAGTCGGTGGTGTCGGTGTCGAAGAGGGCGAAGCCGTCGTGGTGCTTGGTGGTGAGCACCAGGTAGCGCTGGCCGGCGTCGAGAGCGAGGTCGACCCACTCGCCGGCGTCGAAGCGCTCGGCGGTGAACCGCTGCGGGAACGCCTCGTACTCCTCGAGGGTCACCGGGCGCACGGGCATCTCGACCTCGCCGGCGCCCAGTCGGTGCAGCGCCTCGATGAAGCGGCGCTGCAGCTCGGGTCCGAGCATCACCGGCCAGGACGCTTCGATGCCCCCGACGGCGTAGGCGCCCCAGTGCACGAAGAGGCCGAACTTCGCGTCGTCGAACCGCTGGGCCCGCTGCCGGGCGATCCCCCCATTCCCCATGACGGGCGATCCTATAGGATCTAGGACCGATGTCCAGTTCGAACGTCGTTCAGGCCTCGTCGGGCGCCCTGCCCCTGCCGCCGGTGCGGTCGGCGCTGGTCGACGACGTCTACGAGTCGATCAAGGCGTGGATCATGGACTCCGTGCGCGAGCCCGGGGTCCGGGCGAACATCGACGCGCTCGCCCGGGCCCTCGAGGTCTCGCACACCCCGGTGCGCGAAGCCTTGGCCCGGCTCGACGCCGAGGGCCTCGTCACGAAGGAGCCGGCACGGGGTTACACGGTGAGCCCACCCCTGTCGGCGGTCGAGGTCGCCGAGCTGTACGAGTTCCGCCAGCTGCTCGAGCCGTGGGCCGCCAGCCGCGCCGCCGCCCGCTGCGACGACGCCGCCGCCCAGCGCCTCCGGGACGAGCTGGCCTCCTGCGCAGACGCCCCCGACGACCGCGGCTACGAGACCTACCGGGCCATCGCCGACCACGACGAGCGCTTCCACGACCTCCTCCTGGAACTGGCCGGCAACCGGGAGGCGCGCCGGGCGTTCGCGAGCACGAACTGCCACCTCCACCTGTTCCGCCTCAGCTACGGCCGGGGCATGGGCCGCCAGGCGCTGGCCGAGCACCACGCCATCGTCGACGCGGTGATGGCCGGCGACGAGGCGGCCGCCGCTGCGGCCATGGCCCGCCACCTGCGCCGGTCGAGCGAGCGCCTCGCCGGCGTGCTGGCGGGCTGAGCCAGCGGGGCTGTCGACCGAGGACGGGCTGCCTGGCCCTGGTTCGCCTGCGAGTTGAGTCGGGCCTGCTCGGCGGGGTGCCAGGATGGGCCAGGTGCGCTTGAGCTTCGACAACGAGGACGAGGACGAGGACGCCTACTTCGCCACGCGGGACGCACTCTTGGACGAGATCGTCGAGAGCCTCTCACCAGCTGGCAAGGGCGCTCCTGAACCGGAGGAGGTGGCCGGAGCGGTCTCGGTGTTCCTCGACTGGCGGTGGAACTATTCGAGTGGCCAACTCGACGACTGGGCCATCGGCGATGTCGACGAGTTCCTCCTCGACTGGCTGCCGCGGAAGTACTCGGCACCGCCCGAGGCGGGCGCTGAGATGTGCTCGGCGGTGGCCGACTTCTTCCTGCACATGGGCGCTCGTGACCGCCTGCGCGGCGGCCCCGACCACGCCGCCCGGCTCATCGCCCGAGCGCACGAGCTCACCGACAGTGTCGTGGCGGCCATGGGCGACCCGGCCAACTTCGGGATGGCCAAGTCGATGTTCACCGCCCGCCTGACCGACACCGACGGGAACCCACTCCCCGACATCGGCGCCCTCCTCGCGGCCGGCGCCGATCCCGACGATCCTGCCTTCCAGGCGCTGATGCAGGAACGGATGGATGCGTTCAACGCGCTGCCCTTCGACGACCGCAAGGCGATCACCGACCGGATGCTGCCGGGCGGCGTGCCACTGTCGCAGCGGGTGCGCATCCCGGTCGTGGACATCCCGCCGTCCGAGGACGAGCTGCTGGCCAGCATCGCCGAGTCCCGGCTGCTCGCCATGGTCGAGGCCCTTGTCGACTACGTCGGGCCGAAGGGGATCGCGCTCACCCAGGCCGGCAACCTGCGGCTCGCAGACGCCGAAGAGCTCGTCGCGCGACTCGGCACCGACGACCAGTGGGAGCGGCGCCTGCCCTGGAGCGATGAGACCGAGACGGTTCGCACCTCCACCGATCTCGTCCAGCTCACGCTGGTGTTCGACGTGGCCGTCGAGGCCGGTGCGCTCGAGCTGCTCAAGACCAAGGTCAAGGCTCGCCCGGCGTGGGGCTCGGTTCCGGTGGCCGACCGAGCCCGAGCGGTCATCGATGCGCTCCTGGTGGTCGGTCCGACCTCGTCCCGACCACGGTCGGAGCTGTACTTCCAGCTCGCCCTCATGCTCGAGGACGGAATCCCGCACTGGCTGTCCATGGGACTGGGCACCGGCGTCGAAGTAGATGCCGAGATGGTGGTCGACCAGGCCGTCAACGTCGTCGACGACGCGTTGCGCAGCCGGCCCCGACTGTGGGCGACCGACGACTTGCTGCGCGATGCCGTGTCCCGCGAGGTATCCGAGGTGCTGACCGTGCTGGTCTTCGCCGGCCTCATCGACTGGCAGAAGCGAGTGGAGGGCGGCGGTCTCTACGGCATGCCCTACGAGCAGGGCGGATGGTTCCGGCTCACCCCGCTCGGCCGGCACACGATGGTCGACCACATCCGCGATGCCGGCTACGACTTCCCCACCATCGCAGACCTATCGACCGCCGAGGCCGAGGACCTCGTCAACGTGGCCCTCGCCGAGGCCGGTGACCTCGACACGCTCCTGGCCCGGTGGCACCCGGGCGACAGCACCTCCCAACGCGCCGCAGCGCTCGCGGCCTTCGGCATGGAGGCCGAGCTCCCCGAACAGCGTTTGACCGTCATGACGCTGCTCGACCTGCTCGAACCCGTGGCCGACGTCGAACCCGCGGTGCGCCAGATGCTCGACTCGCCCTGCGCCGGCCACGCCACGGCGTTCTTGCTCGACCACGAGCTCGCCACCCTCGACGAGCTGGGCTCGTTCTTCGACATCAGTCCCCTCGTCGACATCCTGTCCACCACCCTCGACGACCCACCGGTGCTGTGCGACCTCTTCACCCAGGCCGTCGAACAGACGCACGGGGACCTGCTCGACGATCTGTGGCGTCACGACCAACCCGAGACCATAGAGATCCTCGACACTCTCGGCCGACACCTGCCGGACAAGAAGCTCGCCAAGGCGTGCCGGAAGGCCGCGATCCGGCACCGGAGCTGGATGGCCAACCAGTCCCAACCCGGCCGACGCTGACGTCGCACGGCAGTCAGGGTCGGATCTCGACGGTCGTCGTCACGGGATCCAGCCACCCCCACCTCACCTCGAGGCGGTAGGTGCCGGGGCCAACTGGCTCGCCACGAACGGGAACGCCCCCGACCTCCTGGTCGTCCGGGAAGGCGGTCGGTTGGTTCCACACACGCTGATCCCACGTTTCGCTCACCCCCGTCCTGCAGGCGCGCGGTCCCCAGGTCAGGTTCTTGAGCTCGAGCGTGAACACGTAGTGGCTGCTGTCGGCCACCACCTCATCGGCGGCATCGAAGATCTGCCACGACGGTTTGCCATCCTCGGTGGTCATGGGGAGCACGGAGTTCGAGCACACCTTCAGCGTGAGCTCGACCGTCTCACCGGCCTCGTACGTGGCCCGGTCAACAGCCAGCTCGGAGCGCAGCGACCGGCCGACGTTGCCCGCGATGAACAGACCGACAACCACGACCCCTGCGAACGAGAAGAGCGCCGCCCGCCGCGTCATCCCCATGCCGCGCATCGTGCCACCTGGCACGGCCCGGTGCGCTTCGGCACAAACGGACATTCTGAGTCGACCGGATCGCTCAGTTTCCGAGCGATATCAACCGAAAACTGAGCGAAGCGTTCTGCCCAGATCACCGGCCGGGACGGGCCGCCTCGTGGAGCGATTGGTGCAACCGATCGTTCGCCGGACGCATGTCCTCCCACGCTGGGCTGAGGTGCACGATGCTCTTCGCCTCGGCCAGGGACACGCCGACCCGTTCGACGGTGGCCTTGATGGCCTGCGCCTGGGAGAACCCCTCGGTGCGGAGCCGCTCGAGCACGATGTCCCAGAGACCGAACTCCCGGAGCAGCTCGGAAGCCCGGTGGCTCGGATCGGATGAGGGCTTCACCGGTCTCCTCCTTGTCCGAGGGATCGTGCTCCTTCGTGCCGAGCCGGCGCAATGCCCTACAGCGTCGGCGTTCGTACCGTCGGGGGTAGCGGCGGGTCGTCGCGATTCCGCCAGGCATCCAGTCCGGCGTGCGAGTCTCCCCTCCACCGGATGTGTCGCATCAGGTCCTCGAGCACGACGGCACGACCAGCTGCCGGGTCGCAGGGGACGTCCGCGGCCGGATCGAGCGGCGACACGCCGTACCGGCTTCGCACCCGCGGTCCGTAGAGCACGACGTTGGTCGTGCCCGGCAACGCAGCGGATGGAACGACGAGGGCCGACGGTCGGGTGCTTGCCACCCACGCCTGACATGGCGCCCAGTCATCGTCGACCAACGCATCGGGAGCGATCCCGAGCCCGGCCGCGGTGTCGAAGTTGAGGTCCACGACGTCGTCGGGAAGCTCGAGCTCGCCTGCCCACGGTCGGAGGATGATCTCGGCGGCCTCGTCGGCACTGCGAACGTTCATGCCGCGGAAGTACTCAGCCCACGGCGTGAGTGGGTGGGTCGACCAGTACTGGACGATCGCCCCTGATGCCCCACCTCGTCGGGCTCCGGTTCGGGCTGATCCACAGCGGCGTGTCCCAGTCGGCCACTCGGTAGCCGACCACCGTTGTCACGTGGCGACGAATGACCTGGCGTTCGAGGCCAACCGGATGAGTCGCTGGTACGACTCCGCGTCCTTGAGCTCGTCGACTGGTCGCCGGTCATCCAGGGCCGGGTGTGGCCGCAGGAGCCACTGGATCGCACCTCTCGGCGTCATCGCATGGCGGAGGTGGTTGACGATCTTCGCTACGACGACGACCTTGTCGCCGTGGTCGTCGGAAGGGCTCTGCGAATTCTCCGCGTTCGTCCAGCGACGAACCGTGTCCGCCGAGACCGAGAACACCTGGGCGAGGTCATCGGTGGAGAGGCCGACGCTCCCGAGCCACACGGCCGCGTCCTTGGTGCCGGCCCGCCACACCGGATGCTCGTCGAGCATGTCGCGCAGCGCCTGACGAACACGTTCGACCGCCACCCGGAGCTGGGCTCGATCCCCTTCCCGCACAGCGAGCAGTGCATCGATCGTTCCTGCGTGGAGTGCGCGCGTGAGATACGGATCCGCCGCGGTGTAGTCGTCGGCGAACTTGGGCAATGCGTCGGCGAGCGCAACGACATCGTCAGCGACCTCCTCCACCGCGCTGGCGCGCTCGAGGGCTCCCTGGATCGCGTTCGCCCGGTCGAACAGCGCCGGCGCCGCCGCCCAGAAGTCATGGGCAGCGGGGGCAGGTGCGACCGTCATCGAAGCTCAGCGTACTGAGAAGCAAGCTTCTGGGGTTTCATGATTCGCCGGGGCGGTCGCCAGCCAGCAGGCCCTCTGGCTCGTGTCGTTCGAGACAGTCGGCAAGGCCCTCGTCGGTCAGAGGCCTGCTCCGGGGCCGCTGACCCGGTCTTGCTCGGTGGAGACGATGGGACTCGAACCCACGACCCCCTGCTTGCAAAGCAGGATCGTGAGGACGGCCAGCTGGGGCTCTGGTGACGAACGTCCTGGTCAGAGCGGATTTCCTTGACCGCCACGACCACTCGTTGACCATCCGTGTCCACCGTGGTGGGCACGTAGTGGGCACGGCGGCGTGGTTCCCACCCGCCTCCGCGCGATCGTGTGGGCATGCCTCGGTCGCGCGGCGGTCAGCAACCCGTCGAGACCTTCGAGACTGACCTTGGGTTGCCCGCCGGGTTCACGTCCCGACCGGCGTCGGCCGGCCCCGGCTACGCGGCGGCCATCGATTTCCTCGAGAACCATCGCCCGCCTCAGCAGAACTACTGGCCGGCGCTTGCCCTTGCGCTCGTCGCGCAAGCCGAGGACCTTCTCGGAGCATTGGGCGTGTCGTCGCTAGACGGCGTGCTGTCTGCGATCGAAATCGAGCAAGAGGCGGCCGGCGGCGGCGCGCGGGACACGTTGAACTTCATCCGGCCAGACGGCAGTCAGTCGAAGCTGCGGCCGATGTATGGGCGCACGGTCGCCGTGATCCGCAGCCAGATGCGACGGTTCGCACACCCGTACAGCCCGGGGTCGCAAACGGGAGCGTGGAGGAGCTACCGACCGTTCATCGAGGCGATCTACGCAGCGACGCCGGAAGAACGCTCAACGGTCGCCAGGTGGGTCTGGGATCACGGCGTGCTTCCGATCCCCGAGACCGTCCCAGCTGGAACCGGCACCCGCGAACGTCGAGAGCGTCCGTTCGCGTACGTACTCCGCCACATGCCGACTGCCAGTCGACCCGGAGGCGCGATCTTCCAAGCTGAGGCATATGCGTATCTCCGAGCTGATGCACCCAACGTGATCCTCGAAGCCCACGCGGTGAACGTCGCTTCACGTCGAGCGCGGCTCGTCGGCGACGTTGCAGGTTTCCGGGGAGATGCTGTCGAGTTGGCAGCCGAAGTCAAGGACCTGGTCCTTAGCGAGGAGAACCTCGATGAGCAGCTGGGTGACTTCCTCGTGGAGATCGCGGAAATCCCAGACGCAACGGCCATCGTCTTTGCGGCTGGGTTCTCTGACGAGGCCCGTGAGGCGCTCGCCGCACAGAACGTCATCGCACTCGACCGCGAGGAGATGGCTGCGATCGCTGCCGTCTGGGACCTACCGAAGCAGGCTGAGGCAATGGGGGCCCTCTGCTACTACCTCGCAAGGATCCAGAACCGGCCACAACTCGTGAGACAGGTCCGCGACTTCTGCGCGGCTCACAATCTGGACATCCCGTGACGCGCGAGTCGTTCGCTTCGTCGCCGGCGATCCGCCAAAGGATGCAGCGCCAGCGCCGACGTGACACCTCAATCGAACGCGCTCTTCGCTCGGAGCTCTTCCGACGTGGGCTGCGCTACCTCGTGCACCGCCGCCCGATCGAAGGGCTCCGTCGTGAGGCGGACATCGTGTTCCCCCGTGTGCGCGTCGCGGTCTTCGTCGATTCGTGTTGGTGGCACGCGTGCCCGGAGCACAGGACGTTGCCTCGGTCGAATCGCGACTGGTGGGAGGCGAAGCTGGGGCGAAACCGAGATCGAGATGCCGACACAACCACACGATTCGAGGAAGCAGGCTGGAAGGTCGTCCGCGTGTGGGAGCACGAAGATGTGAGCGCTGCGGCTCAGCGTGTCGCCGACACAGTCGGTGAGGCCCGACGTGCTACCACCACCGGTGCGGGTCGATCAGCGCCTCGCCCAACGCGCGGCCAAGGACCGGTGGAACCGCGTTCGCGATCTGAAGGCGCTGGCTCACCTGCCCGTGGAGGAACGTGAAACGGTCAGGGAAGCTCTGCAGGCGAGCGCCTTCACGGGAGGTCAGACCCCGGTGCTGGAACGGGTGAATACACCGAGTCGCACTCGGCTTGCTCATGTTCTGTGTAACGGCCACCGCCGGAAGCCAACTAGCTAGCCGGCTGTAACTGTTGTGAAAGCCACTCGACGGCTGCAGATGAGGCGGGATGTCCCGACGGTTGCCGCCGTCCGGGATATGGCTGATCGCCTCGATGAGGTGACGCGGGTGCTTCGCTGCGACGTGCGACGTAAGCACGTGGCAACCGTCGCGCAGCGCCTTTTGGTACGGCGTGAAAGGGTCCGACGTATAGCGGGTTGCTGACTCCCCCGGCGCCAGCCTCGGCAGGTCACCGATCGCGTCAAGCACCGTCACGTAGTCCTCGGGTACGTGCGTACGGGAAGGCCCGATGAAGCGAGCTCCGTCGCGGTGTCCCACGAAGACAACACGACGTCGAAGCTGGGGGACGCCGTGCTCGGCCGCCGTGAGCACGAGGAACTCGACTGCGTAACCGAGGCTTTCGAACTCGCGCTTCACCTCGGCCTCGAACGACATGTCCTTCAGGCCAAGCACGTTCTCGATCAAGAAGCCTTCGGGCTTCAGCGCCTTGACGATCCTCCTGAACTCGAGGAACAGCTTGTTCCTCATGTCTGTCGGATCTCGCCGCCCGACCGTGCTGTAGCCCTGGCAGGGTGGTCCACCGACGATCCAGTCCGGGCGGTCGGAGCACAGCCTCGCGAGGTCCTTGGGGCGCAGCTCACGGATGTCAACGCAGTGGCCCGGATGGCTGAGGTTGGCGTTGTAGGTGTCGACGGCGTCGGACCAGTGGTCGATTCCGGCGAGGCCGACCCACCCTGCGTCCTCTAGACCGACGGACAGACCACCAGCCCCCGAGAACAGGTCGAGGAACGTGGGCACGCGCCTCAGCGTACTCTCGGGATTACAAGCGTGTAGTTCCATCGGGATGCCACGGCCGGCTTGAGCACGAGGGCCTGGCGCCGCCGTGCGAACGGTCCGGGGGATCCGCTGGCGTCGCCCGGCCGCGCTCACCGGGAACAGGGTGGGTGGAGACGTCGCGGGCGGGTGATCGTCGGTCGGCGTCATGGCTGTCCTCGTCGAAGGTCCGGGGACCACTGCGTTGAGGAGGCCATGACGCTGGCCACGAGCGGTTAGTCAGACCGTACTCGGGGGGTGTGACGACACCGACGCTTACGAGTTCTCGTCGGCGTCGTCAGAGACGATCGAGTCATCGTCGTCGGGGATGGCGGCCGCTTCGGCCTGGGGGATCGCTCCGGCCCCTGGCTCCACGATGCCGTGCTCGAGGCACCAGTTCCTGGTCTGAGCCAAGATCGCTTCCGACTTCTGGATGCGGCGCAAGAAGTAGAAGAGGCTCTGGAGCGCAGACCACTGCTTCGGCTCGTCCCAGACCGCCGCCGTCTGGCGCATCTGCTCGCGGGTCAACACGATCAGCCCCGCTTCGGTGATCTCGTCTCGTGCCTCGTCGCTCGCGTCGGCGCACATCACGATGGCGAGAGTCCCCGGCACCCTGTTCACCTGCGCGAGGAACTCGGTCAGTTCGTCACGCCAGTTCTCCCCTAGGACCATGTCCTTGCACTCAGCGGCGAGAGCCACGCGGTCGCCGACGAAACCGTCCACGTCGCCGAGCAGGCCCGAGTGGCGACTCCCGGTCTGCGCCCTGGACGATTCGAGCTGCAGGTTCGGGGAATCCGCTCGGAGATACCCGAAGCACATTCCCTGCCAGACGCTTCCCGGCCGGCTGCTTGCTGTCGGCATGTCGGCCAAGACCTGTTCAAAGGGCCGGATCGGCCGCTCCACCGCAGCGACGATCTGCGTCTCATCAAGCGGGAGCACCCCGTTCTCCCAGACCCACTCAACAAGAGCCCGACGGTCCGGGGCCGTCATCCTCCAGATCAGCTCGATCAATGGCCGATACGCGGTCCACGACTGAGTGGCATGACCGGGATTGCTCGGATGCCCGTTCCGGCGCATCCGAGTGAGGATCAGGCTGAGGGCGAGGTTGTACTTGCCGCGCAGGCGAACGTACCCGTCGTCTGTGGGGGCGCCTGGAGGAACCGCGAAGTTGAGGGTGTTCACCGGCTGACCATTGGGATCGGTCGTCTCGATGGCGAGCTGCTCGAAGACCTCGGCCACAGAGTCCTCGCCGAGGCGGAGCAAGCCATCTTCGGCTTGGGCCACGAGACCCAGCGTGAGCGCCGGCCAGTGGTTCTGCCGGCGCGGACGCTGGTTCGTCAGCCAATCGACGGCCTGGACGAAGACCGAGCTCGGCTCGCTTTGCCGCTCGAAGAACCCATTGGGCAGTCCCAGTTCGGCTCGAAAACGGCTGACGGGCTGGTCGCCGCCGTACTCCATCGTCGGATCTTCCTCGACATCGGCGATCTCGTGTTCGTCGCCAGCGGCCATGCAGCAAGGATCGCGCGTTCTCGTAGGGGACCGACGAGGGCGAGGCGCCAGCAGCTGCTACCGCTCCACCTCTCAGCGTCGGCCCAGGCCGAGCTCGCGCCCCGGAGGTGGCCGATGGACGAGGGCCTCGAGCCGCATCTGAAGATCCAGAGCGCGCAACCGCTCCTCTGCCTCAGGAGCTACTGCCTGGACCGCCTCTCGCTCGGAACGCAGCCGTGCGAGCCGGAGAGCGCTCTCGGTCCGGCGGACGAGGTTCGGACGGCGAGCCCGAGCGTCGTGTGCTGGTTCGTCCACGTCGAGCACCCAGCGCTGGCGACGGTTGGTTGACCACTCGATCGAGAGGTCCTCGACGGCCTGGCCGAGATTGTCGGCGGTGACGTAGACGTGCGTGCTGTCGCGGGCACGGCTCATGGCGACGTAGGCCAGCTCGCGACCGCCGCCGTCGGCGAAGACGTGGGCACGGTCGACGGTCGCTCCTTGCATGCGGTGGACAGTGATGGCGTAGGCGTGGTCGAGGCGGTCGTTGCCGAGCTGCTCGCCGATGAGGCTCTCGTGGCGGCCGTCGTCGAACCGGACGGTCAGCTGCTCGTGGCGGACTGCAGTGACGGTGCCGCGTTCGCTCGTCACGAACCGGCCGTCGCCGGACGGCGCGAGCGTCACGATGCGGTCGCCGGCGGCGTAACGCTTGCCTCCAGGCGACTCGATCTCGGGGCCGGTGATCACGCCGGCCTGGATGCGGCGCTGGCGGGCTCGTTCGTTGAGGGCGGCCACGTCACGCCGTCGCCACGCGAGCAGGACGGTCTCGTGGCCGGCCCGTAGGTCGGCTTCCCACGCGGCGATAGCGGCGGCGAGCGCGTCATCACGCGTCGGCGCGGTGCGGAGCCGGTCGTTGTCGCGGTACCAGTCGATGGCGTCGGTGACCTTGCCGTTGCGCAGCTGCTCGAGGGCGCCGCGCTCTGCGGGATCGCGTTGGCGGATGTTCTCGTCGAGGACGTGGACCGCAGGACCATGCCGGTTGATGAGGGCTTCGAGCCCGCCGCCTGCCTCGATGGCGTCCAGCTGGCGGTGGTCGCCGACGATGACCGCCTTGGCGCCGGCGACGTCGACGGCGGCGAGGAGCTTGAGCAGGGCCTGGTCGTCGGTCATGCCGGCTTCGTCGATCAGGAGCACGGTGCGCTCGTCGAGTGCGAGCTGCTGGTGCTCGAGCCGCCAGACGAGCGAGGCGATCGTGCGGCTGTCGACGCCGGCCTCCTGGTGCAGCGTGCGCGCTGCCTGGCCGCTGATGGCGGAGCCGAGGACGCGGTAGCCGTTGCCTTCGTAGCCAGCGCGCAGGACATCGAGGGCGGTGGTCTTGCCGGACCCGGCGACGCCGACGATCAGGTCGAGGCTCCTACCAGAAGCGAAGACGTGGGCGATTGCGTGCCGTTGACTGTCCGTGAGTGCCCGCCCTATAGATCGCTGCTTGTCCGCGATGGCGAGGCCGGTAGCGAGCCGGCCGACGGTCACGCTGCTCTCGGGCTCTACCAGACGATCGGCCACCGCCTCGATGGCCTGCTCGGTAGCGAGAACCGAGGCTGCGGCCCATGCCCTGCCACGGGCACCGGGCTGGCCGACGAGCGGCACGCACTCGCGGTGCTGCACGATGCCGGCGACGATGCGGTCGAGCTCGAAGGCCGCGCAGCCATAGAGCGCGGGAGCAACGACCCGGATCACGTCGGCGCGGGTGAACGCCTTGCGCTTCGCCAAGGGGCCGTTCGGGCCGATCGTGTCGTAGACGAGCTGCTCGCGCTCGCGGTCGGTAAGGGTGCGCGGCGGTCGATGGTGGCGCTCGTTGACGATGTTGAGGCGCTGGTTGAGCTTGCGGCTCGGCCAGCCAATCGCGTCGAGCTCGTCGTGCCAGCGGCCGATCAACGCCTCGGGCGTCTCGTCCTTCTTCGCCTCCCGGCTGTTGCGGGCTGCGATGCCGCGCGCCCGGTAGGAGCGGAACCCCGCGCGCTCGAGTTCGTCCTCGATTGCATCGCCGCGCTTGGAGAACTGCTCGACGACCTCGGTGGGGATACCGGCGATGCGCCAGTGGTCGAGCCTTCCGGACGGTCCGTGGTCGGGATCGATCGCGTAGCCCAGGGAGACGGCCGTCTCGGCGGCGGCGAGCCGGCCGGCCATGGTCGCGGCGTGGACCAGGTCACGGATGCCGGCGGTGTCGAGGGCCTTCCAGCCGCCGCGGTCATCGAGCATCTCGGTGAGGTTCGCGATGAGCACGTGATCGTGCGGTGCCGGATCACCGGCGCGCGATGTGGCGTGTCGGGTGCGAGCCCACAGCAACCCGCTCGTGTGCGTGCGCCGCTGTGACTTGCCTCGGCGGCCGCCCTGGCGGGTGAACCACTCGTCGAGGAACCCGAGCGCGGCGTCGGTCTCGGCGTCGAGGATCGCGTGCATGTCCTCGACACGGCCGATGAGACCGAGGACGGCGACGGTCTTGTGGGCGGCGACGACCAGCTCGACGCCGGGCCGCTTGGTCTTCGCGAGCGGTGTCCCCAGATGCGGGTCACGGGCACCGCCACGGCCGTAGATGGCGTCATATCCGGCGTCGTCGACCGCGCCGACGAGCCCGAGGCGCTCGGCCAGCGCGCCACCCCACTGCAGCGGCGTCTCGCCACGGGACCCGTAGTAGAGGACGGCCTGCCCGGCGTGGTCGTCGTCGCGACCGAGCACGGTGGTGCGGTGGTACTCGACCGAGTCGACACCCATCATGCGGAACCAGGCCATGAGCGCTCCCGCGCCGCCAACCCGGAGGGGTTGCAATCGTGTTCGGCGCAGTGAGCGTTATGGACCTGGTGATCGGTCGGCGTCGAGGACTTCGTCGTGACCGGTCCATGGCGGTACGTGATGGTGCGCGCGTGCTCGCGGTCTTGTCGAGGTCGTCGTCGCGCGAGCCGGGTGGTGGACGCGCACCGATGTCGCCGAACGGCGCCTCGCGCGGCTTGCAGGAGTCGATTCAGATTTCTTGGATTCGCGTGAGAGATTCCGGGCCTCTCAGCGGCCCTAGTAGGGGGAGACCGAGAGATCTGTCTCACAACCGGCCGTTTCGCGGCCTAGTTGGACAAGACCCTCTACCGCAAGGAGAAGCCATGACCGCCACGACACACGTCGACGAGGTCGAGCTGCCCCGCCGGCTGCTCAACATCACCGAGCTCGCCGATCTGCTCGGCGTCAACACCCGACACGTCCGCCGGCTCGTCGCCGAGCGGCGCATCCCCTTCATCAAGTGGGGTCACCTCATCCGGTTCGACCCGGTCGAGGTGAGGCACTGGATCGACGCCTACCGCCGCCGGCCCGACCGGTCGGCCTGACTCCCGGTGGCAGCCGGCTGGGGCATCCTCGTTCCAGCCGGCTGTCGCACCCTCGTTCTACGATCTGAACCGCCCTCGGGCCTCGCCGTTCACTCGGCCTCGATGACTCCATCCATCTGGAGGCCAACCGATGCCGGCACGACGCCGATTCGGATCAGTCCGCCGCCTTCCATCGGGGCGGTGGCAGGCGCGCTACTGGGACGCGGCGGGCAACCGCATCGGCGCGCCGACGACGTTCGCCACGAAGGGCGACGCGCAGCGATGGCTGTCAGCAGCGGAGACGGACCAGAACCGGGGCGAGTGGCACGACCCTCGCCTCGGCGACGTCCCGTTCCGTGAGTGGGCCGACCGCTGGATGGTGACGAAGGCACCGACCCTCGGGCCGGCCACGCAGGACCTGTACCGGTACCTGCTTCGCAAGCACGTCGTCCCTCGCTTCGGCTCGACGGCAGTCGGACGGATCACCGCCGCCGAGGTGCAGGCGTGGCTCGCCGATCTGCACCGCGGCGACCTGAGCCCGAACACCGTCGCCAAGGCGTACCGGTGCCTCAGCGGGGCGATGGACGGCGCTGTCGACGCCGGTCTCATCGCTCGTTCGCCGTGCACGCTCAAGGGCGCCGGCACGGAGCGGCACGCCGAGATGCAGATCGCTACGCCCGAGCAGGTCGCCGAGCTGGCGGCTGCGGTCGGGCCTCGTTGGGAGGCGCTCGTGTTCGCCGCCGCGTACACCGGCCTGCGGTGGGGCGAGCTCGCCGGGCTGCGGTGGGGCGACGTCGACCTCGAGCGGAACCTCATCACCGTCACGCGGAAGCTCGGCGAGGTGAACGGGCAGCTGTCGTTCAGCCCGCCGAAAACGGCGGCCGGGAAGCGCACGATCGGCATTCCGTCGTTCGTCGCTCGGTCACTCGCCGTCCACATCGACCTCTACGCGCTCCCCGGTGCCGAGGGCCTCGTGTTCCCGAGCGCCGACGGCCAGCCGATGCGCCGCAGCAACTTCCGCCGGCGCGTGTGGGAGCCGGCGACCGCCGAGGTCGGCATGACCGGCTTCCGGTTCCACGACTTGAGGCATACCGCTGCGACGCTCGCCGCCGCGAGCGGCACGAGTCTGAAGGCGCTCATGGCTCGGATCGGCCATGCGTCAGCCGCCGCCGCGCTCCGGTACCAGCACGTGATCGACGGCCAGGATGCCGACATCGTCCGGTATCTCGAGCGCTTCGGGGAAGAGCCGCCCGTGCCCTCCCGTGCCCACGATGACGCACCGGACCCCGCCGTTCGTGGGCACGTAGTGGGCACGCCGACCGATCCGGCGGAGGTCACGGCCGATGAGGAACCTCGTGACCTGGACTTTCGTGGTGGAGACGATGGGACTCGAACCCACGACCCCCTGCTTGCAAAGCAGGTGCTCTAGCCAGCTGAGCTACGTCCCCGGGGTCGGGTCACGATAGCGACCCGACCCCGCCGATCCGTCAGCCGGATCCTCAGTCGATGGCGCCCTCGCCCTCGGCGTGGGCGCCCTTCTCGGTCATGTCGCGGTACTCGTCCTCGATGTCCGGGGCGCTCTCGGCCGCCCGCTCGGCGGCGGCCTCCTCTTCCGGGGTGGGCTCTTCGAGCGTGGTGGGGTCGTTGTTGTCAGCCATGGCAGCCTCCTACCCGGTTCGGTCGCCGCAGTTGCCCGACCTCGTGCGGCCCATCCGCGCGCTGGCCGGGCGCCGTACCCTGTGCACCTCGCACACCAGGAGGGGCCCATGCCCTCGTCGCCACACCCCGCTGCCGTCCTCGCGGCCGCCGCCTCCGCCGCTGCGGGCGCGATCCACGCCGCGGCGGCCGGCTCCCACGCCGAGCTCACCACGCTGTCGCGCCTGTTCGCCGTGGCCGCCGTCGCCCAGATCGGGTGGGCGGGCGCGGTGCTGTGGCGCCACAGCCGCCTGACCGTGATCGCCGGCGTGGCCGTCAACCTCGCCGCCCTCGGCGCCTGGGGCGTCACCCGCAGCGCCGGCATCGACGCCATCGCCGGGCTCGAGCAGGCGCAGTCGGTCGGGTTCGCCGACGGGCTCGCAGCCGGCCTCGCCGTGGTCGCCGCCGTGGGCGCCGCGCTCTCGCTGACGACCGCCGCCCTCCCCCGGCTGGTCCGGGCCGCCGTGCCCGCCGTCGTCGCGCTCGTCGCCGTCGCTGCGGTGCCGGCCATGGCCACGCCGCACGACCACGACGCGCACGCCCACGGGTCCGAGGTCGCGGCGGGGTCCGCGGCGGGATCCCACGACGACCCGGGCCACCTGCACGACGACGGCCACGACCACGACCACGACAGCAGTGAGGTCACCGCGGCCGAGGCCGAGCTCGCTGCGAGGTCGGCGGAGCTTGGGTACCCGGCCAGGTTCGCTTCGTTCCTCGACGACGCCCCCTCCGCCGAGGCCCGAGACCGCGCCGAACGCCTCCTCATCGAGACGGTGGAGGCCATGCGCGCCTTCCCCGACGAGGCCGCCGTCCAGGCCGCCGGGTTCATCTCGATCGGTGACAGCGCGACCGGCTGGGAGCACTACATCCACGTGGGGCGCATCGCCGACCCGGCGGTCCTCGACCCCGCGGGCATCGAGTCGATCGTGCTGAAGGTGAACGGCGACGGCACCAAGGACGTCGCCTCGGCCATGTACCTGCTGCCCTTCGGCACGACGATGGACGACGTCCCCGACATCGCCGGCGCCCTCACCGAGTGGCACGACCACCAGAACCTGTGCTGGGAGGGCGCCCGGGTGGTGGGCACGACGGACGCCACCGGCTCGTGCCCCCGAGGCGAGTTCCGGGGCACGCAGCCGATGCTGCACGTCTGGGTCACCGACCACCCCTGCGGGCCCTTCGCCGGCATCGAGGGCTCCCACGGCGACGGCTGCGCCCACGAGCACTGATCGTGCGAGGCTTGGAGGGATGACCGTCGTCTCCAGCCCCTTCTACACCGACGACCACCACGCCTACCGCGAGGTGGTGCGCCAGTTCACCGAGAAGGAGATCGCCCCCAACGTCCACGAGTGGGACCTGGCCGGCGAGGTGCCCCGCGACCTGTACGTGAAGGCGGGCGCCATCGGCCTGTTCGGCGACGGCTTCGACGAGGAGCACGGGGGGCACGGCCAGCGCGACGCCCTGATGCGCCTGGTCCTCATGGAGGAGCTGTGCCGGGCCGGCTCCGGTGGCGTCGTGGCCGCCCTGTTCTCGAACTACATCGGCCTCCCGCCCATCCAGCGCTTCGCCTCCGAGGAGCTGAAGGCCCGGGTCATCGCCCCGTGCATGACCGGCGACAAGATCGCCGCGCTCGCCATCACCGAGCCCTCCGGCGGCTCCGACGTCGCCCGCATCAAGACGACCGCCCGGCGCGACGGCGACGAGTACGTCGTCAACGGCTCCAAGACGTTCATCACGTCGGGCATGCGGGCCGACTTCCTCACCACGGCGGTGCGCACCGGGCCCGAGGGCTCGGGCGGGATCTCGCTGCTGCTGATCGAGGGCGACCGCACGGGTGTCGACCGCACGAAGCTCGACAAGATGGGCTGGCTGGCGTCGGACACGGCCACGCTCTACTTCGACGACGTGCGCGTGCCGGTCGAGAACCTCATCACCGAGGAGAACGCCGGCTTCTCGGCCATCGTCCGCAACTTCAACGCCGAGCGCTTGGACCTCGCGGTGCAGTCCACGGCGTTCAGCCGGGTGTGCTTCGACGAGGCCGTGGCCTGGGCCCGCGAGCGGGAGACGTTCGGCAAGCGCCTCGCCGACCACCAGGTGATCCGCCACAAGCTCGCCGAGATGGACCGCATGATCAACGCGTCGAAGGCGTGGCTCGAACTGCTGTCGTGGCGGCTCAACCAGGGCGACGACCCGGTGGCCGAGATCGCCGAGGCCAAGGTCAACGCCACGCTGTGCTTCGAGGCGTGCGCTCGGGAGGCGGCCCAGATCCTCGGCGGCGCCAGCTACCTGCGGGGCGACACCGTGGAGCGCCTCTACCGCGAGGTGCGGGTCCAGGCCATCGGCGGCGGGTCCGAGGAGATCATGCGCGACCTGGCGTCGCGGCAGCTCGGGATCTGAGCGGGCCGCTGCAACGGAGCCGCTGCCAGTTTCCTGGGGGGGCCAGTTTCGAGAAGCGGCTCAGACGGCCTGGTCGTGCCGCCAGCGCAGGGCGGCGCGGGTGCGGGCCGAGAGGTCGTCGGGGTCGAAGGGCTTCGACACGAAGTCGTCGGAGCCGATCGCCCGGGCCCGGGCCTCGGCGGCCGGCTCGGCCGACACGACGATGACCACGCAGCCGTCGTTGCCGGGCTGCTCGCGGATGCGCTCCGTGGCGGTGATGCCGTCGACCTTGGGCATCATCACGTCCATCACGAGCGCGTCAGGCTGCCAGTCCTCGGCCAGCGCGATGGCGTCCTCGCCGTCGACGGCCTCGCGCACCTCCCACCCGTCGAGCTCGAGCATCCCGGCGATCAGCCGGCGGATGCCGGGGTCGTCCTCGGCGACCAGTGCCCGCAGCAGCCGCCGCTCCGACTCGTTGTCGATCCGCACGACGGACCCATCGGCAGAACCGGCAGATCCTTGAGGGGGATCAGCGGGCGGCGGCGAGGAGCCCGTCGTAGGCGGCGGCCAGGTGGTCGCGCAGGCCGGACGGGTCGTCGATGGCGCCGGCGTCGACCACCAGGCCCATGTCGAGGTTGCCGGCGTAGCTGATGGTGGTCAGGTTGAACGCGGTGCCGGAGATGGGCCCGAGGGGGAACAGCCCCTCGCACTTCGCGCCCGCGATGTAGAGCTCGATGGGCGCGCCGCGGACGTTCGACACGGTGAAGTCGACCTTGGCCGCACCGTCCTTGGCGAAGGACGTGAGCACCGACGTGGGCAGCAGGTTCACCACCATGGCCAGCTGGCCGATGAGGTCGATGGAGCCGCCCTCCTTGATGACCCCCAGCGCCTCGTGCACGGCCGCCAGCGCCTCGACGGGGTCGGCGAGGGCATCGATGTCGGTGGTGCTGATGGCGAAGGAGTTGCCGCCGACCGTGCCGCCGCGGCGCGTGCTCACCGGCATCGCCACCCGCAACCGGTCCACGGCGACGTCGCGCTCGAGGTGGTAGGCGGTTGCACCGGCGAGCGCGCCGGCGACGAACACGTCGTTGACGGTGCCGCCGAGGGCCTTGCCGGCCCGCTTCACGTCGTCGAGGGGAACCCGCAGGGTGCCGAACCAGCGCTTGAGCGTGCGGGGCTGCCACAGCGGCGAGCCCACCGAGGTGCCCTCTTCGTGGGACGGGCGGAGCGAGCGATCGAGCTCGCGGGCGGCGAGCCCGAGGCCCTTCGCCGTGCCCACCGGGTTCGTCACCACCGAGCGGACGATGCGCTGGGCGAGCCCACCCACCCGCCGGACGTTGTGGCCGACCACCTCCCGCGCCGCGTCGGCGAACCCGTCGACCTCGGGCGAGGGCACCGGCAGCGCGGTGGGCTCCGGCTCGTTCGGCTCGCGCTCGAGGTCGACGAAGCGCTCGGCGAGGCGCACCCCGCCCTCGCCGTCGGTGATCGTGTGGTGCATCTTCTGGAACAGCGCCGCCCGACCGTCGGCCAGGCCCTCGATGATCACGAACTGCCACAGCGGGCGCGTCCGCTCGAAGGGCTCGACGAGCAGGTGCACCGCCAGGTCGTACAGGTCCTCGTCGGTCCCGGGGGCGGGCACGGCGATCCGCCAGATGTGGTGGTCGAGGTCGAAGCTGGGGTCGTCGACCCACATCGGGGGGCTGAGCCGGCCGACGCTGGCCACCACCCGCTGGCGCAGCCGGGGGACCTCGACGGCGGCGTGGGCGATGCGGGCGCGGAAGCGCTCCATCGACGGCGGCCGGTCGAGGATGGTGAGGCTGGCGAACCACGAGCTGAGCGCCGGGTCCTTCTCGAGGTTCCACATGAGCGCCTCGCTGTCGCTCATGTGGCGTTCGAACTGCTGCTCACGCTCCCGCGCCATGGGCGGAGGCTAGCCAGCGGGCTGCGGGGCCCGTCCGGCCTCGACGATCGAGTAGAGGGCGCCGTCCCGGGAGCCGATGAGGATGCGTCCGTCCCAGACCGCCGGGGTGGCCTCGATGCAGCCCCCGAGGTCGAGGCGCCACAGCTCCGCGGGCTCGGCACCACGCGGCTGGATCTCGTACGCGTGGAACCCGCCGGCGCAGTCGCCGACCAGGAGCACCCCGTCGACCACGACCGGCGACCCCCACAGCGGGCCGGGCAGGCGCTTCACCCACAGCTCCCGCCCGGTGGCGGCGGAGATGCCGAGGAGGCGCCCGCCGTTGGTGGCGACGTAGACGACGCCGTCGACCACGGCCGGCGTGCCCCAGATGCCCCCGGGACGGGAGCCGTCGTCCGACCACGACCACACGACCGGGTCCTCGGCCGCCGGGTCGAGCTTGACCAGCTGGCCGACCGCGTCGGCGCGGGCGGCGGTCAACTGGCGCTCGGACTCGGCGGCCACGTACAGCATCCCGTCGGCGTCGGCGACGATCGAGGCGTCGGTGTCGTCGCCCATCCAGAACCGGAAGGTGCGAGTGGGGGCGACCCCGTCGGCGAGGCCGGCGATGTCCCACCCCTGCACCAGGCCGCCCGAGTTGGTGAAGTACACGCTGTCGCCGACCACGGTGGGCGACACCTCGATCGACACGTTCTGGTCGCCGAGAGCGGTCAACAGCTCCTGGTCCCAGCCCGGCGTGTCGAACACGACCCGCGGGTCGACCGTGACCCGACCCTCGGGCGTGGTGGCCCGGTTCAGCTCCACGATGACGAAGCGGCTGTTCTCCCCGCCCACGAACAGGTGGTCGTCGATGACGATGCCCGAGCTGTCCCAGTCGTCGTTCCACAGGATCGGCGAGAAGTCCTCGGCGTGCATCGACCACAGCTCGACCGGCTCGTCGCCCTCGATGGACAGGATGCGGTACCGGTCGTCGCGGGAGCCGGTGTACACGAGCGGGAAGCCGTCCGGGTCGACGGTGACGCTGCCCTTGATGAGGTCGCCGGTGGGGAAGGCCGGGAGGATGCGCTCGCCCGTGTCGGCGTCGACGAAGTGGACGGCGCCGTCGTAGGCGCCGAACACCACCCACGTGCGGGTCGTGCCATCCGCGCTCCGGCGCTCGAACACGGCGGGCTGGCCGGTCCAGCCCAGCCCGCACCACACCTTCGTCTCGCCCAGGTTGGTCGACTCCCCGCACAGGCCGCCCTCGCCCGGGAACCGGAAGGCGATCTCGGGGTCCTGCGGCACCGGGCCTCGGCCGTGGAAGCTTCGGGTCGGGTTGCCCCGGAAGGTCAGCAGGCCCTCGACGGTGGCGCCCGGGTACGGCTGGCCGGCCAGGCGTGGATCCGACCACCCGTCGAAGGGCAGGGTCGTGGTGGTCGTGCGGTCCTCTGCGGCCGGCTCCTCGCTGGCCGCCGCCGGCCCGACGTCGGGATCGCCGCGGTCGTCCACCCACCACGTGGCCAGGATCACGAGCACGCTCGCCAGGGCCACCGGCAGCAGCGGCACGCGGCGGGGCACGGCCGGGGAGTGTACGAGCCCTCCACCGACCCCGGCGCGGCGCCACGGCCGACCCTCGATAGCCTCCGCACGTGTCGGAGGTGCTGCGCTACGTGTCGCGGGTCGCACGCCTGCCCCTGCTCGACGGGGACGGTGAGGCCATCGGCCAGATCGACGATGTCGTCCTCGCGCCCGCCAGCCGGCACAGCCCCAGCGTCCTCGGCTTCGTGACCCGGGTGCAGCGGCGCCGCATCTTCGTGAACGGGAACCGCATCGCCGACCTCGAACCCGACGGGGTGCGGATGCGCACGGGCTCCATCGACCTGCGCCCGTTCCGCAAGCGGGAGGGCGAGCTGCTCGCCCTCGGCGACGTCGTTGGCCAGCGCGTGGTGGTCGACGGCGTCGACCGCTACGTCCTCGACCTCGGGATCACCCCCAGCGTCGGTGGCCGGCTGGCCACCTGGGAGCTGGGGACGCTCGCCCTCGGGGGGCGCGGCCCGCTCGCCCGGCGCCGCAACCCGATCATCGTCCCCTGGGACGTCGGGCGGCACCTGTTCGAGGTCGGCGCGGACGCGGCCGAGGTCGCCGAGATGCGCGAGATGCGACCCGCCGACGTCGCCAACCGCATCCGGGCCCTCCCCCTCGAGAAGCGCCAGCGGCTGGCCGAGATCATGGAGGACGAGCGCCTCGCCGACCTCCTCGAGGAGCTGCCCGAGGACGAGCAGATCCGCCTCATCAGCGGGCTCGACCTCGAGCGGGCCGCCGACGTGCTCGAGGAGATGGACCCCGACGACGCCGCCGACCTGCTCGGCGAGCTGCCGGCCGACGAGCGCGCCCGCCTCCTCGGCGCGATGGAGCCCGACGAGGCCACGCCGGTGCGCCGGCTGCTCAGCTACGAGTCGGCCACGGCCGGCGGCCTCATGACGCCCGAGCCGGTGCTCATGGAGCCCACGGCCACCGTCGCCGAGGCCCTCGCCCGCCTGCGCGAGCACTCGCTGCCGGTCGCCCTCGCCGCCCAGGTGTTCGTCGTGAACCCGCCGCTGTCGGTCCCCACCGGCCGCTTCCTCGGCACCGTCGGCTTCCAGCGGCTCCTGCGCAACCCGCCGTCGGAGACCCTGGGCGACATCATCCCCGAGCGCTCCGAGGCCCTCAGCCCCGACACGTCGGCGCTCGAGGTCGCGGGGCGCCTCGCCGCCTACGACATGGTCGCGGTGGCGGTGTGCGACGGTTCCCGCCACCTGGTCGGCGTGGTCACCATCGACGACGTGATGGACCACATGCTGCCCGCCGGCTGGCGCCGCCGCCTGCTGCCACGGCCGGGGATGGGTGGGGCATGAGCCGGCTGCGCTCGCTCGTCGGCCTGCGCCGCGGCGGACCCGGCGACCTCGCCCGCCCGGCGCGGGGTGGCGTGGCGCGCGTCCACTTCGATCCGGACGCGTTCGGCCGGTTCTCCGAGGCCATCGCCCGGTTCCTCGGCACCGGACGGTTCCTGGCCGGCCAGACGCTGATCGTCGCCATCTGGATCGCGTTCAACGCCGCCGCCGTCCGGTGGCGCTGGGACCCGTACCCGTTCATCCTGCTGAACCTGGCCTTCTCCACCCAGGCCGCTTACGCCGCACCGCTGATCCTGCTCGCCCAGAACCGCCAGGACGAGCGCGACCGGGCCCAGGCCGAGCGGGACCGCGAGGTGAACTTCCGCACCCAGGCCGAGGCCGAGTTCCTCGCCCGCGAGCTGGCCAGCGTGCGCCTCTCCCTGAACGACGTCGCCACCGTCGACGACCTGCGCGACGCCATCGGCGGGCTCGCCGACGCCATCTCGCGCGTCGAAGCCAAGCTCGACGAACGGTGAGACGCCGGGCGGCGCTCGTCGCCGGCGCGCTCGCGCTCGCGGCGTGCGGTGGTGGAGGTGACCAGCCCACCGAGCGGGCGACGCCCCGGACCGCGCTGGCGTGGACGGGCTGCGACGGCGCCGAGTGCGCCACCCTCGCCGTCCCCCTCGACCACGACGACCCCGACGGCCCGACCATCGACCTCGCCCTCCTGCGGCTGCCCGCCCGGGGCGAGCGGATCGGCTCGCTGCTGGTGAACTTCGGCGGGCCCGGGAACAGCGCGGTCGACACCGCCCCCACGTTCCGCTGGCCCGACGAGGTCCGCGAGCGCTTCGACATCGTGGCCATGGACCCCCGGGGCGTCGGCGGCTCCACGGCCCTGGGCTGCGGGGTGCCGGCGCCGGAGCTGTACGCCGTCGACCACACGGTCGAGGACGCGGCGGACCGCGAGGCGCTGCTCGTGATCAGCAAGGCGTTCGCCGTCGACTGCGAGCGGGAGCGCGGTGAGCTGCTCCCCCACGTCGGCACCTGGGACGTCGCCCGCGACCTCGACCTCGTGCGCGCCGCGCTCGGCGACGAGCAGCTGTCGTACGTCGGGTACAGCTACGGCACGGCGGTCGGCCAGGCCTACGCCGAGCTGTTCCCGGACCGCGTGCGGGCGATGGTCCTCGACGGCATCCTCGACCCCGCCACCGCCGGCCTCGACCTCGCCGTGCAGCAGGCGGCCGGCTTCGAGGTGGCGCTCGACCGCTGGGCGGCCGCGTGCGCGCAGCGGTCGTCCTGCCCGGGCACCGACCCGATCGGCGCCGTGGACCGGGCCCTCGCCGGCGCCGAGGCCGGGGTGCCCGCCGGGTCCCGGGTGCTCGGTCCCGGGCAGGCCACGGTCGGGATGGCGATGGCCCTCTACAGCGAGGCCCTGTGGCCGACGCTCGACGCCGCCGTCGCCGGCGTGCTCGAGGGCGACGGCGCCGCCCTCCTCGGCCTCGCCGACCAGTACGTGACCCTCGTCGACTTCAGCGCCTACTTCGCCGTGTCGTGCCTGGACAGCACCTGGCCGGACGACCCCGACCAGCACCTGGCCGCCGCCGAGTCGGCGACGGCGACCTCGCCCCGCTTCGGCGAGGCACTGGTGAACGACTACCTGCGCTGCACGCTGTGGCCGGTGGATCCCGACCCCCTCGGTCCGATCAGCGCCGCCGGTGCGGGGCCCGTCCTGCTCGTGTCGACCACCGGCGACCCGGCGACCCCGCACGCCGGGGCGCTCGCCGTGGCCGAGCGGCTGGCCGACGCCCGGCTCCTCGAGCGCGAGGGCGAGGGCCACACCGTGGCGTTCCAGGGCGACGCATGCGTCGATGAGATCGTGCTGCGGTACCTGGTCGACGGCGAGGCGCCGGCCTCCCGCACCCGCTGCTGACGATCAACCGGCCGGAGCGACCTCGCTCGTCGTGGTGGTGTCGGGCGGCAGCTCGGCGTCGGTGCCCACCGCCCAGACCACGAGGGCGACCACGACGGCGGCGGCCACCAGCAGGGTGACGGTGACGGCGATCGCGGCGCGCGAGCGGCCGCCGGGGTCCTCCCACCCGTCCCAGTCGACCTCGACCACCCCCCGCAGGGGAGGGCGGAGCTCGTCCTCCGCCGGACCGTTCGCCATGCCGAACAGGGTACGGGGTCAGCCGGCGAGGCCCTCGGCGACCAGCGGCTCGAGCATCCAGTCCGGGTGGTCGGACTCGATCCGCTGCAGCCAGTACACCGACTCGAACAGGGCGAGCAGCGCGCCGTCGGAGCGCTCGAGCACCCGCACCCCGGTCATCCCCCGCAGGTTCGCCATCGTCACCTCGTCGGTGAGCCGGGCGATCGAGTAGCGGGTCATGGAGATCTCGGCCGGCGAGCCGAACTCGTCGGCGAGTCGGGCCGACGCCACCTCGAACTGCATCTGGCCGACGGCGGCGAGCATGGGTTCCTGGTCGCCGAGCTCGCGGTCGCGCAGCACCTGGACCACGCCCTCCTCGTCGAGCTGGGCGATCCCCTTGCGGAACTGCTTGAACCGGCCGACGTCCTTGGGGCGGGCGATGGCGAACAGCTCGGGCGCGAAGGCCGGGATGCCCGGGAACGCCACCGGCTCGTCCAGGTAGAGGGTGTCGCCGACCCGCACGTCGGTGGCGTTGACCAGCCCGATGACGTCGCCGGGGAAGGCCTCCTCGAGCGTGTCGCGCTCCTGGCCGAACACCGAGTGGGCGTACTTGGTGCCGAACGGCTTCCCCGTGCGCTGGTGGATGACCACCATCCCGCGCTCGAAGCGCCCCGAGCACACCCGGACGAAGGCGATGCGATCGCGGTGGCTCGGGTCCATGTTCGCCTGGACCTTGAACGCGAAGCCGCTGAACGGCGCGTCGAGCGGCCGGGGATCGCCGGCGTCGTCCGGGCGGGGCAGGGGCGGCGGGGCCAGGTCGACGACGGCGTCCAGCAGCAGCCGGACCCCGTAGTTGGTGAGCGCGGAGCCGAAGAACACCGGCGTGGCCTCGGCACCCTCGAACAGCTCGGCGTCGAAGTCGGACCCGACCGCCTCGAGCAGCTCGACCTGCTCGACGGCGGCGAGGTACGACTCGGCATCGACCGCCTCGGCCCGCTCGGGGTCGAGCACCTCCTCCCCCGCCTGCGTCGCGCCGTGCGCCGACCGGCTGAAGCGCACGTAGTCGCCGCTGCGCCGGTCGATCAGCCCGCGGAAGTCTCCGGCGATCCCCACCGGCCAGGCCAGGGGCATGGTCGCCAGCCCGAGCGTGGTCTCGATCTCGTCGGTGAGCTCGAGCGCCTCCTTGCCCGGCCGGTCCCACTTGTTGATGAACGTCAGCAGCGGGATGCGCCGCTCGCGGCACACCTCGAACAGCTTGAGCGTCTGGGGCTCGATGCCGGCGCTGGCGTCGAGGACCATGATCGCCGTGTCGGCCGCGGCCAGCACGCGGTAGGTGTCCTCGGAGAAGTCCCGGTGACCCGGGGTGTCGAGCAGGTTGAGCACCCGGTCCCGGTACGGGAACTGCAGGACGGTGGATGTGATGGAGATGCCGCGCTGCTGCTCCATCTCCATCCAGTCGGAGCGGACCTTGCGCCGCTCGCCCCGGGCCTTGACCTGGCCGGCGTCCTGGACGGCGCCGCCGTAGAGCAGGAACTTCTCGGTGAGCGTCGTCTTGCCCGCGTCCGGGTGGCTGATGATGGCGAACGTGCGTCGCCGCTGGGCCTCGGACACCGGGTCGGTCACCGCTCAAGTGAACCGGTGCCGCTGCTCCCGGGCCAACTCCCGGGCGAGCACGGCTTGGCGGTGCCGCACCACCGACCGCATCCGGCGCCTCGTCGCCCCGGGCACCGTGCCCGACCGGTACCGACCCCGCCCGACGCGGAGCACCCGACCACGGTTGACCTCGGCCCGCAGCGCGTCGGAGATCTCCTTCGCCGGACGGCCCCCGACGTGGAAGCCCCGGGCCGCGAGCGCCTCGCCCAGCTCGGTCGGCGTCCACACCCGCCCCGTGTGCGTGGCCAGGAGCTCGCTGAGGAAGTAGCGGAGCACGATCCGGCGCAGGCAGCTCGGATCGAAGATGGGCTCCCCCCACAGCTCGACCGCCACCGGCGCGCGAGCGACCGGCTCGAGGTCGATGTCGTCGGCGGCTTCGTCGAACATGTCGATGATCGTGCGCCAGCCCCGCTGACAGGAACGCGCTGCCGGACCTGACCCCGCCTTCATGGACACCTCGACGGCGCCACATAGCTGCGACAAACGGGGGGCGGCCGGTGGCGAGCGTCCCGGGGGTCGCTCGCGAGCAGGGGTGCCGGTCCGCTGCCCGAGCTCGACCCGTCACGCGCCGGCCCCCGGCGCGTGACGGGTCGAGCTCGAGGTCCGTCGACCGGTCCTCGGGAAGTTGTCGCAGCTATGTGGCGCACCGGCCCTCCCTGACCGCTCCCCGCCACCCGGACGCAGGCCCCGGCGGGCGAGCGATGCGTGCCGGGGGTAGGGATGCAGCACCATGGAGCGCATCGACCCCACCCGCGACGACCACGACCTGGTGCTGGCGGCTGCCGTCGCGCTCCGGGACCGGCTCGACGGCCTGACCTTCCCGCTGGCCACGGAGCGGGCGGGCGAGGCGCAGCGCACGGCCGCCGAGGTCGGGCGCCAGCTCGACGACTACGTCGTGCCCCGGCTGCGGGACATGGACGCGCCCGTGCTGGCGGTCGTCGGCGGGTCGACCGGTGCGGGCAAGTCGACGCTGGTCAACAGCCTGGTCGGTGCCGAGGTGACCCGGCCGGGCGTGCTCCGGCCCACCACCCGCTCGCCGGTCCTCGTGCACCACCCGTCGGCCGCCCGGTGGTTCGACGACGACCGCGTCCTGGGCTCGCTCGCCCGGGTGCGGGGCGGCGAGCCGACCGAGGGCGCCCACCAGCTGCAGCTCGTCGCGTCCGAGGGGGTGCCGCCCCAGCTCGCCCTGCTCGACGCCCCCGACATCGACTCGGTGGTCGACGCCAACCGCGAGCTCGCCCAGCAGCTCCTCGACGCCGCCGACCTGTGGGTCTTCGTCACCACCGCCGCCCGCTACGCCGACGCCGTCCCCTGGGACCTGCTGCGCAGTGCGTCGCGCCGCGGGGTCGGCATCGGCCTCGTCCTCGACCGGGTGCCGCCCGGCGCCACCGAGGAGGTGCGCTCCCACCTGGCATCGATGCTCGCCGACGAGGGGCTGGGCGGCGCGCCGCTGTTCACCCTGGAGGAGCAGGTGCTCGACGCCACCGGGTGGCTGCCGACCGCCGGCGTGGCCCCGCTGCGGGCGTGGCTCGACGGCCTCGCCGAGGATCGCGAGCAGCGGGCCGCCCTGGTGCGCCAGAGCCTGCGGGGCGCCGTGGACGACGTGGCGGCCCGGACCGAGGCGGTCGCGGGCGCGGTCGACGACCAGCACCGCGCCGGCGACGAGCTGGCCGAGGTCGCCACCCGAGCGTTCGACCGGGCGCGCGACCAGCTGCGGGACGACGTCCGCGACGGCACCGTGATGCGGGGCGAGGTGCTGGCCCGGTGGCAGGACCTGGTGGGCACGGGCGAGCTCCTGCGCGAGCTTCAGTCCCGCATCGGGCGGTGGCGCGACCGGATCGCGGCCAGCCTCACCGGCCGTCCCCGCAACGTCGAGCGCTTCCAAGGCGCGGTCGAGACCGGCATCGAGGCCCTGGTGCGCGAGCGGGTGACCGAGGCCAACGAGCAGGTGGTGCTGCGCTGGCGCGCCACCGCCGCCGGGCGGGCGCTGCTCGACGCCGGCGTCGACGCCGACGACCTGCGCCGGCCGTCGGCCGACCTCGGCGAGCAGGTCGCCCGGCTCGTGCGCGACTGGCAGGGCGGCCTCCTCGACCTCCTGCGCGAGGAGGGCGCCGGCAAGCGGGCCACGGCCAAGGTCCTCTCCTACGGGCTCAACGGGGCGGCGCTCGTGCTGATGGTCGCCGTGTTCGCCCAGACCGGCGGCCTCACCGGCGCCGAGGTCGCCATCGCCGGCGGCAGCACGGCTGCGGGCTCCACGCTGCTCGAGGCGCTCCTCGGTGACCAGGCCGTGCGCCGCCTCGCCGAGCGGGCCCGGGCCGACCTCGACCGCCGCACCGCCGACCTGCTGGCCGCCGAGGCCGGCCGCTTCACCGCCATCGTCGACCGGTCACGCCCCGACCGGGCGACGGCAGCCGAGCTGCGGTCGCTCGCCGGGGACCTGCGCCGGGGCCTGCGCACGTGAGCCGGGCGTCCCGGCGGTCCGAGCGCGCCGACCGCGACCTGCGCGACCGGCTCGACCGCCTCGAGCGGATCGCGACCGTCGCCGGCGCCGGCGAGGGGCGGCTGCCGGGCGACCTCGAGGCCGACCTGGTCGCCACGATCGAACGGGCCCGGACCCGGCTCGGGCGGGGCGCCGATCGCACCGTGGTGGCCCTCGCTGGCGCCACCGGCAGCGGGAAGTCCTCGGTGTTCAACGCCCTGGTGGGCGAGGACGTGGCGCCGGTCGGCCTGCGCCGGCCCACCACGTCGACGGCGCGCGCCGCCGTGTTCGACGCCACCGGTTCGATGGGGGCGGGTACGGCCGACCTGCTCGAGTGGCTGCAGGTCCCGCAGCGCCACGTCATCCCCGCCGGCGAGGGGCGGGCGGCGGCGCTCGACGGCCTCGTGCTCCTCGACCTGCCCGACCACGACTCGATCGAGGCGTCCCACCGGGCCGAGGTCGACCGGCTGGTCGAGGTCGTCGACGCCTTCGTGTGGGTGGTCGACCCGCAGAAGTACGCGGACGCCGCCCTCCACCAGCAGTACCTCCGTCGCGTCGCCGGCCACGCTGCCGTGACGATCGTCGTGCTCAACCAGGTCGACCTCATCGAGGAGGGCGACCGGCGTCCGGTGACCGAGCACCTCACCCGCCTGCTCGAGGACGACGGCCTGCGCGGGGTGCGGGTGGTGACGACGTCGACCGTGACCGGCGAGGGCGTCGACGCCCTCGAGCGCGAGCTGGCGGCGCGCACGGCCGAGCGACGGGCGCTCGTCGCCCGCCTCGCCGCCGACGTCGACTGGCTGGCCGAGCGCCTCGCCGGCGTCGTGGCTGCCCGGGAGCCCGGACCGCTCGACGACCGGAAGCGCCGGGAGCTCGCCGCCGCGTTCGCCGAGGCGGCCGGCGCCGACGCGGTGGCCGACGCCGTCGGGAGCGCCCACCGCCGTCGGGCGGGGCAGGCGGTGGGCTGGCCTCCCACCCGCTGGGTCGGCCGGCTGCGCCCCGACCCGCTCCGCCGGCTCGGGCTCGACCGCGCCCGCCCCGACCCGGGCACCGAGACGGTGGCCCGGACCTCGCGCCCGGCGCCGTCGGTCGTGGCCGAGGCCCGGCTCGGGCGGGCGCTGCGGGAGGTCGCCGCCGATGCCGGTGCCGGTCTGCCCGAGCCCTGGCAGCAACGGCTCACCGACGTCGCCTCCGGCCGGCGCGACGACATCGCCGACGCCCTCGACCGCCAGATCGGCAGTGCCGAGCTGCCGGTGGCCCCCGCCCGCTGGTGGTCGGTCGTCTCGGCGCTGCAGTGGGTGCTCGCCGGCACCATGGCGATCGGGCTCCTGTGGCTCGTCGTCATCGGCGTCGTCGCCTGGTTCCGGCTGCCCGACCTCCCGACCCCGGAGCTGGGCGAGATCCCCGTGCCCACGGCCATGGCGATCGGCGGGGCCGTGCTCGGCCTGCTGGTCAGCGCCCTCGCGCGGGCACTGGCGTCGGTCGGTGCCCGGCGGCGGGCGGCCGCAGCCCGACGGACGCTGACGACGGCGGCGGCCGTCACCGCCGATCAGCTGGTGGCGGCCCCGCTCGACGAGGAGCTCGCCGGCCTCGCCGAGCTCACCCGGGAGGCGCGAGCCCTCAGAACCTGAGAGGCGCCACCCACATGCGGCGCTCGGCGCCGCACCAGTAGTCGTGGCAGTCCCCCCGCGGCCAGGCGTGGTAGCTGATCCACCAGGCGCCCTCGGCGTCGCGCAGCACGGTGCCCCCGCCCGGGCCGGCCACGTCGCCGTAGCTGCGCAGGAGGGGCTCGGGGTGCGTGTAGCAGGGACCGAGGGGTCCGGAGCAGCGGGCGTAGCCGATGGCGTAGGTGTCGTTGCCGATGTAGTCGCCACCGGTGTGGAACAGGTAGTGGACCCCGCCCCGCAGGACCATCTGCGGGTTGTCGAGCGTCGTCTGCCACGGGTGGCGCTGGGAGTCCTTGGCCATCACGTGGTGGTGGCCGCTGATCGGCCAGGTGCCGTCCGCGCTGAGGCGCACCGCCCACACGCTGGAGACGGCGGCCTCGTCGCCGGGCCCGTCCATGCCGTCGTTGTTCTTGAAGTAGAGCCAGGGGGTGCCGTTCTCGTCCACGAAGGGGTGCGGATCGATGGTGCCGCCGAGCGCGTCCTGGCAGATGATGGGACCCGTGCCGTGGGTGCGGTCCTGGAACGGGCCCTCGGGGGCGTCGGCCACGGCCACGCTGAGGCACCACTCGCCGACCCCACGGCGCTGGGCGGCGTAGAACAGCACGTACCTCCCGGCGTAGCGGTAGACGGCCGGCGCCCACTGGGTGTCGGGCACCTGCCAGCCGGGCACCGACGGCAGCGCCGTGGACCCGTAGGGCTGGCCGGTGGTGGTGGCCCAGCCGCGGTCGGGCCGGTCGGACACCAGCACGCCGATGCGGTTCCCCCACGTCGTGCCCGTCGTGTAGGCGTAGTAGCGGTGCCCCACCCGCAGCAGGCTCGGGTCGGGCGCGTCGTCGTCCCACGCCGGGGCGGCGGGCTGGGCGGCCACGGCGGGCGAGCCGGCCTCGTTGAACGGGGACGGGCAGCGGGTCTCGTCCTCGACGCCGGCACCGACGGCCCGGTCGCCCCCGAGGAGGCGCACGGCGGGGCGGCCGAGGCGGGCGAGCTCGTCGAGGACCGGGTACGGCACGCAGCCGGCCCGGACCAGCAGCACCGGCCCGCCGGCGAGGGCGGCGACCGGGCCGGCGGCGAGGGCGTCGGCGTAGCCGGCCCCGGTGGCGAGGTAGGCGGTGCTCGAACCGCTCGGGAAGGCGTGCGTCGCCACCGCGGCCGACGTGGCGAACCGGTCGGCGCCCTGGAGGCGGCCGGTGGCGCCGGTGACCGCCCGCAGGTGGTCCTCCACCCCCTGGCCCACCGTGCCGGTGCCCCCGAGCACGATGGCCCGCCGGGCGCCGAGCCGGCGGATCTCGGCCTCGGTCGAGGCGGGGACGGCGCTGCGGGTGACGAGCAGGAGGGGGGCGCCGTCGCGGGCGGCGGCGGGGACGCCGGCGAGGGCGTCGGGGAACGACTCGCCGCTGGCCACGTAGACGAGGGGCGCACCGTCGGGGAAGGCGTGGGCCGACACGGCGGCGGCGGTGGCGTAGCGATCGCCACCCTGGACCCGCTCGACCTCGCCCTGGGTGTACTGGTCGAGCTGCTGGCGCACGCCCTCGGACACGGAGCCGGCGCCGCCGACCACCACGATGCGGCGGGGCGCCAGGCGCTGGAGCTCGCCGGCGGTGGGACCGGGGAGGCGGTCGGTCTCGGTGAGCAGGACCGGGCCGCCGGCCACGCCGGCTGCGACGCCGGCGGCGAGGCCGTCGGGGAACTTCACCCCGGTCACCACGAAGGCGACGGGCACCCCGGGCGAGAACCGCGACGCCGACACCTGGGCGGCCGTCGCGAAGCCGTCGGCGCCGGAGATGCGCTGCTGGTGGGCGGCGGACGCCGGCGGCGAGGCCCACGCCAGCACCCCCACGAGCGCGACCGTGGTTGCCATGACCCCCACCCTGCGAAGCACGGTCCGCACCGTACCCGACTATGTTGGCAACGGCCGTAGCCAAGCAGCGCAGGGGGAGCCCGCCGTGTCCGAGACGACCGCCCGGAAGATCGTGACCGTCCTCGAGCCCGAGGACGAGTACACGCACGAGCCCGACGCCGCCGAGAACTACAACGAGTCGATGTACCTCAACGCCTTCGACCTCGGCCAGGAGGTCGGGGGCTGGTTCCGCCTGGGGAACCGGGTCAACCAGGGCTACGCCGAGCTGTCCGTGTGCGTGTACCTCCCGGGCGACCGGGTCGGGTTCACCTTCGCCCGGCCGTCGATCGAGACGAACGAGAAGATGGATGCGGGCGGCCTCTCGATCGAGGTGGTCGAGCCGTTCCAGCACCTGAAGGTGCGCTACCAGGGCACCGTCTGCCTGCTCGACGAGCCCCGCCAGATGGCCGACCCGCGCACGGCGTTCAAGGACAACCCCTGGGTCGAGTGCGAGGTCGACCTCGACTACCGCGGCTGGTCGCCCATGTACGGCGGCAAGCCGCAGTACGAGGACGGCACCGAGCTCGAGATCGATCCGGAGACGTCCTTCGCCAAGGCCCACTACGAGCAGCACTGCCGGGTGACCGGCAGCATCCGGGTGGGCGACGAGGTCCTCGACATCGACGGCCTCGGCCTGCGCGACAAGTCGTGGGGCCCGCGCCACTGGCAGGCCATCGAGTGGTACCGCTGGATCCCGCTCACGTTCGCCCCCGACGCCACCCCCCAGGCGATGATGATCTCGATCGTCGGTGGCAAGCCGGGCGGGATGGTGCTCGAGCGCGGCGAGTACCACCTCATCCGCGACTGCACCATCGAGTCCGACTGGGACGAGGACCGGTACCAGACGGCCATGCGCTGCACGGTCACCACCGACCACGACACCTACGAGGTGACCGGCGAGGTCATCTCCCTCATCCCCCTGCGCAACCGGCGCACCGACCCCGACGGCAATGAGCTGCTCACCCGCATCACCGAGGCGATGACCCGCTTCGAGTGCCGAGGCCACAAGGGCATCGGCATGAGCGAGTACCTCGACCAGATCATCGACGGCGAGCCCCAGGGGCCCGACGTCCGCTAGCCGTTGAGGGCCTGGCTGATGGGACGGAGGGCCTCGAACACCGCCTCGAACTGGGGCTGGTGGCGGGCGTAGACGTCGTGGTGGGCGGCGATCGGCTCCCGCACGGCGCCCTCGCTCGCCCGGGCCGCCAGGTCGTCGCGGGTCAACACGCCCCGGCGGTGCAGGGCGAGCAGCGCCGTGGCCCGGGCGATCGCGACCTCGGGACGGTCGGGCACCTGCACGGGCCGGTCGAGGACGTCGGCGACGATCTGCGCCCACCCCGGTGAGCGGGCTGCACCGCCCACGAACACCAGCTCCTCGATCGGATCGCCGGTGAGGGCCTCGGCATGGGGCAGGAGCCAGGCCAGGTTGTGGGCGACGCCCTCGCAGGTGGCGCGCACCAGCTCGTCGTGCCCGGTCTCCAGGCTCATGTTCACGTAGCCACCGCGCATGGACGTGTCGTTCGCCGGCGCCATCGATCCCCGGAGCCACGGCAGGAAGAGCACGCCCCCGCTGCCCGCCGGGACCCGGTCGAGCACCTCGTCGAGGGTGTCGAAGCCCCCCGTGTGCACGACGTTGTCGAGGACGTGCTCGAGCGGTTTGCCGCCCAAGCCGTTCTCGGCGAACACCAGGTAGCGATCGGCGAAGGGGCCGGGGCAGGACAGCACCTCGTGGTCGAGGTCCACCTCCTTGGTCGCGATGGCGTCGACGAGGACGCTGGTGGTGCCGATGCTCAGCCCGGCGCGGCCGGGCCGGTAGGCGTCGGTGGCGATCGATCCGGCCTGGGTGTCGTTGACGCCGGCGACCACGACCGCGTCCGCCGGCAGGCCGAGGGCGTCGGCGACCTCGGGCCGCAGGGGGCCGATCGGCTCGTCCATCGGGAGCAGCACCGGGAGCCTGGTGGGGTCCACGCCGGCCCAGCCGAGCAGCACGTCGTCGTAGGCGGTCTGGCCGAGCGAGCGGTTGTCGACCAGCTGGCTCATGAACATCGTCGCCTGGTTGGCGGCGAGCCGGCCGGTGAGGCGGGCGTTCACGTGGTCCATCGGCTCGAGGTAGGCGGCCGTGCGCTCGTGGACCTCCGGGCAGTCGTGCTGGAGGTGGAGGATGTGCCCGAGGCTCAGCCCGCCGCCGACCGGCGGGATGCCGTGGCGCTCGATGAAGCCGACGAAGGCGTCCTCGTGGTCGCCGAGGATCGCCCAGCTCCGGTCGGTGCCCCGGCGGTCGGACCACAGCCGCATCGGGGCCACCGGGGTGCCGTCGGCGTCGACCGGCACGATCGACGAGTACTGGCTGTCCACCCCGACGGCGCTGACCCTGCGGGCCACGTCGGGCGCGGCGTCCGTGCACGCACGGACGGCGTCGACCACGGCGCGCCACTGGGCGTCCGGGTCGAGCTCGGCACGGGCGCCCTCGACGTCGGCGACGAGGTTGCGGCTGGCCGTGGCGTGCACCGTGCCGTCGGCGCCGACGAGCGCGGCCTTGACGTTGGTCGTCCCGACGTCGATCCCGATGGCGCTCGTCACGGCGGGACATCCCACCACACGGCGAATTTCGTCGCTGGGTGACACCTGCTGTCACCCAGGAACGAAATTCCCGGGAGGGATCAGCGCTTTGAGCCGACGACCACCGTCTTCTGGTTCACGAACTCGCGGATGCCGAGGTGGCTGAGCTCACGGCCGTAGCCCGACTCCTTGATGCCGCCGAAGGGCAGGCGGGGGTCGGAGGCCACGAAGTCGTTCACGAAGCAGCAGCCGGCCTCGAGCTCCTCGGCGGCGATCCGCTCACCCCGTTCGACATCGCCGGTGAAGACGGCGGCGCCAAGGCCGAACACGGAGTCGTTGGCGATGGCGATCGCGTCGGCCTCGTCGGCGGCCCGGATCACGGCGGCCACCGGACCGAACGTCTCCTCCTGCGCGGCGACCATGTCGCGGGTGACGCCGGCGAGCACCGTGGGCGGGTACCACGCGCCGGGGCGATCGGGGACCTCGCCGCCGAGCAGCAGCTGCGCGCCCTGGCCGACCGTGCGCTCGACCTGCTCGTGCAGCTCGTCGCGCAGGTGGACCTGGGCCTGGGGGCCGACGGTGGTGGCCTCGTCCATGGGGTCGCCCATGACCGCGTCGCCCATCGCGGCGACGAAGGCGTCGAGGAACTCGTCGTGGACGGCGTCGGCGACGATGAACCGCTTGGCGGCGATGCACGACTGGCCGGCGTTGATGAGCCGGCTGGTGGCGCAGATCCTCGCCGCCGCCGCGACGTCGGCGTCTTCGAGCACGACGTAGGGGTCGCTGCCGCCGAGCTCGAGCACGGTCTTCTTCAGCATCCGCCCGGCGGTCTCGGCCACGGCCTGGCCCGCGCCCGTGCTGCCCGTGAGCGTGGCGGCCCGCACGAGCGGGTGCTCGAGCACCCCGGCCACCAGCTTGGACGGGATCTTCAGGCTGCGGAACAGGCCCTCGGGCGCCCCGCCCTCGGCGAACAGCTCCTCGATGGCCAGCGAGCAGCCGGTGACGTTCGACGCGTGCTTGAGCAGGCCGGCGTTGCCCGCCATCAGCGCCGGGGCGGCGAAGCGGAACACCTGCCACAGCGGGAAGTTCCAGGGCATGACCGCGAGGACGACACCGAGCGGGTCGTGGTGGATGTAGCTGCGGTCGCGATCGGCGTCGATCGGGATGTCGGCGAGCTGCTCGGGGCCGTGGTCGGCGTAGTAGCGGCAGACCCACGCGCACTTCTCCACCTCCCCCCGGCCGCCCACCACCGGCTTGCCCATCTCCAGCGCCATCAGCTCGGCCAGCTCGTGGGCCCGGGCGTCGAGGCGGTCGGCGACGCCGCGCAGCATCCCGGCGCGCTCGTCGAACGACGTGCGCCGCCAGGCCCGGTGGCGCTCGTGGGCCACCTCCACGGCGCGGGCGGCCTCCTCGGCCGTGTGCTCCTCGTACTCGGCGATCTGGTCGCCGGTGGCCGGGTCGACGCTCGTCAGCATCCCCCGTCCCTACCGCAGGTGAGCGACCGTTCGCACGCCGGCTCCAGACTCGTCAGCTGCGGGGCAGGCCCTGGTGCTTGTCCATCATGTCGGCCATCACGGCGCGGATGAACTCGTCGGCCTCGTCGGTCATGCCGCCGGCGATGCCGCCGTAGACCGCGGCCGAGCCGGGGGCCTCGCCGGCGTGCTCCTGCGCGTAGGCGACCGCCTCGGTCAGATCGGCGGCGAAGGCCTCGACCACGCCGGGCTGGGTCTGCGGTCGGGTCACCGCCATGTGGATGGCGTTCGGGTACTGCTGCCCGTTGAACCGCCAGCCCCGCAGCTTCATGAAGTCGTTCACGTGGTAGATGTCGAACTCGTCGCTGGTGAAGGCGAACAGGAAGGTCGGCTGCCCGAGGATGCGCAGCTCGGGGTGCGAGCGCACGGCCTCCTGCATGGCGGCGGCCGTGTCGAAGATCTCCCGGGCGTAGCGCAGGTAGCCCTCACGGCCGAGGCTCACCATCGACGCCCACGTGGCGGCGAGCAGGCCCTCCGAGCGCGACCCGTCCATGCCCGGCGAGCAGTACTTGCCGCCCGTCCAGTCGGTGCGGAAGAAGTACTGGCTGTTGCGCAGGGCCTTGTCGCGGAACAGCAGCGTCGACGTGCCCTTCAGCCCGTAGCCGTACTTGTGGGTGTCGGCCGAGATCGAGGTGACGCCGGCCAGCCGGAAGTCGAAGACCGGGATGCCCTCGACGCCGAGCTCCTCGCCGAAGGGGAGGATGAACCCGCCGAGGCAGCCGTCGACGTGCAGTCCCACGCCCCGGTCGAGGGCGAGCTCGGACAGCTCGGGGATGGGGTCGATGGTGCCGTAGCCGTAGTTGCACGCCGACCCGACGATGGCGACGGTGTTCTCGTCGATCTGGTCGGCCACCACCTCGGGCCGCACGGTCGTGGTGTCGGGATCGACCGGCACCTGGCGCACCTCGATGCCGAACAGGTGGCAGCCCTTGTCGAACGCGGGGTGGCTGGTCTCGGGCTTGACCACGTTCGGGTTCGTGATCCCCCGCTCGGCCCGGGCGTGGTCGCGGTAGGCGAGCAGGGCGTGCATGATCGATCCCGAGCCGCCCGAGGTCACCATCCCGGCGCTGTCGTGGCCCCGCTCGACCGCGGCGTCGCCGTGCATGAGGTCGAGGGCCATGGCGATGATCTCGCCCTCGAACCGGGTGGCGCTCGGGCACATGTCGCGCTGCAGCACGTTCATGTGGCTGAACAGCGAGAACGCCTCGTTCATGAACGCGTAGTGGTCGTGGTCGCCGCAGTACATCGACCCCGAGCAGCGCCCGTCCTCCCAGGAGGCGTCCTCCTCGGAGGCCAGGGCGCGCAGCTCGGCGATGATCTCGTCGCGGGGCCGACCCCGCTCGGGGAGGCCCCGGTTGACGGGGAAGCGGTCGGCGTACGGGTACAGCGAGCTCATGGCGCGGGACGCTAACCCCGGCCGCCGACCGCTGCCCGTGCTCAGTAGCGCAGGATCGCGCCCAGCGCGCCGGTCGGGCTGTTCGGCCCGTGCTCGGGGACGACGACGATCTCGGCGCCCCCCGCCAGCGCGGCCTGGACCGCCGCGTCGGTCAGTCGGCACTCCAGCACGTCGTCGAAGCCGAGGCCGGTCAGGTCCTCGGCGCGCATCGAGACCTGCATGGGGTCGTCGGCGGCGACGTGGACGCGCTCGCCCGAGTCGCCCGACAGAAGGAGCGTGGCCACGGCACCGGTCCGCAGGGCGGCGAGCACGTCGGCGTCGTCGGCGGCGGCGCCGTCGTCGCGCCCTCGGGCCTCGCCGAAGCGCTCGAGCACGTCGACGATCTCGCGGGCCACGCGGTCGCGCAGGAGGGTGGTGGCCCGTTCGAACACGGCAGCGTCGGACTCGTCGTCGAAGGGCTGGCGGTCGTCGAGCACGAGGTGGTCCCGGAAGCGCTCGGGCAGGTGGTCGGCCACCAGGTTGACGGCGCGCTCGTCGCCGGTCACCACGATGAGCTCGGCGTCGATGGCGTCGGCCTCGCTCGCCACGGCGTCGGCGACCTCCTGGGCGTTCTGGTCCCAGGTGTGCTCGGCCCGGTTCTGGAAGCGCTTGTGCGACCAGCCGCCGGCCTGCACCTTGCGGATCGTCGCCTCGTCGCCGGGCCCGGTCACCTCGGTGTCCCGGGAGATCTCGCCCCGTTCGACCCGGGCCACCTGGGCGCCACGGCGGTCGGCCCGGACGACGAGGTGGGGACGGCGCTCGAAGCGGTCGCGCAGGAAGGGGACGTACCGCGGGAGGGTCTCGACCTGCAGGACCTCCTCCGACTCGTCGACGTCCACCAGGGTGGAGACGAGCAGGCCGCTCTCGTCGGCGACGATGCCGAGCGCGTCCTCGCCGACGTGGGACTCGACCACGGCGCCGGCGGCCTCGACCACGTCGGCGGGCAGGCCGGCGTCCTCGAGCGCGGCGCGCAGCTCCTTGGCCCGGATGCCCATGCGGGCCAAGGTGTCGCCTTCGAAGCCCGGGGCGGGCACCACGGCGGTCACGACGGGTCCGCCTCGTCGGTCGAGGAGCTCGGCGAGCAGCGGGTCGGCGGGGGTGAGGGGGGACACGGCGCCTCCGGAGGTCGGGGTGGGGTGACGACGCCTCCGTACCCGCGCGTGCCGCCGGCGACCCCGTGCTCGCCCCCAGCAGGAACCGCCGCCACCCACGACGAAACCCGTGACCGGTCGGAGAATCGAGCGAGGGAAGCATGGAACAGCTCTGGAGCCAGGTCCGCCAGCTGCGAGGGCGCCCGGGCGCGGTCGCCGCGCTCGCCACCGGGGTCGCCGTCGTGTGGCTCGTGCTCGCCGGGATCGTCGGCGCCATCGTCGTGTCCGACGAGGACGACGTCGACATCGCCGCCGAGGACGGCGACACCAGCTTCCTCGACGACCTCGGCGACGGCTCCGACACCACGGCACCTGCGGTCGGCCCGAACCAGCCCGTCGACGCCGACGGCGACGGCCAGCCCGACCCCGTCCCCGGCCAGCCCGGTGCCCCGGCCCCGGGCCAGCCGGTCGACCCCGCCGCCGGCGGTGCGCCGGCCCCGGGCCAGCCCGGCAGCGAGCCCGCTCCCGGCCAGGCCCCGGGCGGCGCCGGCCAGCCCGGCCTGCCCCCCGGCGGCGACGCCACCGGCGTCACCGCCGACACCATCAAGATCGGCATCCACGCCCCGGTCACGTTCTCGGGCGTGCCGCTCAACCTGGCCGAGGACCCCATCAAGGGCCTGCAGACCTACACCGAGTTCCTCAACCAGAACGGCGGCATCAACGGCCGCAAGATCGTGCTCGACATCCAGGACGACCGCTTCGACTCCGAGGGCGCCCGGCGCGCCGCCAACGCCCTCATCAACGACAACAAGAACTTCATGGTCAGCGGCACGCTCGGCATCGACCAGATCGCCATCGTCGCCAACGAGGCCGCCAAGCGCGGCGTGCCCTACACGGCCGCCGGCGGCAACGAGGCCAAGCCCATCCCCGGCATGTTCCAGGTGGCGGCGAACTACACGACCCACGTGAACCAGCTCGCCGACTACATGGCGGTCGACCCGAAGTACGCCGGCAAGCGGGTCGGCATCCTCGTGTCGGACTCCGAGTTCATCCGGCCCGTCGCCGACCAGTTCAAGGCCCGGCTCGAGGCCAAGGGCATGCCCGTGTCGGCCATCGTCGCCAACCAGAAGCCGGCCCAGAACCCCGACTACAACGGCTACATCCTGCAGTTCACCCGCACGAACACCGAGGTGGTCGTGCCGCTGACCGATCCGCTGACCACCCAGCAGATCGTGCAGCGCTGCGCGGCCGGCGCCGCGTGCGGCTGGACCTACGCCTTCTCCAACTTCGCCCACGACTCCGACACCGCCCTCGTGCTCATGGCGCCGACCTGGTCGAACCAGCGGGTCCGGGGCCTGTCCGGTGGCTGCTACTACCTGGCTCCCCAGGTGAACGACCAGGGCAAGTGCGCCAAGATGGCCGTCGCCCGCGACCAGTACGTGAAGCTGCGGGGCCAGGCCGACTGGGAGGAGAACGGCAGCGGCGCCGCCGCCGGCTACCAGATCGTCGGCCTGCTCAAGGGGGCGCTCACCGCCCCCGGCGCCGAGCTCACCCGCGAGCGGTTCAGCGCCGCGCTGCGCACGTACCAGGGCTACGACGACCTGGTGAGCGGCCCCATCACCTTCGCCGGCAGCCCGAACACGATGGTGGGTGCCACGAAGATGGCGGTCTGGGAGGCGCAGCCCAACAACAAGTTCAAGATGATCAGCGACGGCCTGCTCGGCGGGTTCTGAGCATGGCCGATCCGGGTGAGGGCGCCACCCCCCTCCTCGAGTGCCGCGGGGTCACCGTCCGCTTCGGCGGGCTCACCGCCCTCGACGACGTCGACCTCACCGTCCACCAGGGCGAGATCGTCGGGCTCATCGGCCCCAACGGCGCGGGCAAGTCGACGCTCATGGAGTGCATCTCCGGGTTCCAAGCCGTCAGCGCCGGCACGATCCGCCACCGGGGCGTCGACCTGCTCGACAAGGCACCCGGCGACCGAGCGGCCCTCGGCATCGGCCGCACCCTGCAGAACGTCCGCCTGTTCCCGTACCTGAGCGTGGTCGACAACGTGCGGGTGGCGCTCCACCGCCACCAGCGCACCGGCGTGCTCGCCCACGCGCTCGGGCTGCCCGCGGCCCGGGCCGAGGACCGAGCGATCCTCGAGCGGGCGCGGGAGCTGGTCTCGATGATCGGCATGGACGCGTTCGGCGAGAAGTTCGCGTCCGAGCTCTCCTACGGGACGCTGCGCCTGCTCGAGCTGGGCTGCATGCTCGCCCTCGAGCCCGAGCTGCTCCTGCTCGACGAGCCGGCCTCGGGCATCAGCCAGGGCGAGACCGAGGCGCTCGGCCCGCTGCTGCGCGACATCAAGGCCCGCACCGGCGCCACGATCCTGATCATCGAGCACGACATGCCGCTGATCATGTCGCTGTCCGATCGCATCTACTGCCTGGATGCCGGCAAGAACCTGAGCCACGGGCCGCCGGCCACCATCCAGGCCGATCCCCGGGTCATCGAGGCCTACCTGGGCACGCCCGCCGAGCAGGCCAAGGTCGCCGCCACCGCCCGGCGCGCCGGCGGCGACGCCGACGCCGAGCCGGAGGCCGAGGTGCTCCTCGAGGTCGAGGGCCTCGACGTGTGCTTCGACAAGGTGCAGGTGCTCTACGGGGTCGACCTCGAGGTGCGCCGCGGCGAGCGCGTCGCCCTCCTCGGAACGAACGGCGCCGGCAAGTCGACGATCCTCAAGGCCGCCTCGGGCCTCATCCCGATCGCCGGCGGCACCATCCGCTGGAAGGGCCGCGACGTGCGCGAGACCAGCGCCGAGCAGCTGGTGCGCCTGGGCCTCGGGCAGGTCCCGGGCGGGCGGGGCCTGTTCCCGACGCTGACCGTCGAGGAGAACCTGCGGATGGGGGGCTACATCTACCCGGACGAGAAGCAGGTCGACGCCGAGGTCGAGCGGGTCGTCGAGCACTTCCCGTGGATCCCGGGCCGGGCCCAGCAGCTCGCCGGCACCCTCTCCGGCGGCGAGCAGCAGCAGCTGGCCACCGCCCGCGCCCTCATCGCCCGACCCGAGCTGCTCATGATCGACGAGCTCTCCCTCGGCCTCGCGCCGCTGGTCATCGAGCGGCTCATGGAGACGGTGCAGCGCCTGGTCCAGGAGGAGGGCCTGACCGTGGTGGTGGTCGAGCAGCAGGCGTCCTTCGCCCTCGGGTACACCGACCGGGCGTACTTCCTCGAGAAGGGCGAGGTCCGCTACGCCGGGGCGTCCGCCGGGCTCATCGAGCGCGACGACCTCCTGCGCTCGGTCTTCCTCGCCGGCGCCTCGGCCGGCTTCGCCGCATCCGGCTCCGGGGCCGACGGAGGTGCCGGACGATGACCGACCTGTTCTCCTACGTGGTGCTGGGCACCACCCGCGGGCTCATCTACGGGATCCTGGCCCTCGGCCTCGTCCTGGTCTACAAGGGCACCCGGGTGCTGAACCTGGCCCAGCCGTTCTTCGGGCTCTTCGGCGCCTTCCTGTGCTGGTGGCTCACCGCCGAGGCCGGGTTCCTGCCCTTCGCGGCGGGCACCCGCCCCCGCTTCCTGGTCGCCCTGGTCGTCACCCTCGTGGTGGTCGGTCTGCAGGCCGCCGGGTTGGAGCGGGCGCTGTTCCGCAAGCTGCGCCGGGCACCGCGCCTGGTGACCCTGGTGGCCACGCTGGCCATCGGCCAGGGCGTGCTGGGCCTCGTGGTCGTGCTCTTCGAGCGCAACCAGGAGCAGGCCGAGACGCTGCGCACGATCCCCTCGGTGGTCCGGGGCGTGATCGAGCTGGGTGACGTCAACCTGACGGGTGGCGACCTGCAGATCCTCGCCCTCGTGCCCCTGATCGCCATCGAGCTCGCCCTGTTCTTCCGGCTCACCCGCTTCGGCGTGGCCATCCGCGCCGCCGCCGAGAACAGCGAGTCGGCCCGCCTGCTCGGCATCTCGGTCGACAAGGTCGCCACCTTCTCCTGGGTGTCGGGCCTGTCCCTCGCCGCCCTCGCCGGCGTCCTCCTCGCCGCCCAGCAGGGCACGCTCGCCGTGTCGACGCTGTCCACGGGGTTCCTCGTGCGGGCCCTCGCCGCCGCCCTCATCGGCGGGCTCACCAGCCTCCCCGGCGCGCTGGCCGGCGGGCTCATCGTGGGCATCGGCGAGGCCGTGATCTCCGGGCTCTTCCGCGACACCATCGGCGCCGCCGACGTCGTGTTCTTCCTCGCCGTGGTGGCGATGCTGATCCTGCGCCCCCAGGGGCTGTTCGGCGAGCGGGAGGAGACCGAGGACAAGGTCGCCTTCGTCCCCGCCCTGCGCGACCTCCCGGAGCGGCTGTCCACCAGCCTCTACGCCGTCACCCTGCGGCGGGTCGGCATGGCCACCCTCCTCGTGTTCGCCGCCGTGGTCAGCCTGGTCACCGGGTCGGCCACCAACGAGACCCTGACCTACGTCGTGATCGGCGCCATGGTCGGCGTCAGCCTCACCGTGCTCATGGGCTACACGGGCCAGATCTCCCTGGGCCACTGGTCGCTGGTCGGCGTGGGCGCGTTCGCCGCCGCCAACCTGCACGGCCGCTTCGACGTGCCCTTCGTGCTCATGGTCCCGATGGTCGTCGCCATCGGCATGGGGGTCAGCCTGCTGATCGGGCTGCCGGCCCTGCGCATCAAGGGCCTCTACCTCGCCGTCGTCACGCTGACGTTCAGCTACGCGGCCGAGCTGTTCGTGTTCCGCAGCGAACAGGTCGGCGGCGGCCAGACCGGCCAGCCCATGGACATCCCGAAGCTCGGCCCCTTCGACCTCGACTCCCCGACCAACCGGCCCCTGTTCGCGTTCAGCGTGCTCATGCTGCTGGTCAGCCTGTGGGCGGCGCGCAACCTGCTGCGCTCGCGCACGGGTCGCACCTTCCTGGCCCTGCGGGAGAACGAGAAGGCGGCGGCCACGCTCGGCATCTCGCTGCGCTCGGCCCGGCTCACCGCGTTCGCCGTGTCCGGCGGCATCGCCGCCCTGGCCGGCGTGGTGCACGCGCTGCGCGTCGGCACGGTCAACGCCACCGACTTCCCCACCGAGATGTCGCTCGTCGTGGTGCTCATGGTGATGATCGGCGGCCTCGGCGCGCTGTCCGGCTCGTTCCTCGGCGCCTTCGTGGTGTTCGGGCTGCCCTTCCTGCTCGACTTCTCCAACGACTGGATCGTGCCGATCGGCACCGGCATCCTCTCGATCGAGGTGATCGTGCGCACGCGCGGCGGCCTCGCCGGCCTCGTGCAGCGGGCTCGGGGCGCGGTGGTCACCGGCCTCGTGTCGCTCGACGAGGGCACCCCCGTCGCCCCGCCCGAGGCGGCCGGGGGCACGGGCGAGCTGCGGGCCCGGATGGTGGCCACGGCGCCCTCGGCGGATCCGACGCTCGTCGAGGACGTCCCGGACGACGCGATGGTGGCACCCTCGCGCCGATGATCCGCGTCGACGGCCTGACCCGGTCCTTCGCCGGCCGGGTCGTGGTCGACGGCGTCACGTTCGCCGTGGCGCCCGGCGAGGTCGTGGGGTTCCTCGGACCCAACGGCGCCGGCAAGACGACCACCATCCGCATGCTCCTCGGCCTCCTCCGCCCGAGCGCGGGCCACGTCGAGCTCGCCCGGCCGGTCGGGCACCTCCCCGAGACGTTCACCGGCTACGACGCCCTGTCGGTCGACCAGCAGCTGCGGTTCTGGTGCCGGGTGCGGGGTCTCGACCCGGCGGAGGCGATCCCGCCGGCGCTGGCCGCCACCGACCTCACCGACCTCGCCCGCCGCCCGCTGCGCCGGCTGAGCAAGGGACAGCACCAGCGGGTCGGGCTCGCCCAGGCGGTGCTCGGCGACCCGCCCGCCCTCGTGCTCGACGAGCCGACCATCGGCCTCGATCCCGCCCAGCTGGTCGACGCCCGCCGGCTGGTGCGCTCCGCCGCCGACCGGGGCGCGGCGGTGCTCCTCTCCACCCACCTGCTCGCCGAGGCCTCGGCGGTGTGCGACCGCATCGTGGTCCTGGTCGGGGGACGGGTCGTCGCCGAGGAGGTCCCGGGCTCGTCGGCCGACCTCGAGGACCGCTTCCTCCGTCTGGTCGGCGAGGGCTCGCTGTCGTGATCCGCACCGTGGCGGGGAAGGACCTCCGGACGCTGTGGACCTCGCCGGTGCCCTACCTGGCCGGGGCCGTGCTGCAGGCGGTGCTCGGGCTCCTGGTGGTCGACCAGCTCGCCAGCCGGAACCAGGCCGTCCTCCAGCCGCTGTTCCCCCTCGCCGGGTTCCTGCTCCTGCTCGTCGTGCCGGTGCTGACCATGCGCGCCTTCGCCGAGGAGGCCCGGTCCGGCACGCTCGACCAGCTCCTCGCCGTCCCGGTCCGCACCGGGCCGCTGGTGGTCGCCAAGTGGCTCGCCGCCTGGCTGAGCGCACTGGTCGTGCTCGCCCCGGCCGGGGCGTTCGTCGCGCTCACCGCGCTCTGGGGCGACCCCGACGACGGGCCGGCCATCGCCGGCTTCGTCGGCCTCACCCTCCTCGCCGGCGTGGCCGCGGCCGTCGGCGTGCTGGCGTCGGCGTGCACCGAGTCCCAGCCGATCGCCGCCGTCGCCGCGCTGTTCGCCGGGATGGTGGCCTGGTTCGCCCACGTCGGCGACCCGGCCGCCGGCGACGCCGGGCTGCTGGCCGCGATCTCCCTCAGCGAGCGCCTCCGCCTGTTCGCCGGCGGCGCCATCGACTCCGGTGACGTGGCGTTCCTCCTCACGGCGACGGCCGGGGCACTCGTGCTCGCCGCCACCGTGCTCGACCTGCGGCGGCTCCGGTGACGCCGCCCGCCAGCGAGGATCGGCGCGCTGGGGGCCCCCAGGGACCCGAACGCGCCGATC
>Ga0208490_100063_pt1 | contig 94412 bp, 79 predicted proteins | sample SubbioAug_CSWold_FD_184818 | JGI IMG/M metagenome (GOLD analysis project Ga0208490, IMG submission 184818) | Serpentinite rock and fluid subsurface biosphere microbial communities from McLaughlin Reserve, California, USA - CR11Aug_CSWold (SPAdes) | ecosystem: Environmental > Terrestrial > Deep...
AAAACTTGAATACGGCGGGTGTCTTCGTGTGCGTCCATAAGGACACTCGATAAACAATCTCGCAACCCATCAGCCAGACGGCCCTCGGCGGATGTTTACCGAGAACCAAGGTGTAACGATCCAGACATCATCGCAAGCATCAGCGAAGGCTAGGATCAAGCCATGGCCAGCCGCGGAAGTTTCATCCGATCGGAACCAGTGTCATATCGCCAGACACGACGATTGGGGCAGGTGGATCAACCGAACCACCACTGAAAGCAAAACGGCGGCCTACACACTTTGGCAGCGTGAAATTACCCTGAGTATCAGGCGGCGTCTTTGATGCCCAAACGTTTGCGAAGTGTAGCAGGCAAATACCGAGACGTCGTAATCCGAGGAGTGGAGTTCTCGGATATCGAGCGGGCGTCGCCATAGAGCGATACATACTCTTGGTAATTGTCGAAGGCTTGCCTCCCGACGTAGTCAATATACGTCTCTACTGGCAGACCCTCGGCCAAGATCACGTCATGGTTCTCAGTCTCGACATGGTACACCGAGTGACTGTCGCCCAACTCGGCCAAAGGAACCTGCGTGATGGAATAGCCATTGACCATCGCACCGGCGTTGACGAGCAAACCATCGATGAAAAGAGCGTGGTCTGCGGTCAAGGTCAGGTTGCGCAGCGGCAATCCGTTCTCAAGCGCGCCTTGGTCCACACGGATAAGGTCATTGCGCGCGGAAGACCCGAAGCGCGTGGAAATCGTCTGCTTTCCGACCCACATCACCCGGGTCAGGGTGCCATCCGACTTGACGACCTGTGTGCCGATTTCCAGATCCTCAACATTGATTTCGCCCTCTACCGTCGTAATCCGCGTACCTTCGGCAAAGCAGGCCCGATCAAATGTTTCAGCGCTATTCAGTGCCAAAGTAGGCGGGACAACAACAGGTTCCTGATCAAGAAAGACGGCAAAGAAACCCGGAAATTCCACAAACGCAAATACCGGCCAGATCGTGCCGTCCACCTCCATTGTTCCGAGGTACTCATAATTCAGAGAATTGGTTGGCTCAAAATAGGTGTCACCGATTTCGAATGTCGTGTCTGCATCGCCATCCGTGATGGTAAAGTTTCCATTCTGAATTGAGGGCGAGCCGCTACTGTACGTAATGGAGTGCGTTGACGTAAATGAGCCCATTTCAGTTTATCCTTGATGATTAAATGCATATCTAGACTTGAAACACTTCTATAAGCAGGTTGAGTCAGGGGGTCCAGCAAGTTAAATGATGGGTTTACATGAAAAGTGAAAATTCTCTATCAAAACAAATGTTTGTATTGGACTATGTCCTACAGGAAGTCTCCACTCTGACCTAAGTTTGGAAGAGAGCCGCAAGATTGCCAGCTGAGGTGCCTCTTCGACCACGCCGTATTTCAAGCCTGTATTCGATGCAATGTCACAGGAAGAACACACTGGATAATAAGGGCTTTGCCCTTTTGAACCGAGATGTTGCACGGTCGCGAAGAGCCCACTTTCATTGGCCGACCGATTTTTTCAGAAGTCCCTTGAAAAAGGCAACCGTGATGAGCGGAATTCATGACCAAGATACGATTTCGGGGCTTACTTAATCACGGACTCCATGATCTCGCGAAACGACACAGCTTGTTCCAAGAAGCTTGTGACTTTGACGGGTTGGTCAGCTACGCTCGAGGCGTCGGAATCAAGAGCTTCAAGGATTTGACGGCGTAATTCTCCGGGGCCTGCACCAATGGCGATAAGGCGCTCCCGAGAAACAGCATCATGTTCGACTGTGCCACCACTGTCAGTCTGGATGACCTTTATGCCTCGGGCCAGAGCTTCGCGGATCGTTAGGCCAAATGTCTCTTTCCACTGCGACATGAACAACAACACGTCGATCCCGGCATAGAAATCGTCCATGTCGGAGTGATGATACCGGGGAACAACCCGCCACTCTCCCGGGAGCTTGGACAGGTTTTGTCCGGCCCACCAACTGCCATCAAGGCTGCCATCGACCAGATGCACGCCGAAATCAGAGCGCGGTAGGTCTTTGAATGCCTCCCGGATTTTGAGCCAACCTTTGATTGCCGAGGGTCCCCCAACAAAGCCAAAGACGACCCGCGGATCTGCTGCGCGCCGCGCGGCCTGTTTGGCGGCAAAATCCGAGCGTGGCATATGCACACCGTTTTCCCACACCACCCCAAGACCCGGAGCCAAACCCGAGGCTTCACAGAGGGTGCGCGCGAAATGGCTGGGATAGGTGACAACATCCGCGAGAGACGCCGCGTCTTGTAGCGTCTGGAACCGCTCCTTGGCTGCGCCAAGATCCGCGACACAGCCCTTGCAGGCGTCGATCTGAACGGGGTTTTGCGCGCAATACACCTGATCGGGTTTTACCATGAACTGCCGCTCGCATATCCACCAATAGTCATGCACAGAAATCACAATCGGTACCTGCGCGCGTTTGGCGACGCGTAGGATATCCACCCCGATTTCCTGAATGCAATGCACATGCATCAGGTCAGGTGAAAGATCGGCTATCAGATCGCTGACTACGCCCCCAATCTCGGGGTTATCGTAGAAATATTTGTAGGTACGGTTCTGCGGCACATTGATCAGGTAATTGTCGATCCCCATGACCTGAGACCGTATGACGGAATAGGGCTGCAACTCTGGGCGGCTGATCAGCGAGATCACACTGACCCTCGCGATGTCTTCGTTCACCAGTTCTCGCGCCACTTGTTCGGCGACAACGGTCGCGCCGCCATAGGTGTAGGGGGCAAAGAACACATTGACGAGTAGGATATGAGGACGCTTTGTCATGGGTTCACCCAGTCGAGCAGGGCAGGGGCGATAATGTGGGGGGCCGCCTGCGCACACCATCGGGTCTCAAGCGTTTCTCGAGCCGCGTTGCCCATGTCGCGGGCGCGGGCTTTGTCATTCGCGAGAGCTTCCAACGCAAGCCGCCAGTCGCTGGGGGCGCTTGCGATAAATCCGGTGCGCCCATGGTCGACCATCGTGGGTAGGTCCCCAACCGCGCTCACGATGGAGGCCAGCCCCACCGCTGCGGAATCAATCACGCGCACACCGCTTTTGCATCTATTGAACAGGTCATCCTGAAGCGGCATCACCGCAACATCAGCCCGCGCTAGATTCGCAAGGTAGGCATCATAGCTCAAGAACGGATGATGTTCGGTTTGCTTCATGAGCGATGCAGGCAGCTTATCGGTTTGAAAATGGCCAAGGATGGTCAAGCGACGCGTGGGATCTGCGGTCACAAAGGCTGCAACGTCGGTCTTTATGAGATCAAAATCCGCCTCGTGGCCCTGGGATCCGCTGGCGAAGACGACACGAAACAGGCCATCAGCCGGACCACGCGCGGCAATTGCGGCAGCCCCGTTTTGCAAGGTCTCGGGGTCAGCAAAGTTTCGTCTGACGTAAACCGGGCGGGGTGTGTAAAGCCGTGCGAGATCGGCCAAACCGGGCGTCGAGACGGTCACGATATCGGCCCCATTCATCATGGCGGCATAGCGCGGTGCCACGGTTAGAAAATGTGTCTTGAGCATCGGATCGAGGTTCGCCATGTTTTGATAGGTCTCATAGGCGGCGACCGAAAACAGCGGATCGTCGATGTCGAACAGGATCGGCAGGCCAAGTCGGCGTGCCTCATAGCGATACATCTGCGTCAACGGTGTGTCTTCCAGCCTGTACTCGCAATAATGCGTCGCCCTTTGTAGAAGCCGCAGCGCCCTAGGGGTGTCTTCGTAATGCGCAAAATCGAACTCGACATTTTGCGATCTCCACAGCACCTGAAGCTGCTCGACGCGGTATTTTCTGCACTGTGACAGGTTGAGATCACCAATCAGCGCAATGCGCGGACTCATCTTCTGGTTGATGTGCGCATGAAACCCCTCGCCACGGGCCAGTTCCGACCAAATGGTTTGCATCTGGCGCTCAGGGGTAAGCGAAGTGTCTGGGGCAAACGCTGCAGGCGCTTGACGGCCAAACAACGACGGTGCTGATCCACGTAGGTAGAGCCCCGCAAAATAGCGCGATCGGTTCAGCGCTTCGGCAAGACCGTATTGGCGCGTCACCGATACAAAGCGGCGCAAGAGTGATAGACGGACGAAATGCGCCAAATCAGAGTTTTCCTGCCTGAGTCCAAGTTAGGTCTTTGTTACTATGCACTTAGGCAACCGGGTTCAACGTCACATTTTCACGCATACACAAAATCATGCATCTTGCACGATGGCCCTTGTGGAGTTTTCAAATAGAATGTGACACACGGGTTGCATGATGAGAATGTCGCCCTTTCTTACTGTTCTTAAGCCACCTTTCACAGGCGGGCCACGGCCCTTGGTTCTGGTTGCAAGCCAGAATTTTGGTGCCAAGATTATCAGTGCCGATATTCTATCAGACAGTATGTTGTCGGCCGCATGAATACAATCCTAAGGCGCACTTGAGATGACCACGGTAAAAAGCACGCAACGAAATGACAAGACCACGGATATCGGTGGTTTACAGACACTCCTGATGGCGAATGGCGCAGTCTTTGCAAACTTCGCCGAGATGCCGCGCGACATTGTGGAAATCGCCATTGGCTCCGCGAGGGCCCAAATGCGTGGCTGTGCGCCAGACGCATTGGCATCCTTCGGTTCGGCGCGCCTGAACGGTCTAGACACCCGGGATTTGAAGAACAGCATTTGGTCTGAACCCGCAGAAAAGGTGCCAGGCGAAACCTACGCTGTCTGGATCAATGAACTTGCGGACTGGGCCCTTTCCGGCACGCAGACCATTCAGATCATGCTTGTTGATCGCAACGCCCCCTGTCGGATCAAGATTGATCATCCCATCGTCATAAAAGGGGATACTTCGGGTTTGTTCTTACGGGCGCATATCGCGTCTCATCGCAGCAAGGCTGTGTTCCACGTTACGTTTTCAGATTCTGCGACGCAGGAAATCAGGACCAGCAAGGTGGCCTTTGCGCCTAGTTTTCTTGGTGGGCGCCACTCTCAGGGGTATCAGCAGGTCAGCTTGCCCCTGCCTAAAAGTGTCGGACCAATGGAAGTGCGTCTTGAGGTCCATCATGAAGAATATGTCGATGATGGATCAGGGATCGAGCCCTTCGTGTTTCTGGCTGATGTGCATGTCGGCAACCAGAGCAAACCAGAGAATTCAATTCTTAGCCCCATGATGCTCGTGGGCACCGAGATTCCCTGTAATGGTGTTTGGCTTCGGGCTGATCTGCCAGCCTATCTGATGCCCAATGACGACATCAATTTGCGATATGGTGACAAGACCGATGTTAGAACAATCCCAATGAGCCCAAAAGTCACCGTCGATGACAGGCAGGGTCACACGCTGCAAGTTGAAAGCTCGGATGCCGCTCTTCTCAGCTTGTACATTGATGGCTCACCCCAAGGTCAGCTCTTGGTGGGGCCCGGACAGACCCCATTTCGTTTGGCGGACAAGTATTTAGATGGTGCAACGCATCATATCAGCATACGCGATCCGTCTGGAACGGTGCGGCTCTTTGAAACATTGACCCTTGTTCCCTCAATTTTGACCCCGGCGGATGTGTTGCAGCGCGAAAGCCGCGCACCGTTTCCATCGTCTATTTTTGCGCAGACATCGCGCCGCTTTGCCAGTCTTCGCAAACTCTTCGAGTCGGCCACGCCAGAGACAGATTTCGCCCAGATCACCCATGCGCTCGACACGGTTGAGGCGGGCTATGACTGTGTCACTCTCAAGCCTCTGGCATTCCCAGAAGTGGCCACACCGAAAGTGTCCATTGTTATCCCGGCACATAACAAGGTCGAGGTGACGTATCTCGCGCTCTGCTCGCTGCTTATCGCGCCCAATGAGGCCAGCTTTGAAGTCATCGTGGTGGATGACGGATCAACCGACCAGACCGCGACGCTCGAGACAGTCGTCAGCGGGATTACCGTCCTCCACAATCCCGAACCACAGCGCTTTATCCGCGCCTGCAATGCCGGGGCCGAGCAGGCCCGTGGCGAGTACATCGTCTTGCTCAACAACGATGTTGAGGTGACAGCCGGCTGGCTGGATGAACTTCTTGCCGCCTTCGACCGCTTTGACAATGTGGGTCTTGTCGGGTCCAAACTGCTTTATCCGGACGGGCGTTTGCAGGATGCCGGTGGCATCATCTGGGGCACGGGCAATCCATGGAACTATGGCAACCGCCAGAACCCCGAAGAGCCGCGCTTTTGTTATGCCCGACAGGCGGATTACCTGTCCGGCGCGGCGATGATGGTGCCCAAATCCGTCTGGAAGGCGGTGGGCGGGCTGTCCTCATACCTCGAACCGATGTATTTCGAGGATACGGATTTTGCCTTCAAGGTCCGCGAGGCGGGCTATTCAACCTGGTTCGTTCCGTCTTCTGTCATCTATCATTACGAGGGGATGACTTCTGGCACCGACGTCAGCTCAGGGTTCAAACGCTATCAAGAGATCAACCGACCCAAGTTCAAGCGCCGTTGGATCGAGGCCTATAGTCAGTTTGGCCGCGAGGGGCAAAATCCCGATCTCGAGAAGGACCGGGGCATCAAGGGGCGCGTGCTTTTTGTCGACTATACCACACCGCGTCCTGATCAGGATGCGGGCTCCTATGCGGCGCTGCAAGAAATCAGGCTGGTGCAGTCGCTGGGCTATAAGGTCAGCTTCCTTCCGACAAATCTGGCGCATCTGGGCACATATACCGAAGACCTCCAGAAACTCGGGGTCGAGATGATCTACGCCCCGTTTTTCCTGAGTGTGCAAGAGTATCTGTCCCGGCACGCTGCGGATTTCGACGCCTTTTACGTCACAAGGTTCTATGTCGCTCAGGATGTACTGGGCCACCTGCGCAACTATGCGCCAGAGGCCAAGATTCTCTTCAACAATGCCGACCTCCACTTTCTGCGCGAGATACGTGCGGCGCGCGCCGAGAATGACGAGAGCCGCTTGCAAATTGCGCGGAAAACTCGGGACGAAGAATTGGCCATCATCAATCAAGTCGATGTGGTGCTGAGCTACAACGAATTGGAACATGCCGTGATCGAGGCCTATAGCGAAGGCCGGGCAACGGTTGTGCGCACCCCTTGGGTCGTTGATATACCCGCCGCCGTGCCGCCGCTCTCAGAGCGCAGGGGAATGTCCTTTCTGGGCAGTTTCCGGCATCACCCGAATGTTGAGGGTGTGCACTGGTTCGTCCGGGAAGTCATGTCACACCTCTCCACACAGCAGGACGCTCCCACGTTCTCGATTTATGGCTCCGGCATGCCCTCTGACATCGCCGCTCTTGCAAGCCGGACGATCTTGCCTGTTGGCTTCGTGCCGCAGGTTGCCGATGCCTATAACCCGCATCGCATCTTTCTGGCGCCGCTGCGCTCTGGGGCAGGGATCAAGGGCAAGGTCATTGATGCCTTGGCCCATGGGATCCCCTGTGTCCTCTCCCCGGTCGCAGCAGAAGGCATCGGGTTGCGCGACGGTCAGGAATGTTTCATCGCCCGTACCCCCGCCGAATGGATTTCCGCAATCTCCCGCTTGAACGAGGACGATGCGCTCTGGCACCGGATGTCCGAGGCCGCGCGGTCCTATGTTGCAGAGAATTATTCGTTCACCCGCGGCCGCCACGCCATGCATGAAGCCTTCGAAGCTGCGGATATGTTCGGGACACTTTGAAAGATGATCATTAACCAGTCGGTGGGTTTCACATTCATTCACATTCCAAAGGCAGCTGGGACGAGTGTAACACAGTTCCTTTCGCCATTAAATGGGCCGTTGGACTTAGAAATCGGCGGGACAGTCTTTGGCGAGGAAATCCAACCTGCGTACGCCCGGCGCTACAAACTGCGCAAGCACTCTACGCTTGCAGAAGCTCAGGCCGCAATTTCCATGGCACGTCCGCCAAAGGACATGTTTGTCTTTACATTCGTGCGTAACCCATACTCGCGCCTATCATCAATCTTTTCATTTCTCCGACAATGGGAGGGCTATAATCCTGATTTGTTGCGCATTATGAAGTCTTTCTCAGACTTTCAGGAATTCGTCGAATCGGGAATATTTACGCACCTCCCCGGACCAGACAACATTTTTCGACCGCAAACCGATTGGCTCAAAATTGATGGACAAATAGCTGAGTCTGTAAAGCTGTTCCACATCGAGGAGGGGGCATCAGCGATCAATGCCATTCGCCAAGAATTGACTGAGCGTGGCGCTGACCCAGGCCTCCTTCCCGACAGCTTTCCACATTCAAATAGATCGGAAAGCCAACCACTCGAAGGGTTTGGCTTGTCTAAAAGACTGGTGTCTAGCATTGACACGTTTTATGCCACTGATTTCAGTGCCTTAGGTTATTCTCATTCATTGAGCGAATAGGGGGACGAACTTTGCAAATTAAAGCTGAGGCGTTTGCAGCGAATCTTGAGATGGGTGTTTACAGCTTCGACTCATTCGAAGACTGGCGGCACTGGCGCAGCATGAATCCTTGGTTCAGTTTCCAATCAGCCCCGCGGGAGATCGTTGACCATTGCCTAACGTCTGGTATCGCAAGTACTTGGTTCGGGCCTATCCCACACGGCAAGGTCAGCTGCGCAAACCCGAATTTTCGGGAGTCCCTGAGGGGTAACGGGTTCAATCCAAGGCAACGTGCAATACTTGAGACATTGCTCGTTCTGACACGGGGACGAGAGCAAGATGTACGAATATATGCTGCCGAGGGCATCACCCCCTTTGCCAGAGAACTGAAGGCTCGCTATCCGAAGTTTGTGGGAAGCGAATACGCTCCAAGTGTTGAGGAGCAAGCGCGCATTGCCCCGGTGGAGCATCAGGACCTCGCCGCTCTGACCTATCTCGACGAGAGTTTCGATATCTGCATTACCAACGAAGTTATGGAGCATCTGCCCGATCTTGATGCTTCGCTATCAGAGCTACACAGGGTGCTACGACCGAGTGGGGTGTTGATTAGCACGTTCCCGTTCCTCCATGATCGGCCGAACAGCATTACCAAGGCAAGGATGCTCGCAACCGGCGATATCGAGCATCTGATGGAACCGGAGTATCATGGAAACCCTGTGGACCCGAAGGGAGGGTCTCTTGTTTTTCAGGTGCCAGCTTGGGATATATTAGAAAAATGTAAGGCCTGCGGCTTTATCCAAAGTAGGAAATTACTTGTTTCTTCAAAAAAGGCGGGAATAACAGCCCGAGACTATCCTGGTGTGTTTATTTTAATCGCAAGAAAGCTCTGACCGGAACCTTCACCCATCCACAATAAAGAACTTGCCCTCGAAAACCCCAATCTCTGCAATCGGACCGGCACCGATGGCCTGTCTCAGCGGCCATATGCTTTGCCACAGTTGGGGAATACACCACCCATCGACCTTGTGAATGCCAGTCTGGAGATATGCGTTCAAATCCGTGCGCGCTGCGTGCATCTGGGGCTGGTCCTTGAATTCATGGTGTCAGAGGTAAAAGGCGTTGATCTGGTCCAAAGCCTATCAGGCAAAACCCCCGCAACGCCAGAGACGGATCACGAAAAGAATTCTTGCAAGCGACGCTTAAGCGTCCCGTCCGCAATCACGGGCAGCGCGACGTGATGCGTGGCGACCCCTGGAAGGATCTCGACCCGGGCGTTCCCAAGACCCGCCAAGGCCTGCGCGCGGGCAACATCTGGCGCGTAATCGCCGCCAATGATCTGAACCAGTTTGGTTTCGGGTTTTGCTTTCAGAGCGTCCCGAAGATCATAGGATTGCAGATCGCCGCTGAATAGCTCCACCAACCCCTGCTGGACATGCGGCGGTTCATCATGGTCCGCCGGAGCCGGTGTCACAAAGCCAGCCAGTGAAATCACCTCATCTGCACCGATCGCCAACCCGGTGCGAAGCGCAGCATATCCCGCCGCTGACCCCCCTATGGTCATAACCTTTCCGCCGCCAAGCTCTGCCACACGTCGGGCCAAACCAGACTGCATCTCAGCTTCGGTCTGACCAAATTCAGGGAGTCCGTTCAAATAGACCCGTCCATATGGGTCGCGCAGGTAGATCACATTTGCCGGGATCTCGGATAAAAGAAGGTCGAGATGCCGATCACTCAGGTGGCTTAGCCCCCCGAGGAACCCCCCAAAGACAAGGATCGTGCCGCGCGCGCCGGCTTTCTTGACGATGCGAACATCCGCATCCTGTATCACTTCTGGACGCGGGACCGCCGAGCCGAGCGCTGATATAGCGGCCAACAGGCTGCGCGCTGTCGGCCCGGTGGCAGGATGATCCGTCAAACTTGCCAGCACGGCCCGGCCATGCTCGTCCTGGCCCACGCGCAAGCTGAACAACGCAAACTGCAATCGCCAGTTGGCACCGGTCTGCGCCGTGGCGTCGATCTGCGCAAGGGTCTCAAACATCGCGCGATCCTCGGAATGATCGAGGAAAATCCGGTTGAGCCGATACAAAGACCGCCACTCGAGCGGATGCAGGTCAAGCGTCCGCCGCAACACCGTGAGCGACAGATCAAAGCGGCCTGCCGCCGCCGCAAACCGACACAGACGGCAGAGCGTTTCAACATCCTCCGCGCCAGCCTCCCAGTGCGCCAGCACCGCGTCGGTCGCCGCATCCATCGTGCCGACGAGTGGCAATACCTGGCTTTTAATCCGTGCGGCATAGGCTGGAAGCGGCCCGGCGCGTTCCGCCCGTTCGAGCATGTCGATGGCCAGCGCTGTATCCCCGCTGACATGGGCACGCATCGCAAGCCGAAGTTGCAGCACGGAACTCTCAGGTTTCAAGTCATGCACCGATTTTAGAAACGTGACCTGTTCCTTTTGCGGTACAGAGCCCAAGAGCGTATTCAGCGCCGTGGTCATCATCGGCTCGTCAATCTCGATCTCTGCCAACCGGGTCAGAAAGAGCGTGCACGCCGCATCATGCTGTGCAGCCTTACAGAGGCTTTGAAGATGAGACATCAGGACCCAAGGGTTCTCGGGTCGTGCCTCTGAAAGCGCAGATGCAAGCGCGACCGCTTGCGCCGCATCGCCCTTGGCCAGCGCATATCGCACCTCTGCCAGTCGCGCGGGCAGAAAATCAGGCTGTTGGTTGAGGATGGCATCAATCTGCCGCGAGGCCCCGTCCAAATCTCCCCCCAAAATCATTTGATTTACGGTGGCGCTGTCCCATTGGGTCTGCGAAGTCTCGGTCATGAAATTTCCTTTTCTCGCCGGGGGTATCGTGGTCGGGTTTGATGTCGAAGCTCTGCCTGGTGCCTGCATGTTCTCCTCGCGGATCGCGCTGACGAGCGCGGCGTCCAGATCAGCACCAGAGAAGATGTCCTTACATCGGACATGTTTGCGCCCAGAGGTTATGAGTTTGGCCACATCTTGCCAATGGGAATCAAGCTGCACGGCAATGGCATCTGGCAAGCACGGTGGATCAATCGTCAAGAGGCTGGGCAGAGCGTTGAGCGCCTCGGCCCAACTGGTGACAACATCCTGCGCGCGGTTCATCTGTACGGCTTGCCCCATGAACTTGTGGAGCAGGGGCACCGCCACGAGCTTTGATGCCACCCCGTAAGCTGCAGCGGTGATATGGCCATGCAGCGAACTGCCCATATAGGCGTCGGAGCCCGCGATGACTGCCGCCATATCAATCAGATGCTCTGTATCGGTGATGGAAAAAGTGCAATCGGGCTTTAGCCGGTGGATCTCCTCCGCAATCGCGTGGTCACCGTGGCATCTTCCGAGCGCGACCAGTACCGCAACCGTGCCTGTCCTGCGCAGCGCGCCCTCAAGGGCGTTTGCAAAGCTCGGGATGTCGACACCTGCCAGACTGCGTGCCTTGACGTGGAGTGCCAAAACCCTCTTCTCGTCAGGTATCCCAAGTCTGGCGCGGATATCGCGGAACCTGTCTTTAACCAACGCAAGCGGCCACAGGCGCGCAAGGTCCAAGGCCGTATCGGGGATCACAGACGGCCTTCGACCTGACCACAATTCCAGCCCTTTGGCACTATCGTTGTCGCGCACCACAAAGCGATCTGCGGCATCCACTGTCCGCTTCAGCCACTCAGGTGCCTGCCGGTCCACCCTCTGCTGCAACACGCCTGGCCCGTTCCAAATCACGGGCAACCCCTGCCGCACCGCCTGCGCGGTGGCGCCGATCCATAACGCCGCATAGGCTGTCGCCGAATAATCCGGCAGCTCGAAATCCTTGGTATGCACAATGTTCCCGCCCCCGATCAGGACGGCATCGAAGCTGTCGACATCTCGGACAAACGCCGGGTAGGAGAGAGGCAGGACGGCATCGCGGTAGCGGGTCACATGGGCGGTTGGAGAGATTGCAACCACCTCGATACCCAAAGGCCCAAGACGCTGCTTGGCGATCAAAGGGAACAGCAGATCACCGTAGTTCTCGACATCAAACGTGCCAAAAATCGCAAGACGAAGCGGGCGCTCTTTGGGCATGTTCCACCTCCAAGTGGCGCGACCGGGCGCGGCGTGCGCTCAGGCTTCTGGGCGGCATCCGGATATTCGACTTGCCATTCTTTTGCCGGAACATCAGTGTGTTGGCAAGAGCAGGGCCCGGACACAGATGCGTCTTGGTGTTGGGCCAGCTCGTCCAAATGCGACAGGAGCCCTGCCTCAGATGACCGACCACATTGCAAATGTGGGATTTGACCACCAATCCGCCCCTCGGCTGGAGACATTGGTTCAGGACGCAGAAGTGTTTCACAAAGCGGATCGCTTCGCAGAGGCGATGGCTGTATACGAAATTGCATCCAAACATTATCCCCCAAACCGCACCGTGCTGATCCGTCTTGCGGGGCTTTCAGTCCGCATGGGACAACTGGACAAGGCGCAAGAGTATCTGGGGGATATGCGACGGTATTTTCCAGACTTTCAGTGGACCCCCATGGTCGAAGGCGATTTGGCGGTGGCGCGGTTCGATTATACCAAGGCAATCGCACATTACCGCGAAGCCCTGGGCAGGATGCCAGACCAGACCGCAGTCAAGACGCGGTTGGATAATGCTTTGGCTGAGCACGCCCGCGAATTTAGCTGGAATGCGCCGGTCGAAATCGAAATATGGCCAGCGTCCGGCCCGTCGCGCTTCCTTGAGGCTCCTCCACAAGACCGGGTTCTCGTCGTCTCATGGGACCTTGGCCATAATGTTGCCGGGCGCGGCATCACCATGGCCGAGACCATCTGCGACACCCGGCCCACCGCCATGGCCGGACCCCTCTTCCCCACCTATGGGGATGCCCTATGGTCGCCACTGGCCGAAGCGGATCGCCGCGTGCCGATCGCAGGCTGGCGTGCTCCTCATTTTCACCACTTCCTCGAAGGTGCCCTAAAGCTGGTCAAGACCTGGCCCGCAGCAACGGTCTGGGTGTCGAAACCCCGCTTTCCGGGGCTTCTCATCGGCCTGCTATACCGGGAAATCCTTGGCGCCCGCATAATTTGCGACCTAGACGATGATGAATTGGCTTTTGTCAAAGGGTCTGCGCCCCGCGATTTCAACAGTTTCCTAGCAGAGTTCAATCCGCAAGACTGGGATCGCCCGCATGGTCGAACCTGGACAGAACTTGGGATGGGCATTTTGCCATTTGTCGATGCCGTCACCTCTTGCAACCCGGTCCTCGCGTCCCGCAACAGCGCCACATTGGTTCGCCACGGTCGCTCTCAAATCGCCGCGCAAAACGCCATGGCACGTCGAGACGCCACGCGCTCGGAGTTTGGCTATGCGCCCTCGGATCGGGTGGTGTTGTTCCTTGGAACCCCCCGGAGGCACAAGGGCCTTGTTGAACTGGCACATGCTGTTGTCGCCTTGAACCGTCCGGATGTGGAACTCTGCATCGTCGGCTCTGTGGCAGACCCGGACATGGAACGCGAACTCTCCGCCATACCGGGCCTCAAACTTCGCCGGATTGGTGCGCAACCCTTCTCGCGCGTGCTGGATCTCAACGCCGTGGCGGATGTGGTGGTGCTTTTGCAGGATCACGATAGCCCGATCACCCAAAGCCAGACACCTGCCAAGCTGACTGACGCCATTGCCGTTGGGACCCCGGTTCTTGTGACCGAGGCAGGCCCCGTTGCCGATGTGATCGCCTCGGGCGCCGCCATGGCGATCCGCAAGGGCGACGTTTTGGTCCGCCGGCTTGAAGCCGCGCTTGCGGTTGATCGGCAATCAGGTCACGCACACCCGTTCTTTACCACCGAGATGTCCTATGAGGCGAACCGTCCGAGAGCGTTGCAGGCGATTGCGGCGGCGCATGCGGCTGCGCCGCGCGTCTACCCGGACATGCCCGGCCTGTTGTCGTTTCTGCGCCGCGAAATGCCTGGGGTGCTCTCGCCAGACATCGGCACTCTCAGTACCCCATGGCTGGCACCTACAAGCGCGCCTGCGCCTTTGGTGGACCCTGACCAACCGATCAACGTGGTTTTCTTCTGGAAACAGAATGATTCAGGTCTTTATGGACGTCGGCAAGACATGCTGTTGCACGAACTCTCGCTCAGGCCGGAAGTCGGGCGTATTCTGCACATCGACGCTCCCTTTCCTGTGACGGACCTCCGGGTTCACACAAACCCGATGCGTGCGCCCGTCAACGCCGAAGCGCCGATCATCGCCGCGACCACTTTGGCCCGGATGACGGGTCTGGCCGACGAGGGCAATATTCACCGTCGTAGTTTTTTAATCGGATCTCAGGGTCAGACTATGCTGGGACGCCCGGTTCACAGCCATGTAAGCTTCCCAAACGCGGTTGAGGCTTGGATGGATGATCTCGACATGCGCACCAATTGTATCGCGTGGGTCTGTCCGGTGGTTCAGGGGTTCGAAGAGGTTCAGCAACGGCTCCGTTTTCCCTTTGTCATCGGTGATTACATCGACGACCAACGCTGCTGGCCCATGTCCGAGCAGCGGCGCCGGAAAATAGAACAAAACTATCGCTTCATGGCGCAGACCGTGGATGTCGCGATCACGAACTGCGCCGCAATGCAAGAGGCCCTGACACAAGAGTCGCTCTCGCCTCTGCTCGTGCCCAATGGCATCGACATGCGCGCCGAAATGCCCGTGGCCGCCCCCGAGATCACCCGTCTGGGCGGCCCGGTGATCGGCTATTGCGGCAATATGGACGACCGCTTTGATTTTGAGCTGGTCGAGGCACTGGCGCGGGCAAGACCGCAGTGGCAAATCGTTCTGATCGGCAAGCTGTCCCGCCCTGCACACCGGGATCGGATGACGGCCTTGCCGAATGTTCATCTGCTTGGAATTCGCCCTTACGATCAGGCACGGGCCTGTATTGCAGGTTTCGACGTGGCAATTGTTCCGCACGAACGCTCTGACCTGTCGGATCGAATGAATCCGCTCAAGGTCTATGTCTATCGGGCGCTTGGCTTGCCTGTTGTCGCGACGGACATTGCCAATCTGGATGATCTGCGCGACGATCTGACCATCGCAGAAGATGCCGATGGCTTTGTGACCGCAATCGAGGCGGCCTTGGTCAGGGTAACAAAACAGGGGCGGCGGTTCTTGCCTCTCGATCTGAGAGCATCCCTGTCGTGGCAAAACCGCATGGACACAATCTGGTCAGAGGTTGACCAACGCCTTCGTTTCAAGATGTCTCGATCCGTGTAAAGCAGCTGCTCAAACTGGGGGGCGACATAGAATTCTAATCTGTGCAACATCAACGGCTTTAGCCGCTTTCATAGGCTCGACAGGCAGAGCCGACACAGGCGGTATCCCCGTGTAATCGACCACTGCGTTACCAGCCGATCAGGCTCGGCTCCGGGATGCGGCAGAGACACTCGAACACGTTGCATCACCGCATCCAGAAGCAGAGACAGGAACTGACGACTTGCCTGCCCCCCAACACAGGCCAGCGGACCAAACGAAAAGGTGGCCGTTGGTTGACGGGGCCGATCCAACAGGCAGGTGTCAGGCTCTTGCCAGAGTGTAGGGTCCCGGTTCGCAGCGGAAAAATCCAGCACCACGACACTGCGCGGCGGAAGCCAGACATCGGCAAGGTTCAGCCCCGTCGCCCCAATTTGCCGTATGCCATATCGGAATGAATTCATCAGTCGCTCCACCTCTCGGATATAGCCGGGGCGCAGATCGGGCCGAGCGCGCAATGTCTCCTGAAGCTCTGGGGTCTCTGCGAGATGGGCCAGCATCGACACGCTTGTGTAGGCAATCGGCAAGAGCGCCAGAAACGCAGGCGAAATCCAATGCATGATCGGAATCTCGTGGGCCTTGCCGCGTGCTCTCTCCAAAAGTGCCAGGTCTTGCATCACCGCGACCGCCAGCGGTTCTATAGGGGCGAGATCATTCGGCCCGTGCCGCTCGACCGCGATCATCATCGTCAGCAACCCGTCTTCGACCCTCTGACCCAACTCGGGGTCGATGGCCAGCGCAGTTGCCCGCCATGCGCCAAGGATGGGGCGCAGGAGGTCCGCCATCACATCGGCCGTGTGGCCTTCGGCTGAGGCAATAGCCCCAAGCGGGGAAGTCATGTCCAGATCATGGAGCGTAGCCTGCAAAAGCCGCGTGACTGCAATCGCATCACGTCTCTCTGTGTCATTGGGAACCCGATGTGCGCGCGAGACGACCCTTACGATCTCCATCGTTTGGTCAAGCGTGACCCCCTGTTGTGACATAAACCGCGCCATCGCCTTGGGGGTCAGCATATCCACCGTCGTGGTTGGATCGGTCAGAACGGTCCGCACATCGCACATCCGCGAGACGATCCACTGCCCGTATCCGCGCTGTCTTGGCAGCCCAACCAGCAAAGGATCGGCGTTGGGGTCCAGCGCAAGCGGGGCGACCATCCGCGTGGTATCTTGCGTTGAGGGGACGGGTAAGGGCATGAAAAGCTCTGAACAAGATGGGGCAGGGGAATCGATCAAAGATATGAGTAATGTTTTCCCGACCAAAGTCACAGAGTTATCGATCCCTGACGTCTCCATAGCCATCACCTGCTGGAACATGGCGCGGGAACTTCCGCGCACTCTCTGGTCTTTGTCCCGCGCCTTTCAGCAGGGGGCAGATGACCTGACGTGGGAAATCATCGTGATCGACAACGGCTCAGACTGCCTTCCCCTGTCCCCCGTGATGACGCCCGCGCCGCGCATCCTCGCGGCCCGCCACCCCGCGCCCTCGCCCGTGGGTGCCATGAATGAGGCGCTTGCGCTTGCGCGAGGGCAGATCATCGGTGCCTGGATCGACGGCGCCCGAATGGCCTCGCCCAATCTGCTGGCCAGCGTCGCCCGCGCAGCCAAGACCCATCAAGCGCCCGTTATCGCCATCCCCAACCGGCAATTCGGATCAGAGCGCCAAGCCACCGCGGCCCTGCAAGGATATGATCGTGCGGTGGAAGACGTGCTTCTCACGGCTGCGGGCTGGCCTGATCCATCGGCTGATCTTTTCGCCGTGTCCTGGCCGGAAGAGCCATCTCCGACAGCGGCGATGCTGGAATCAAACGCCCTGTTCCTACATCGCGACACCTGGTCTGCGTTGAACGGCTATGACCCTGCCTTTGTCGAGGCCGGTGGGGGGATGTGCAATCCCGACATGCTGGACCGCGCCCTAAGGCACCCCGGCACCCAGTTCATCCGCATGTCCGGCGTGGCGACATTTCACCAGTTTCACGGCGGCACGTCGACATCGGATGAGACCTGGGCAGTTCAGATTGTCAAAGAGGCCACACGCGCCTATGCCGCCCTACGTGGCCACCCCCCGCGCAAGCAGCGCGCGCGCGGTTGGGTTTATGACGCCACCACCGGCAGGATGGACTGCGGTTAGCATATGAGCATTTCTATCCCCGAGCCAAGACCTGAAAACCGCTACTGCAGGTCCGCGTCCAAGGTCGCCGCCTCGCGCATGACAATCCCGGCGGAATGGCGCAGGATGTCGCGGTGTCGCCTGAGGGCCTCTGGCTCTAGATCAATCTTGGGCTTTGCCTCTAACAAATAGGTGCCGTGATCCTGACCACGGACCATCGTCGCATAGCCCTTGGTCGTGCCACGCTGCGCCACATCCCCGGCGATATACCGGATGGCAAACCCAATTCTGCGGCCCGTGGTCGCGCGGTTCGTCGCAGAGCCGTGCACCAGCATCACATGGTGGAGCGACATTTCTCCGGGTCTGAGCAGGCAATCCACTGCGCGCGATTCGTCTACTGGCTCTCGCACTTCTTCGCCCAATGGCAGCATAGAGGACGCGGCATTTCGGACGGCATGGGGCACTGCCGCGGTATGGCTCTCTGGTATGACACGCAAACACCCGGTTTCCGGCGTGCTTGGCGTAAGAGCAAGCCAAGCGGTCAGCCCCCTTGGCGCATTCAGCCCCCAGCAGGTGCCATCCTGATGCCACGGCACCACATCCGCAGAGCCCGCTTGCTTGCAAAAGAAACTCGATCCCCAGCACAGAACATCAGGCCCCAGGATTTCGGCAACGCGCCCGACGATCCGCGCATCTTGCACAACATCCCAAAGAAAGGGAAAGAGCAGATGCCCTTTGACGTTCAGCAGTTTGAAAATACTTGGTCCGAGCCGCTCTTCCACCTGCTCGAACTTTGCGACAAGTGCTGCCGCTTCCGCCTCGGTCATCACCGGGACAGCCGAGACATAGCCGTCCCTCGCGTAGCTTTGCATGATATCCTCGGTCATGTCCCAGTCTCCGGTGATGGATCAACCTGCCTCAGGTGGGCCTCTTTCGCGCGGCGGATCACCCGCCCGGCCTGGCGGATGACATCCGCGTGCCGCGTCAGCGCGTCAGCGGTCAGCGCGCTCTCTGGTGCGGTTTCTAGCGGCATCCCCGAGATATTGCGCCCGGCCACCAGTGTTACAGTGGCCCCGTCCTGACTGATCGTGGCGGGTACATAGCGGATAACGAACCCAAGCCGCCGATCCGCCGAGAGATTGCGCCCGGACCCGTGCAGAACAAGCGGATGATGCAAAGACATTTGCCCCGGTCGAAGCACCAGCGCGCGCGCAAGAGAGCGGTCGATTTCCTGCCGCACCGCCTCGCGCGCGCCTAGCATATTGCGGGCATCCTGCGTATCCAGATGCGCCAATTGCCGCGTGTGTGTGCCAGGGATCACTTCCATGCACCCCGACTCCGAATTGGCCGCACTCAGCGCCAACCAGGCGGTTGCACCGACAGCGTCGCTCAGCCCCCAAAAGGTTGCGTCCTGATGCCAGGCCACATAGCTGTCAGAGCCTGCTGGCTTGTCGATGATGCTCGATCCGATGCAATAGATATCAGGTCCCAGCAGGCTTGCGACACGGTCGACGATCCGCGGATCATGCACAATGTCCCAAAGAAACGGCAGGAGCAGATGCGGCTTGACCCGTGTCAATCCCGAGAGGCGTCCATGCGATTGCGCCTCCTGCGCTTCGATATGTGCGCGTATCGTCGCGGCCTCCTCTTCCGACATGACGTCGAGAGGACAGAGCACGCCATCATGCCCGAAAGAGGCGCAGGATTCGGGGGCAAGCGCATGGCGTTGTGAGGAATAGGCATCCGTCGGGGGCATGGGCTAGAATGGCTCCGTTTCGTGTATGTCCTGCCCCGTTAGGGCGGCCTTGCGGTCCTGCGGTGTGCTGAAAGGCGTCATCGCCCAGTTCAGCCCATCTTGCCGTAGACCTTCACGAAAGGCGAGCGCAGCGAAGGCGAGCCGCTCACGCCGTTTCGTGTCCGGTCCGGCCCGAAATGTCTCGGCAATTCTGTCCCAATGGCGATCAAGTCTGGCGATCACATCGGGCAGTATGGGCTGTGATGGGCCTTGCACAGCCTGTTCCAGCGCGCCAAGGGCGTCTGGCCAATCTTTCATCAGGTCGCACTCACGCCCCAGATGTCTGACAAGACCGTCAAACTTCCGATAGGCCGGGCGCGCCACCAATAGCCCAGGCACACCATACGCAGCGGCGGTGATATAGCCGTGTAGTGATGACCCGGCATAGGCACGCGCATGCGCAAGAAGTGCTGCGATATCCCGGAGCCCGCGAGGCCGGTCAAGCGCTGCGGCGGCCACCCCCCGCGCTGCAAGGGCTGCGGTCAGTTCGCGCGCCATACGGTCGTCGGCATGCGCTGTGCCAAGCCCGATCACAATCGGCGACATGTCGAGGCGCGTGCACACCTGCGCCAGACTTTCGGCGAGGTCGCGCAGCGATGCCTCCCCAAGCGATCGGCGCCGAACATGCGTCGCCAGCACCCTGTCTGTCCGTGTCACGCCCAGAGTGGCGCAGACCCGGGCAAAATCTTGGGCCAGTCCTGCTTTTGGCCAGACCGTTTCAAGGCCCAGAATCGTGTCGGGAACGATCTCAACCTCTGGATGCTCTGAAAGGCCCGCCATCCGGATCGAACCGGCATCCCGGAGCGCAAGGTAATCGGCACAGTCAAAGGCCGCCGCCGCGAGCGGCTTTAGTCCGGGCCGAAGAGGATGCGGAACGCCGGGGGCATTCCACGCCACAGGCACATCCCGCAAGGCTGCCGCCAACGTGGCCCCGAGCCAGGTCAAGGGGCCAATCGCAGCGCCGATCCCACCCTCGCGATACTCCTTGAGCGGGTCCATGCGATGGGTATGCACAATGTATCCGCCACCTATGAGCATGCCATCACAAGGGGCAAGCGGATCAAAGGCTGTGGCGACGTCGCGAGATGCCATCGCCTCGCGCAGGCCGGTCTCTGCCCCGGTCGGTGACATCGCATGCACGCGACATCCGCGACGGCCCAATTCATGCGCGGCAACCACGGGGAACATGAGATCCCCGAAATTCGGCATATCGAACATGCCGGTAATCATGATATCGAGCGGTCTATTGCCGCAAGCGTTGCCCATGGCTATGCCGTAGCTCGGCTCTCGCCAATCGGATGAGCGACATGACGGGCAAGGGCCCTGACGCTCGGATTGTCAAAAACCTCATTAGGGTTCACGTGAATGGCGAACTGCTCTTCCTTCTGGTCGCAGATGTTTGTGATTTCGGTGGTATCGAGCCCGTAGACATCGAAACGGTGCTTCGTCGAAAAGGGATCCGGCACCTCGATCACTTTGGTGATATACGCCACCATCCCGTCGCGGATCACGCCCTCGTCAGCGGGTTGGATTAGAGGTGTTCGGCTGGGCATGAATCACCTGTGTTATTTTGTTATGGGATAGACTTGTGTTGGCCAGAGTATCCTCGAATTATCCCGGTCTTGCAATCAATTGGGCCAGACGCCGATCAGATCATGACCGGGGAGACACTTCGCGTAATCAGCCCGCGTTCCAGCGCCCAGGCGTTAAACCAGACGAAGGTTGCCCCAACACAACTGCTCTGGAATTCAAAGACGCAGTCGAACACCAGTTGCCGTGCCATATGCCGCATTCGCGCCCGATCCATTGTCATGCTCAACGGGCCTGCCACGACCGATCAAGCGGTCCCGGCCGCGTCTATACTCTCTTTACTTGTGCAGCACCCAGGATTGCCGTTTCGCCTCGATCTCGAACCCATGATCGCGTGCGAACTCTTTGATTGCCTCCTGCATCACAAAGCATCCGGATTCGTCCGGCCAGAGCCAGTCATCACCACACAAGATCGCCTCGGGATAGAGCGCATAGGCCGCATCAAGATCGGCTCGATGCTTGAACGCGTCGATATAGATCATGTCCACCGGAATTTCCCGGCGCCTCAGGTAATAGAGCGCCTCAGGCGAGAATCGGCGAACCGGATAGAAGCGATGCCTGAAGTCCCGCAGGTTGTTCAGCGCGACAGCAAAATTCCCATAGTCGGACAAGAGACGGGCGATGCGTTTCACTTCGGTATCTGACAGATGTTCAACATGGAGCGACATCGACGGATGATGTGCCATCCCCAAAACGTAATCCGCCCAGTTGCCATCCCAAGGATCAACGCCAATCACGGTCAGGTCGGGCTTTGCCTTCAGCCATTGCAGCGCCGATCCCCCCAAGAAACAGCCCACCTCAACCATAAGACGCACATCCTTTGCGACGATCTCACGCAATACGATGTCGCGTCCCCCATCGCCATTCGCGTCCAGCGCCAGCTTGAATGGTGCGTGCTCTTCCCATGGGAAATCCGGCCATGGATTGTCGCGTTTCAGCGCCTCTAACCCCAACATGACCTGCGACCCCGGTGGCGCGTCTTCCGCAGGATAGTTAGCCTCCACCTCACTGTGCGCAGTCCGAACCGCCGCCGAAGCGCCCGGTGCGATGGCCCTCTCAGGTTTTGGCGCGCTCTTGGATCGGGCTTCGGCCAAGACCACCGCAGGCGGATGCGCCCCCTTGCAATAATGGAACACGCTATGCCCCGACGCACCTTGACGCGCCGCCGTGGGGATCGCTGCGCGCCGCAGGTCGTCGCGGTCAAAGATTTCAATGGGCTCGATCAGATGTGGGCCTGTTCCCCAAACCTCTTGCAGCAAATCCCTCAGATCGCTTGACCCGAAAATGCGCATGTGATCCTTTTCGCCAAAGCGTGCCAGACGCTCGGCGTCTGTCAGATCAGGTGATAGATCTTCGTCAGTCTTCTCGCCACGGATCGGGACAGACAGGAAGTGCAGCCCGCCCGGTGCCAATATCCGGTCCAACTGACGCAAGACGTCGCGCACGTCGCACGGGACATGCTCCAGAACATGGTTGTGAAGGATCACATCATAACTGGCATCCGGGATCGCCGCGAGGTCCGTGCATAAATCCAACATGCGAATGCTTTTGTTTTGGCTTTTCTTGAAACGTTCCGCGTTCACCTCGGCCCCGTGGTAGGCATCGCCGGACAATTCGCTGAACTTACGCGCAAGACTTGGTTCTGGTGCCAGTTGAAGCACTCGCTTGCCCGGTTCAAAACCGCCCAGCCGATCCAAAATCATCCACATCAGCCGGTTGCGCTCCACGGCTCGGCATGACGAGCACCGCGCGTTCTGGCGGCCGTTGAAATCTTCGTACTCGGAGCCCTTGCAAATCGGACATTCCAGATCCTTGGAACGCTCCTGCACATGCGGTTGCACGGCGCTGTGAACACTGCGCATCTCCGGCGAAACGACTTTGCGCATCACGAATGTCGCATTGGTGTAACAGGGTTCCTGCACGCCGCTGCGTCTCACCACGGCCAGATGCCCCCCCAAAGAGCGGATGATCTCCGACAGATCGCTCCCGTAGTCGGTGAACACCAGGCATTTTGTCCCATCCCCAGCGTTATGGTAGCGCTCTGGTTTGAGATGAACCAATGTTCCCTGCTCAAGTCGCGCCCGTGTCTCGGTGCGATCCGGTAGCGGATAGTCATTCGGAATAGAGAAGACATGGATGCCACCGGGCCGAAGCACGCGCAGCGTCTCGGCAAAGGCTTTCTCGATATCGGGAAGATGTTCCATCACGTCGCTGGTGATGATCAGATCAAAGCTGTTGTCTTCGAAAGTCAGCCGGGTCAAATCTTCGTTGCGCACGCCGTCCGAAGCGACTTCGCCAAGCGGTTCATCGGGGCGGAAATAAGAGCGGACGTAGTTTTGCAAGCCTTTGAGCCGCGCAACGAACGGCCCTCGCAGCGCCGGTTCGTAGATCGATATGTCATTCAGCAGGCCGCGCTCGACAAGTTGATCAAGGGAAATTGCCTGCCCGCGACCGAACTCATCCACGATGACCCCCGCCTGATCGCGCCAGCGCAAGGTAAAGCGACAGTTCGAACAGGCATAGGATTCCCGCAACGAGCGCTGCTCGCCACGAAGAAAAGTGCCCACATGACCACAGATCGTGCAGAGACCGTGAAGATCGGGTTGTTGCAAGGTGTTCCCTCCGAATGACCGACTGCTTGACGCGCAGTTTCACTCGATCTTACGCACGCTGTCACTTTCTTGCGCAGGTCAAGCAATGTCAACTGCGGACACCGAGCCGGGATGGTTTCCGGCCGCCATGCCCGCAACGCCGTGTGAACATACCTCCGCCCATCCTGCCATTTTCCGCTCAACCAGAGGCAATCCACTGTTTACCTCAAATTCCATGCGAGATAGTGATGAGTCGAGAAAAACGGGACTGTCTACGCATGAATAACAAGTTGTTTTCAAACCTTTTCCTGAGCATCGGCGCGATGAAGGCGGGCACAACATGGCTCTATGCCGTTTTGGAACGTCACCCAGAGCTTCATTTCACGCCTGAGAAAGAGCTCCATTATTTTTATCACAGGTATGTGGACAACCGGTACCTGAACGAAAAGCGACGCCTAAAGGAAGCCAAGGATCGTTACCTGTTCCGCTATGATCCTGAGAAGGCGAATATCGACCGTATCCGCGCGAATTTGCATTGGGTATCGAACTATCTGAACGGCCCCTTGGATGATTTCTGGTATCGCAACCTTTTCCAGTTGCGGGATCATCAGGTCTGGGCCTGTGATTTTTCCAATCTCCACGCCTTTGTGCCCGAGACGGCATGGCCAAGAATATCCGCCGACTGCGAACGGCTGCGTGTTCTCTATACGATGCGGCATCCGCTCAAGCGGCTGTGGAGCCATACCAAGTTTCATCTTCAACTGACCGGAAAACTGCACCAACTCGATGAATGGAAGGCCGATGACTACGAGGCTTTCGTGCGTTTGCCGCATATCTGGGACAATGCCGAATATGGGGCCGTTCTGCGGCGCATGAAATCGGGCCTCAAAGAAGAGGAACGCATGGTCATGTTCTATGAAGACCTCCACGCTGACCAGCGCGGCACTCTGCGCCGCATCGAAGAGTTTCTTGGTGTGGCACCCTTTCAATATCCGCAACCCCTGCTGAACCGCCGCTTCACGGAAAGTGCTTCGCGCCCTATGCCCGATTTCTTTGGCAAGCTCTTCGAGCAGGACATAGAGCGCATTACGCACGAAGTCGAAACAGAGGGTTTTGTCGTACCAAAAGAGTGGCAGTCGCACTGAAATTTTCCGTTTCGAGAATCCGGTGCCGGGTTGCAGATAAAGGCATTTCTCCAATAAAAACGCCAACAACACGGCCAGAAAGCTTCTGAAGTCACGGCTTGCGTACTGCAAACCGTGAGAGGAGCGGCAAACGTCTATTTGGGTCCTTCGGCAGCAAGGGCTAACGCGCAGGGTAACCGGCCTGGAGAATTCTTAGACAAGCCTAAAGCGGTGGCTTCTTTACGCCGCAAAGCTCCCAGACATGACTATGCCCTCGCCAGATGCCTCTAGCGTGAGGGATGTCGATTAAAGCCGCGTCTCAAAGCCCAACTCAAGTTTTGCCGCCAATCAGAAAAGAAAGATTTATCCGATCATTTTGATGGTTTGGGGCTTGAAAGGAGGTGAGCGCCTGAAGGCTTTACTTAACTCTTTGAAATCAGGGGTTTTTGGCGGAAGCTCAGGGATTCGAACCCTGGGTACCTCTCGGTACGCTGGTTTTCAAGACCAGTGCAATCGACCACTCTGCCAAGCTTCCATGCCTTAGACGACACCGGCTTATTCGGGCCGGGTTAGGCCCGACAGTGCGCCGCTGTGTGGTGCGACTGTGCCTATAGAGGTCCGGGCGATTCTGAAAGGGGGGGATGCTGGGGAAAATCGCGCATCGAACGCCTGCGCACTTTTCACGCGGGGGGCAAGGCGCTAGAGTGCGGGCGCGCGACAGGACCGGGACGATAACAGGCAAGACCGGACCACCGGCTAACACCGCTGAAAACTTGCGCATACGGGCACGGGGCAAAGGGCAAGGGGCAAGAGATGACAATTGCGGAACAGGGCAAGGGCGGACAGGTGCGGCTATCGCGGCTCGTCCTCGTCGGTGCGGCGATGATGCTGGTGGCTGGATGCGAAGAGGGCGCGCCCTCATGGCTAAAGCCCGACAGCGCCGCGCAATCCTCGACGGGGGGCGCAACCCCTGCGCGCCAGTCGGTCAAGCTGGTGGAGCGTGATGTCGAGGCCCCGGATGTCTTTCAAGTCACAGATATGGGCCTTTGGGACGGGCGGCCATCGCTTGGCGGGGTCTGGGTGGCACATCCTGACGTCAAGGAACCGGAGAGGGTGATCATCCGCAGCACGGCGGATTCCAAATTCGTGATTGGTGCGCTGTTCCGGCGCGCGCGAGATATTCCCGGACCGGCGTTGCAGGTGTCTTCGGATGCCGCAGCCGCACTTGGTATGCTGGCGGGGGCACCGGTACAGCTCAATGTGACCGCCCTGCGCCGTGAAGAGGCCAAAGAAGAAACACCCGAGCCCGAGACCGCGCCGGATGCGGCAGAGGTCCTTGCAGCACCGTCCGAGATCGAAGCGACGGCGCTTGATCCCGTCGCCGGGGCGGCGGCGGCAATTGATGCGGCCGAGGCTTCTGCGGAGACGCCAGCCACTGCGGCGCAACCAACCGTTGCGGCGGCGCCAATCCCTGCTCCGGCGGCCACTCCCACTCCCCCTCGCGCCTCTGGGCTTGACAAGCCCTTTATCCAGATCGGGATTTTCAGCGTTGAAGAAAACGCTCGAAATACCGCGACGGCGATGCGGCAGGCCGGGATGGTGCCGACAGTGCTAGAGCAAAACAGCCAAGGCAAAGCATTCTGGCGCGTGATCGTGGGGCCCGCGAGCAGTTCCTCGGAGCGGGCAGCCTTGCTCAAAAAGATCCAAGGCATCGGTTTTGAAGACGCCTATGCCGTCACCAACTGAGATTAGGAGGGTCTGATGCGCCTTATCCGCCATATTGCTGCTGCAACGCTTTGTCTTGGGGTGGCGCTGCCTGCGCAGGCCTTTGAAACCAGTGCCAAGGCGGCTTATGTCATGGATGTGACCACCGGCACGGTTCTGCTCGACAAGAACGCCGACACACCCATGCCGCCCGCGTCAATGTCCAAGCTGATGACGCTCTACGTGGCTTTTGAGGCTGTGCGCAGTGGGCGACTGACGCTGGACGAGCGCCTGCCTGTCTCTCAACATGCCATGAGCTATGGCGGCTCGACAATGTTTCTTGACACCACCGACCGAGTCCGGGTCGAAGACCTGTTGCGCGGCATCATCGTGCTATCCGGCAATGATGCCTGCGCAGTGATCGCCGAGGCCCTCAGCCCCGATGGGACCGAGGCCGGGTTTGCCCGCTTTATGACGCAGCGCGCGCAGCAATTGGGCATGACCAATTCTATTTTCCGCAATGCCAGCGGTTGGCCCGCCGAGGGGCATGTCATGAGCATGCGCGATCTGGCGCTTTTGGCGCGTCACATTATTGAGGATTTCCCAGAATTCTATCCGATGTTTGCCGAAACCGAGTTTCGCTTTGACGGGCGCGCGCCGAGCAATATCAGCAACCGAAACCCGCTCTTGGGGCTGGGGATTGGGGCGGATGGTCTCAAGACGGGGCATACCGAACAGGCGGGATTTGGCCTGGCCGGATCGGCAAAGCAGGGTGAACGGCGGGTGGTCTTCGTGATCTCGGGTCTGGCGACTGCGCAGGACCGGGCGCGCGAATCCGAGTCGATCGTAAACTGGGCCTTTCGGCAATTTGCAGAGAAATCTGTGCTCACGGCGGGTGAGGAGGTTGCGCGCGCTGCGGTTTGGATGGGCGAGGCCACCAGCGTAGGTCTGACCGTGGCCGAGGATGTCTCGACCCTGCTTCCGGTGCTTGATGGCGGTGAGCTAAAGGGCGAGGTGGTGTATACCGGCCCAGTGCGCGCGCCGGTGGCCAAAGGCGATGTGCTGGCCGAACTGGTTTTTGCGCCCGAGGGGCTGCCGTCCACGCGCGTGCCTTTGGTGGCTGCCGAGGATGTGGCGCAGGGTGGGTTCATGACTCGGATACGCACTGTTTCGGGCGTGCTTCTGGCGCGCTTGCAACAGGGCCCCGAGGGGGCGCTTTGAGCGGGCAGGGGCTGTTCCTCAGCTTTGAGGGGATCGACGGGTCGGGCAAATCCACGCAAGCGCGACGGCTGGCAGAGACGCTGCGCGCCAAGGGCCGCGATGTAATCCTGACGCGCGAGCCGGGGGGCAGTCCGGGGGCCGAGGAAATTCGGCGTCTGGTGCTTGAAGGCGACAAGGACCGCTGGTCCGCCGAAACCGAAATTCTGCTTTTCACCGCCGCGCGGCGCGATCATCTGGAGCGGGTGATCGCCCCAGGTCTGGCCCGTGGTGCAGTGGTGATCTGCGACCGCTTTGCCGACAGCACGCGGATGTATCAGGGTCTTGGCCGCGCTGATTTGCGTGGGATTGTCGATCAGCTGCATGCGCTTATGATCGGACGAGAGCCGGATTTGACCGTGCTGATTGATATTGATCCCGGTGTGGGTCTTGGGCGGGCGCTGTCGCGCGGGGGCGACGAGGCGCGGTTTGAATCCTTTGGCGAGGGGATGCAGGCGCGGATGCGCACTGGTTTTTTGGCCCTATCGCAGGAATTCCCCGCACGTTTTGCGGTGATCGACGGCGCACGAGACATGGACGCCGTGGCCGAGGACGTGGCCCGCGTGGTGCAGGCGCACCTGCCATGAACGACGATGGCCTGCTACCTGAACCCGACCGCGTCGAGGGCGCGCCGCATCCACGCGAGACAGTGCAGCTGGTTGGCCAAAGTGCGGCGGAGGCCGAATTTCTCGAGGCGTTCAACACCGGACGGCTGCATCACGGCTGGCTGATCACCGGGCCGCGTGGGGTAGGCAAAGCGACACTGGCATGGCGCATTGCACGGTTTCTGCTGGCAACCCCGCTGGTGCAGGACGAGGGTCTCTTTGGCGCGCCGCCGCCGCCCGCAACGCTGGATGTCGCGCCGGATCATCCGGTGGCGCGGCGCTTGCTGGCGCTGTCTGATCCGGGGCTATTTCTGCTGCGGCGTGGACCCACGGACAAGGGCGACCGGCTGGCCGCCGAAATTCGCGTTTCCGAAGTGCGCAAGTTGGGGAATTTCTTTGCCCTCTCTGCCGCAGATGGCGGGCGGCGGGTTGTGATTGTCGATGCGGCGGATGATCTTAACACCCAGGCTGCAAACGCTATCCTCAAGATGCTGGAAGAGCCGCCTGCGCGCACGGTGCTGTTGCTCATATCGCATCAGCCCTCTGGTCTTTTGCCCACCATCCGCTCGCGCTGTCGCACATTGCGGTTGGCCCCCCTGGGACCGCATGAGATGGCATTGGCGCTGGACCAGGCAGGAATAGCGCCCGAGGGCGATCCGGCGGCCCTGGCGGAGCTTTCAGGCGGCTCGGTTGGGGCAGCGGTGAGGCTGCTCAATCTGGGCGGGCTCAAACTCTACGCAGAGCTGGTGGGCCTGATGGAAAGTCTGCCGCGCCTTGACCGCCCCCGCGCCCTGCGGCTGGCCGAAGCGGCGGCAACGCGTGGGGCCGAAGACCGGCTGGATCTGCTGTTTTCTCTCACCGATCTTTTGCTGGCGCGGTTGGCGCGAACAGGGGCCACGGGCCAGACCCCCCCCGCCGAGGCGGCAGCGGGCGAGGCCGCGATGCTGGCACGGCTGGCACCTGATGCCTATCAGGGTCGGGCATGGGCCGACTGTGCCGAAACCATCGGCGCACGGGCCCGGCATGGGCGGGCGGTCAACCTTGACCCTGCCAGCCTGGTCCTAGATACGGTGTTCAGGATTCAGCAAACCGCCGGGGCCTAATCCCCGCGCCCGAGGACAGGCATGAGCACCGACATTCGCATCACTGACAGCCATTGCCACCTCGACTTTCCCGATTTCGACGAGGAGCGGGATGCGGTGATCGCGCGTGCCGTGGCTGCGGGTGTGCATCGCATGGTAACGATCTGCACCCGTCTGGATCAGGAGCCGCGCGTGCGCGCAATTGCCGAGGCCCATGCGCCGGTGTTTTATGCGGCGGGTATTCACCCGATGCGCGCGGCCGAGAGCCCCTTGGTGAACGTCGATGACTTGGTAAAATTGGCGGCACATCCCAAGTTTGTCGGCATCGGCGAAACGGGGCTCGACTATTACTACACGGCCGAGAGTGCGGAGGTGCAAAAACAGAGCCTGCGGGTGCATATCGAGGCGGCACGGCGCACGGGACTGCCGCTGATCATTCATGCGCGCAGCGCGGATGACGACATGGCGCGCATTCTGGCCGAGGAATATCGCAACGGCGCGTATACCTGCGTCATGCATTGCTTTTCTTCCAGCGCTGAATTGGCGCGCGCTGCGCTTGATCTGGGGTTTTACCTGTCGATGTCAGGCATTGCGGCGTTTCCCAAAAGCCAAGACTTGCGCGATATCTTTGCAAGTGCGCCGGTAGAGAGAATCCTGTTGGAAACCGACGCGCCCTATCTGGCGCCACCGCCCCATCGTGGCCGCCGCAATGAGCCCGCCTATACGCTTCACACCGGCCAAAAGGGGGCCGAGGTCTTTGGTATGGACTGGGCTGAGTTTGCCGCGCAGACAGAGGCCAATTTCGAGCGGCTCTTTACCAAGGCGGTGCTGTGATGGCCGAGTTGCGCTTTACCATCCTTGGCTGTGGTTCCTCCGGCGGCGTACCGCGTTTGGGAGGGCATTGGGGCGAGTGTGACCCCAACAATCCACGCAACACGCGCCGCCGCTGTTCGCTGCTGATCGAGCGTGAGAGTGAGGAGGGTATTACCCGCGTTTTGATCGACAGCTCACCCGACTTGCGTGCGCAACTGCTGGATGCAGGCATCGGCGCGCTGGATGCGGTGGTCTATACCCATTCCCACGCCGATCATGTCCATGGCATCGACGATCTGCGGATGATCGTGTTCAACATGCGCAAGCGTTTGCCGGTCTGGGCCGATGGCGACACGCAAAACGCGCTCTATTCTCGGTTCGGCTATGCTTTTGTCCAACCTGCGGATAGCCCTTATCCCCCTATTCTCGACATGCACACGATTGACGGGCCTTTTGAGATCGAGGGCGCGGGGGGGGCTATCGCGCTCACACCGTTTCAGGTCAATCATGGCTCGATTGACTCGCTTGGCTTTCGCGTGGGTGATCTTGCCTATCTGCCTGATGTGGCCTCCATTCCCGAGGATGTCTGGCCAGTGCTGAGCGGGCTGGATTGCTGGATATTGGACGCGCTGCGCCGCACGCCGCATCCGACGCATGCCCATCTGGCGCTGTCGCTTGAATGGATCGCGCGCGCGGCCCCGCGCCGGGCGGTCCTGACCAATATGCATATCGATCTCGACTATCAGACTGTGGCAGAGGAGACACCGGCGCATGTGACCCCCGCCTATGACGGGATGATCCTGCGTTACGCGGTCTAATCGCGATGCAGGCGCTGTTTGAAATCATCCTGCCGGTCTTTTTGGTGATCGGGTTTGGCTATCTGGCAGTCTGGCGGCGCTGGTTCAGTCAGGCGGGCGTGGATGGCCTGATGAGCTTTACCCAGAAATTCGCCATTCCCTGTTTGCTGTTTACGGCCATTTCGCGCCTCGATCTGGGGCAGAGTTTCGATTGGCGGCTCTTGCTCAGTTTCTACGTCGGGGCGAGTTCCGGCTTTGCTCTTGGTCTTTTCGGCGCAAGGCTGATCTTTGGTCGGACATGGGAGGATGCGGTCGCTATCGGCTTTTGCTGCCTCTTTTCCAACTCGCTGCTTCTGGGGCTGCCGATCATGGAGCGGGCCTATGGGGCGGATGCCTTGGCCGCCAATTTCGCCATCATCGCTGTGCACTCGCCGTTTTGCTACGGTCTGGGCATCACCGTGATGGAAATCGTCAAAGCGCGCGGAACGGCGGGGCCGAAGGTTGTGGTCAAAGTGCTCAAGGCGATGTTTTCCAACACGCTGATCATGGGCGTCGCGGCAGGGTTTGTTGTCAACCTGTCGGGTTTGGTTCTGCCTGCGCCGGTGGAGGATGGGCTTGATCTTATGGCGCGCGCGGCGCTGCCGGCGGCGCTCTTTGGTCTGGGGGGCGTGCTGGTGCAATACCGTCCCGAAGGCGATTTGCGGGTGATCCTCTATGTCTGCCTGATCTCATTGGTGGCGCATCCGGCAATTACTTTTGCTCTTGGGTTGGGGATTGGGCTGCCGGTTGAGGGCGTGCGCTCGGCGGTGGTGACGGCGGCTATGGCACCGGGTGTCAACGCCTATGTCTTTGCCAATATCTATGGTCACGCCAAACGTGTGGCAGCCTCGAGTGTTCTTTTGTCCACTGGCTTGACGATCGTTACGGCTTGGATCTGGTTGCAGATTTTGCCCTGAGCCAAGGCGGTGCGTGGATCTGCCTTAGCGCATCCAGAACCCGTTGCGCTTGATGGTATTGCGGATCACTTGCTCGCGACGAGGCAGATCGTTTTGGTCAAAAAGTGCGCGCACCTTCATTCCACGGCCCTGATAGATCATCCGCTTCGCAGGTTCGTAATTCTTGAGCACGCGCTTGATCTTGTTGGGGGCCGTCACCTCTTGCAGAACTTCGACCACATGATCGGCCTCGCGTGCATAAAGCAGCGGCAAAAGCCGATAGTGACAACTGATCTGAACATCCAGCAGGTCGGGTGGCAGCGTGCCCCGCCCGCCTCCAAACGAGTGGATCACCAAGGGCAGTGCCACCTGATCGAGCCAAGGATCGAGGGATTGCAGAAGTAATTCGCGCGGCGCGTCATCGCGTATGCTGAGTGCATAGTCGAGAAAGCGTCGGCCAAAGACATGCGGGCAGTGATAGAAAAAAAAGCCTGCGTTGAAATAGAGATAGCGTTGCCAATAGCCCTCTGGCTTGCCCTGATCGAGAGAGGTTTCGAAAGTGAGGCCGAACCGGTCATAGAGTGATTTCCAGATCTGGGTATAGCTGGGACCATAAAGCTCGATCTGCGGCCATGTGCCTTCGCGCCGCAACGAGGCTGTGGGGCGGCTGAAATCGAAGGGAACAGAGGAAAGATCGCCGCAGATCAGCGTGTCGGTGTCGAAGAACACAAAGGGCTCGCCCTTGGGTAGCGCGAACAGCGCCTCGATCTTGTTGCCATAGGGATAGGCTGCGCCGAAATGGCGGCTTTCAAAGGCCACGAATTCCGCGCCGAGATCAGTCAAGAGCGCGCGGCTGTCCTCGTCCTTTATGCGTGGATCGTCATCCCAGAGCGGCCCCGGCTGCGGCTCTGCCACAAAAAGACGCCCCGCAAAGCCGGGTGAGGTGGCGCGCAGTGACGCGGCAAACAGAATAGCCTCGTATTGCAACCGACCGGCCTGACCGACGATCAGGATATTGTAGGTCTGAGGCACCTCTGTCTCGGGGACCTTTGTCTTGGGGGCCATTCTTGTCGTGATCCTGCCTGACTGCCACCCTCACTATGGGGTTTTCCACCGCACAGATAAAGCGGTTATCGCAGGTCAGTTTGTGCTGCGTGTCAAAAGCGCAGGGTGACTCCTGCAAGCGGGCCAGAGAATGTCGCGTCAAACTTTCGGCCATTCTTGCTATAATCCACGTAAAGATGCCGGTATCCTGCCGAGAGCCAGAGCCGGTCACTGGCCTGCCAGTTGAGCGTGCCGACAAGCTGAGATGTCATGTCTGAGCCCGCCCCAAAGCCACCGACATCGACGTAACCGATAAAGGACCAGCGGTCCGTGAGCCGCAGATTGGTCCGCGCGGCGAGGATCGGATCGGTAAAGCTCACGTCGATCCCGGCGGCAAGCCCTGGCACCGGCGTGGTGGCGCGTCCTTCAACCTGCCAGTGGCGCAGGCCTGCCATGAAATCAACCGTGGCATCAGGCGTCGTGAGCGCCCGATACCCTGCGGTGAGCGTCAGCGAGGATTGCTCGATCCGGCCACGCGCGGGCAGGCCGGGGGCAGGGGGTGGCAACGGCACGGTACCGCGTCGCGAACTTGCCGAATGGGACAGGTCGCCCATCACCACCAAGCGCTGATAGCGGGCATACCCCGTCAGAAAGAACGCCGTATCGAGATCTTCGAGAACGTCTGACAGCCCCTTGTCAAAGCGCAATGACGGGCCGCCTGCACGGGGTGTGATGGTCCCGCCAATGCCGGTCCCCCATGCATAGGGCGTGATCTGGGCGTTCCAGTCTTGCGCCTGAGCAGGCGGCGCGAGGCTGAGCATCGTCAACAGAGCTGCGAACCGCGCAAACATCAGAGTTGATCCTTCACGACCGCACCGCCCTTGACGATCATTGCAAGGCTTTGCTCGGGCGTATCAAGCCAGTCAAGCCCTGCCTCGGGATCGCTCTCGACCACCAGAAGATCGGCCATCGCCCCTTCTGCGATGACACCAAGTTGTCCGTCGTAGCCGCTGCGTTCCCCAGAGAGCGCCAGCAGATCGCCCGCCGCCCCTGTCGCCATGCGCAACGCCTCGAGCGGGGGCATGAAGCGGGTCAGCTTGGCCAATTGGCGCCCCTGACTGCTGGCCCCTGTGGGGTTCATCAGGATGTCGGTGCCAAAGGCCATGTTGACCCCCACAGTGCGGCCCATTTCAAAGGCTTGAACGGTGCCTGCCGACACCTCCTGCCGCTTGGCGTTTTGTCTTGGGTCGCTACTTGGGTTGGAATCCTCATCGGCCAAAAAGGGCTGGATCGACCACCACGCGCCCATGTCGCGCATCAGGCGAACCGTCTCAAGATCTGCTAATTGACCGTGTTCAATGGATTTCACCCCAGCCCGCAGGGCGCGCTGGATGCCTTTGGGCGTATAGACATGGGCGCAAACATAGGTGCCCCAATCTTCTGCGGCCTCGACGGCGGCGCGCATTTCGTCTTCGGTGAATTGCAGGCTCTCGAGCGGATCATAAAGCGAGGTGACACCGCCGCCGGCCATGATCTTGATTTGGCTTGCGCCCTTCATCAATTGTTCGCGGGTGCGGCGCAGCACCTCGGCGCGCCCGTCTGCGATGGCCACAACGCCGACCCGTTCACTATAGCTCAGATCGCCGTCGGCGCGGGGAAGTTCCGAAGTCATGCGGAAATCGCCATGCCCCGAGGTTTGCGAAATCATCGCGCCCGACGCAAGAATGCGCGGTCCGGGCAAAGCGCCGCGATCAATGGCCAGCTTGAGGCCAAAAGCCGGGCCGCCGGTGTCGCGCACGGTTGTGAAGCCGCGCAAGAGCGTGGCCCCTGCCTCGCGCCCGGCCATCAGATGCACGAAACCGATGTCGGCTGTCATGGCCTGCAGTTGGGTCACACCAACCAGCGTGCTATGCCAATGTGCGTCGATGAGGCCCGGAATGACCGCCCGACCACCACAGTCAATGCGCTCAGCATCCGTCGGTCCCTGTCCGGCGGCGGGCAGGCCGGTGATCCGCCCGCCTTCGATCAAGATCTCGCGGCCTTGGATCAGAGAGAGGTCATGGCCGTTGAAATAGCGCAGGTTGGTCAAGAGCAGCGGTCGACCGGGGGTCTGAGCCCGAGCCGGTTTTGACGCCAGCCCAAACCCCGCATAAAGACCCACTACCGACGCCAGACCACCCAACATAGCGCGACGGTCGAGGTCTGCCTCGATCCGGGCAAAGGCCGCTTGAGTAGTGGGGGCGCCGCAAAGGCAGCAATCAATTTCGTCGTGGCTGTTTGAAGGGGAAGGGCAGCAAATCTGGCACATCGGTCTCGCCTCTTACCTTGATCTTGATAGGCAGAGGGCAGGCCGCGCTGTCTCCGCTTCTCAGAAGTTAGGGACAACAGGCGCGACGTCAACGCAATAGCACGCAAAGCCGCCAATGCGCTGCGCACACGCGGCCCCGTGATCCCTTGAAATTAAGAGGGAAAGTGGTGGGCGACCCAGGAATCGAACCTGGCGTGCGTCTCCGCGAGGGAGTTACAGTCCCCTGCCACACCTTGCGGCCTGTCGCCCACTTTCCCGGCACTTGCGCGCCGGACGTGGGGGGCTGATTACTAGTGGCCGGATGCTGCGTCAACCGGAAAATCGCTTGCAAGCAGTGGCCGCCCGTCGCATTGTCACGGGCCGGAAAAGAGGGGCCTTACAGCCATGAAAAAACCCCGTTGGGTGATCGACAAGGAACAGGCCAAGCGGGCGGCAGCCTCTGAGACTGTTTGGCTGTTTGGTTTGCATGCGGTGCGCGATGCGCTGGAAAACCCGGCCCGCGAAAAACTGCGGCTTATCGTGACGAAAAATGCCGCTGACAAGCTGGAGGCGGCGATTGCCGCAAGCGGCATAACACCCGAAGACGTCGATCCGCGCAAGTTCAACGCGCCGCTTGATCCCGGTTCGGTGCATCAGGGTGCCGCCCTAGAAGTCAAGCCGCTGGATTGGGGCCCGATGGCTGAGGTCTGTTTGGGTGATGGTCGCGCCGCGCCCCGCGTGGTGCTTTTGGATCGGGTCACAGACCCGCATAACGTGGGTGCGATTCTGCGCTCTGCCGAAGTATTCGGCGCGCGGGCAGTAATCGCGCCCCGCCACCACGCCGCACCCGAAACCGGGGCTCTTGCCAAGACAGCCAGCGGCGCGCTCGAACGCCAGCCTTATCTTAGGGTCCGCAATCTGGCCGATGCGATCATCGAGTTGCAGGCCATGGGCTATATGGTGCTGGGGCTGGCCGGTGAGGCGGAACTGACCATCGAGGCCGCTCTTGAAGGCAAGCGTGACCGTCCGGTTGCCCTTGTGCTCGGCGCCGAGGGGCCGGGGCTGCGCGAGCGGACGCGCGAGGTGTGCGATGCCTTGGTGCGGATTGAGTTCGCCAGCGATTTCGGCTCGCTCAACGTGTCCAACGCGGCCGCTGTGGCGCTTTACGCCGCGCGAGGCTGAGGGCGGGCGGCGGCATCCTCGAAGGCTGCGATGAACCGCCCCTTGATCATCCAACTGAGGCCAAAGGCGCAGAGGCCGAGGGCTTCAAACAGGAACGTTAGGCGCAGGCTGTCCCAGAGCTACTGTATGCTGTCGGCTATAGCGTAGTCAGGGTCAAGAAACTTGAAAGCAATACAAAACGAGTGCGCAATCATAGTTGGGATCGTGCTCTCTTTCAAACAAGAGTTGAAATCGCCACCAATAAAATAGAACCGCGAATAAAAGAGAGATGGTGAACAACAACCACCCTCTCATGAAGCAAGACACCAAAATGAACGCCCAAACACCTACTGATACTGCCAATAACATCCTGCTTAACCCTGCTGTCTTATATGGCGTTCCACCTTCAAAATATCTTGAACTGCAAATCCAAAGGCATCGCTTTTGTCACCTTTACCCGATGCGTTGCGAAGCGCGACGCACGCGCTCCGAATGAGATGTGCTAAGCGTTCATCTTCTAGTGCATAAGTTCGCAATTCAAGAGGTTCGATTATTTTCAGCATATCTGCTTTGGTAGATACAGATACTCGATTAAGCGCTGTTTTTAGCAATTTCGTTATTTCAAATTGGTTCATCGTTCGTTTCTCTTTATGCATCGGTGGCTGCCGCATCATTAGATACTATGTCGGTGTTTTCAGAGCCACCGCTCTGGGTCATCGGGCATGTCCCTTATCATTCAGACAGGATCAGCCTAGCCCAAGATCGCAGCAACCCGAAACGCTTTCACGCCTCAGGCGGCGTCTTCTGTGCTCTCTTGATCTGGCGCGGTCCAGCGGTTGACGTAATCGGATTGATACACCTTGTCTGCTGATTTTGTTGAGCGCTTCGGCTTGCGCACCGCATAATCAAGGATGATCCCGCCCTCTGCCAATGATCCCGACAGACGCGGGCGCTTGCCGGTCACGTTGGGATTGGTGGTTGTCACCACCTTTCGGGCATGCGCAGGCTTGATCGGTTGCAATGCGCAATGCAGCACCTCATAGCCCAGTGTCGCCTCCCAAAAGCCATAGACCATCTCGGGGTTGATCTGGTAAAATGAATGATTGACCCAGTTGTTGCAGGGGCTGTGCCCGATCAGCACGCCACCGGGTTTCAGCATCTTGTGAATATTGCGATAGGCGGTGGGCAAATCAAAGATATGCTCGCAGGTGCCGCCGTCATAGATCACGTCGAATTTGCGCTCCAGTTTCTTGGGCAATTCGGCGCTGAGGTCTTGAAGGATACTGGCCTTTTCAAAATCCGAGTAATCCATGGAATCGACCGAGGCAAAACCGAGTTTCTCGAAGAAGGGTTCGGAATAGGTTGCACCTTCGGGAACCAGATCGGCCTCGCTCAGGCCCGGCAAGTGGTCTGCCATCACTTGCGCAAACACCCGCGACGACGCACCGCGCCGTGACCCGATCCAGCGCTGCCGCCCAAGCATCAAGAAACTACCGTTCAACTCATGACCTTTGACCGTCTCGATCAGCCGGGCAGCAAGGGTATCAGGAATGGCCATAACGGGGCTCCCTAGGTGTTGGATTGAGCGCGTCGACCGTCCCAAGGCCCCCGCCGGTCAACTTTGCAGTCATTGCGCGGGCGCTTCAAGTGAAGATATGCGCGCGCGGCTTGGCCAAAATCGCCTACTCACGACGGGTTCCGCTCAGTGCGACTATTCAGCGCGCGCGTCAGCGTTTGGGCGCGCTTTTGGTCAAGACGCGTCGTGGCAAAAGTCCGGACAGCCGGGCTTGACCCTCGGGCGCGCCTCTACTAACTAGCGCAGGAGCGCGGGCGTTGTGTAATGGTAAGACCCTTGCCTTCCAAGCAAGAGACGCGGGTTCGATTCCCGCCGCCCGCTCCACCAAATTCCCCCTACTATGCCCCTGTAGCTGATCTGTCCCCTTGACCACGGCCTCATCGCCCGCCAAGAACCTTGGCCAAAGGATGAGGAATAAAAATCTATGGTGCGCAGGGCCGAAAACGGGGCTGATCTGCTGGATCGCGAGAAATCGAAACATGTGGGCGCGTTGGCTGAACTGTGGCCATTCTTGCGCCCCTATCGCAAACTGCTGACTGCTGCGGTTCTGGCGTTGGTCATCACCGCAAGCGTGGCGTTGATGCTGCCGCTGGCAGTGCGCCGGGTGGTGGATAATTTCAGCGCTGAAAATGGCGCTATCCTTGACCAGTATTTCGCGGCGGCTGTGCTGATCGCGGCGCTTTTGGCGATAGGCACCGGGTTGCGGTATCTGCTGGTGACCCGGTTGGGCGAGCGCGTGGTCGCCGATATCCGCAAGGCCGTGTTTGACCGCGTGATCGGCATGAGCCCAGCCTTTTTCGAGCGGCTGATGACGGGCGAGGTTCTGAGCAGGATCACGACAGATACCACCCTGATCTTGTCAGTCATTGGCTCTTCGGTCTCGATCGCGCTGCGAAATTTGCTGATCCTGATCGGGGGCATGGGGTTGATGATGCTGACCTCAGCCAAGCTGACGGGGCTCGTTCTCTTGATCGTACCCCTCGTCATCGTGCCCATTCTAACGCTTGGCCGACGGATGCGCGTGCTCAGCCGCGAGAACCAAGACTGGATTGCGCAGAGTTCGGGCAATGCGTCAGAGGCGCTCTTGTCTGTGCAGACGGTGCAGGCCTTCACGCATGAGCGTGAGAGCCGCGCGAGATTTGGTGATGTGACCGAACGCAGCCATGACGCCGCACGCCGCCGGGTCAATACCCGCGCGCTGATGACCGTGATCGTGATTTTTCTCGTTTTCACAGGGATTGTGGGCGTGCTTTGGATCGGCGCACGCGATGTGCGCGCAGGGGGCATGACCGCAGGCAGTTTGGTGCAATTTGTCATCTACGCGGTGATGGTCGCAGGTGCAGTTGCGGCGCTCTCGGAAATCTGGGGCGAATTGCAGCGCGCGGCAGGTGCAACTGAGCGTCTGGTCGAGCTGTTGCAAGCCGAAGATCCGGTACGCGATCCCGCCCGACCATCCCCTGTGCCACGCCCGGTGCGGGGTGAGATCGCCTTTGAGGATGTGCAATTCGCCTATCCATCGCGCCCCGGAATCCCGGCACTGGATCACGTGAGCCTGACGATCCGCCCCGGCGAAACGGTCGCTCTTGTAGGCCCCTCTGGGGCGGGTAAGACCAGCGTCATTCAGTTAATCCAGCGGTTCTATGATCCGGATGCAGGGCGAATCACGCTCGACGGCGTGTCGCTTGCCGATATGGCGCGACACGAATTTCGTCGTGATCTGGCCTTGGTGCCGCAGGACCCGGTGATCTTTGCCGCCTCGGCACGCGACAACATCCGCTTTGGCCGGCTTGATGCGACCGACGCCGAGATCGAGGCCGCGGCGCACGCAGCCAATGCACATGATTTCATCGCCCGCTTGCCGGACGGCTATGACACTTATGTGGGGGAGCGTGGTGTGATGCTGTCCGGTGGGCAGAAACAGCGCATCGCCATTGCTCGCGCTATTCTGCGAGATGCGCCAGTTCTGTTGCTGGACGAGGCGACATCGGCACTTGATGCCGAGAGCGAACGCGCGGTGCAGTCAGCGGTAGAAGCGATGGCGCGCACCCGCACCACGATTATCGTGGCCCATCGTCTGGCGACTGTGAAAAAGGCCGATCGCATTGTGGTGATGGATCAGGGCCGGATTGTCGCGCAAGGCACGCATGACAGCCTTGTCGCGGAGAACGGCCTCTATGCGCGGCTCGCGCGGCTGCAATTCACCGATGGCGAGGCGGCCTGACGTCGGCAAGGTGCCGACGTCATCGACTATGGTGGACCGCCTCGCAAACGCGTCCCGTTCAGGACCAATTCACCGATTACACCGGGCGGGAATGTGAGGCGGCCCCGCAGATCATTCCTCAGAAGGACATGATCCGCGTCTCCTCCGCCAAGAGGCGCGCAGCCACGGCAGGTGGCTTCGCGGCGGTGATCCCGTCTAGCAAAGCGGTCTCATCCAAGCCCTTGTTAGGCAGGTATATGGCGCAGACCTCTACGGTGGCCCCAGCCTCGATGATGTTCTGCATCAGGCCTTGCGGGCTCATTCCCTTGGGCTTTTGCGGGGCGGTGGCACTGGCGGGGGCATCCTTGAGGGCCAGATCACCCGCAGGGCCGCAGAGCAGCACATAAGAGCTTGCCCCGGCCTGCATCGTCTGCATCGTCAGCACCATGCCCATGAGCTGCGTTTGGGGTTCTGCACTGGTCAGGATCGTGACCATCTGCTTTGCGTCCTCGGCCATGACAGGGCTTGTGAGGGCGGTCAGACCAAGCGTTGCTGCAGTGATGATTTTGCGCATGATGTCCTCTTTCAGGCAAAGATGAATTCAGAATCTGTGTTTCACACGCACACCCTAAGGTGCCCGCATTGCCCCCGACCTTGATTTGGATCAAACATATTCAATAAAAAGAATTTAATATTTATCTCTCGTGTGGCACGATGTCAGAACTGAGGGATTTCCCTCATTTTTTTTAGGCTGAGGGCGGCATAGTTGTGCGGTCTCATGCAAAATGGAGAGTATTTGATGTCAACACCACAGTCCCCGGACATGCGTCCTACACCTGATCCAGCAGAGGATAACGCCTTCTTCCCCTCGCCCTATTCTCTGAGCCAATTTACCGCGCCGATTTCGGATCTGTCGGGGGCTGACTATTCTCATCCCTATTCCGGGGGACGCTGGAAGATTCTGGTGATATGTGCGGATGAACGCTATCTGCGGATGGACAATGGCACGATGTTTTCGACTGGAAATCATCCGGTGGAAACCCTGCTGCCCCTCTATCATCTTGACAAGGCAGGGTTTGGCTTTGAGTTCGCGACGATTTCGGGCTATCCGGCCAAGTTTGAATTTTGGGCCATGCCGCGGCAGGACGCCGAGGTGACAGGCTTGTTCTCGAAATACGCCGAAGCACTGAGGGCACCGCTGAAACTTCGGGATGTGGTCGCAACAGTGCTAGAGGGCGGTTCTGATTATATTGGAGTTTTTATTCCCGGTGGGCATGGGGCATTGATTGGCCTGCCCGAGAGCGCGGAGATTAAGACCTTGCTCGAATGGGTGGCAGCCGAGGACAAGTTTCTGATCTCGCTGTGTCACGGCCCTGCTGCCTTTCTGGCCGTGGGCAAGGGCAGCACGATTTTCAAAGGTCGCAAGATCGTGGCCTTTCCGGATGCAATGGATGCGCAAACCCCCGAGATCGGCTATATGCCGGGGCATCTTACATGGAAGTTCGGAGAGGAATTGCAGGCCATTGGTTTTGAAATTCTGAACGAGGGTATTTCCGGCCAAGTTAACAAGGATGGCAAGATTCTAACCGGTGACAGCCCGCTTGCCGGCAACGCCTTGGGTCAACTCGCCGCTACGGAATTGCTCGCCGAGGTTAGTAAGTTGTGACACAACCGCCCTTGGAACCGCTTCTGACGATCCTGTTACGCTTAGAACAGGCGGTATCGCTGGACGAGGTGTCGCAGATCATCTGCGACACTTGCCGGCCACATCGCTATGACCGGGTGTTGCTGTTTTCCGCCTCTGCGCAGCAAGATGGGATCGTGAGCCGGATCTATTGGAGCAAGGGTGATTGGTTCGGCGATGGCAGCCCAGTCGACGCTGAAACCTATTTCCAGCGGTGTCCCATCACTTTGAACGTGCTGAAATCCAGCGAGCCGTTTTTTTGGAGCAAGACGCAGGGTGGAGGGTATCGCGTTGTCCGCAGGCCGAGCCCGACGGGTCCTAGTGGGTTTCAGGTGCCGATATATGGTCCGATCGGTCTTGAGGGTGTAGTTAGCTTTGGTGGCGACCGCATCGACGCCGCGCCACAAGTTCAGCTGATGCTGACACTGCTTGCGACGCAGGCGTTTAAAGTGACCCGCGTCTTGGTCGAAGGGGCACGCCCGGCAGCAGGGCATCTATCGGCACGGGAACGTGAGGTGCTGGCTTGGGTCGCCGCCGGGCGTAGACAGGCGGAGATAGCGGGCACGCTTGGGATTTCGGAAAGGACGGTCGAAAACCACCTGCGCAACGCGCGCGCGCGCTTGGGTGTTAAGACCACGGCGCAGGCGGTGCAGGCAGCGATCCGGCTGGGGGAATTGGATGGGTTGCCTGACTGAGCATGGCCATAGCCTGCCCGTTTCAGCTATCCCCACCGCCCAGCCGCGCCAGAATGGGGCCTGTGTCGAGCGTGCCAATTGCCCCGGCCACACGTCCGCGCGGATCGCTGAGGCGTGTCGAGATATAGCCCTGCGCTACGGCATCAGGGGCATGCCGCATCAGGACTGAAGCGGTCAGAAGCGTGGCGAGGCTCTCGGCATACCAACGGGCCTGCGCCTCTTCGGGCAGCTTGGGAAAGGTTTGCATATGCGCTTTCAGCGCGGCGTCAAATCGGCGGTCCTGACCCGCGACGCTGGCCAACTCCGTACTTAGAACCTCGCCTGCAAGCGGCTCTTTGCGCAGGGTGCGCAGAATATCAAGGCAGATGACATTGCCCGACCCTTCCCAGATCGAATTGAGCGGGGCTTCGCGGTACAGAAGGGGCAGGGGCGTATCTTCGACATAGCCCATGCCACCCATGGCCTCCATGGCCTCATAGACCACACCGGGACAGAGCTTGTTGCCGAGGAATTTCGCAAGTGCCACGCCAAGACGCGCAAAGGCGCGCTCTGCCGGGCTGCGCCCGTCAAATGCCCGCGCCACATGCAGCCCAAGCGCCAGCGTGCCCTCCCAATCAAGCGCGAGATCGGCCAGAACGGCGCGCATCAGCGGCTGGTCGATCAGTTGCTTTTGAAAGACGGACCGATGGTGCGCCCAATGCTGCGCCTGATCCAGTGCCGCGCGCATCAGCCCTGCCGGAGCCATGGCGGTATCCAACCGCGTGTGATGCACCATTTCCAGAATGGTGCGTAGCCCCGCGCCCTCGCCGCCCAGCCGATAGGCGATGGCCCCGTGATATTCAATTTCCGCAGACGCATTGGCACGATTGCCAAGTTTATCTTTTAGTCTTTGGATATGGATCTCATTGCGCGTGCCCTCCAGCCAGCGCGGCACTAGAAAGCAGGTCAGCCCCTCGGGCGCTTGCGCCAGCGTTAGAAACCCGTCTGACATCGGCGCGGAGCAGAACCATTTATGGCCAAAAAGACGATAATATGCGCCCTCGGGCGTGGCGGTGGTGGCATTGGCACGAATGTCCGATCCGCCCTGCTTTTCGGTCATTGCCATGCCCAGTGTGGCACCGGGTTTGCGCGCCAGCGGCTTTGCGCCCGGATCATAGGCGCGTGCCGTCAGTTTCGGCACCCAATCTGCAAAAAGCGCCTTGTCGCTGCGCAGGGCCGGTACGGCGGCATAAGTCATGGTCATCGGACAGCACACGCCCGGTTCCACCTGAGAAGTCAGATAGACCATCGCGGCATGGGTCACGTGGCCGCCCTTGGCCCCTTCCCACGGAATGGCCGCATAGCCCGCGCCGATACCAACGCGCATCAGCTCATGATACGCGGGGTGAAACCGCACCTCATCCAGCCTACGCCCACCCCCATCAAAAAGCACCAGTTCGGGTGGGTGTCGGTTGGCCGCGCGCCCTGCCGAACGCAGGGTTTCAGTGCCGATCCGTGCGCCGTAGGCGGCCAGAGTTTCGGGATCGGCCCCTGCTGCCGTCGCATGGGTCTGCAAGCCAGGATCGTCTGCCCAAAGATCAAGATCACCGCGCGATGCGGGTTGGTTCGTCACCTCATGGGTGCCTAGCATATCCTTAGGCGGGCTGTCCTGCATCGCGCTCTCCTTTGGCGGGTATGCTAGTGGGGGTCGCGCAGCGGCGAAAGGGGATTCACAAAGCGCAGAGCCTGTGGCATGATGCCTGCAACGCCCGACACGAGGCGGATCGAAGAGGCAGAGCAGAGTATGACACCCCGCAGCCGCCCTTGGGGCCTGTTGATTTTTTTCCTGATCGCCTTTTTTCTAGGGGCGTATTTTACATTTGCGGCTGTGCAAGGGGATTACGGCCTGTTCCGTCGGGCCGAAATTGACGCACAAAGCGTCGAATTGCAGGCCCAGCTTGACGCGTTGAATGTGCGGGTGGCGCGGATGGAAAACCTGACCCGGCGGCTCTCGGACGGGTATCTTGACCTTGATTTGTTGGATCAGCAGGCGCGTGAAGTATTGGGCCTGTTGCGCAGTGACGAGATCGTTATCCGCTGAGGCGCGCGTGACGTCTTGCTCAGAGTGTTCCCTTCAGACCAACACCTTAGCCCGTTTAGGCCTCGGCCTTCTTCTCCCATCGCCCACCGGCCTCGGACCAGTATTGCGCGGCGCAGCCGGCGCCTGTCAGCGCCTTCCATTGTCCACGCGCAACTTGAACGGCCGCGTCATCATTCCCGTCAAAGAGAATGCAGACCCTTTGCAGTGACTGCACCTCCTCTGCGCTCACGTCTGCCCCGTCGATCGCTATAACGCAGGCTGCGCCATTGGGTCGGGCGTGGTCTGTCGTCAGCAAAACCGGCTGATCGGCATCATGCGCCCCACCGGCCGCGCCATGCGGCAAAAACCCATCCTCGGGCCCTAACCAGAGCCGTTCATCGAGCCAGACAAGCCGCGCCGCCTCTCTTCCCCGCACCACCACGCGCCAGCCAGCCCCCAAGGATTTCTCAAGCAACATCGGCAATGTCGCCTCAAGCGGCTGACGCGTCAGGTGATAGAAGTAGACGGCCCCCATCAACTCTCCTCAAGCATATCCGCAACCAGACGGTTGAGCGCCAGAACGCCCCAGCCTGTTGCGCCTTTGGGGGCGTAGGTCGTGTCCGCCTTGACGCTGGCCACCCCCGCGATATCAAGATGTACCCATGGCATGCCGTCCTGCACAAAGCGGTGCAGGAATTCCGCTGCCGTGATCGTGCCCGCAGGCCGCCCGGCAGAGTTCTTAATATCGGCGATCTGGCCCTTGATCATATCTGCATAACCCGGCCCAAGCGGCAGACGCCATGCGCCTTCGCCTTCTGTCTTTGCGGCACGCAGGAAGGCGTTGCAGAGCCCTTCGTCATTGCTGAGAACCGCGGCATTCTCGTGACCCAAGGCCACGATGCAGGCCCCTGTGAGGGTGGCCAGATCAATCATTCCGCGCGGCTTATAGGTTTCTTGCGCATACCAGAGCACATCTGCCAGCACGAGCCGCCCCTCGGCGTCGGTATTGATCACCTCGATGGTGTCGCCCTTCATCGACGTCACCACGTCGCCGGGACGGGTGGCGCGGTCCGAGGGCATGTTCTCCACGATGCCCACAAGGCCCACGACATTTGCCTTGGCGCGGCGAAGGGCCAGCGTGCGCATGACCCCTGCGACAACACCGGCACCGCCCATGTCCATGGTCATTTCTTCCATGCCAGCGGCGGGTTTCAGGCTGATTCCGCCCGTGTCGAACACCACGCCCTTGCCGATGAGGGCCAGTGGTGCCTCGCCCTTTGGCCCGCCCAGCCATTCCATCACCGCCAGTTTCGACGGGCTGGCGCTCCCGTGACCCACGGACAAGAGCGCACCCATCCCGAGTTTCTCCATGTCCTTTTCCTCAAGAATGGTGATCTTGAGGCCCAGATCCTTCATCGCAGCGATGCGATTTGCGAATTCGGTGGTGGTCAGGTGGTTGGCAGGCTCGTTGACCAGATCGCGGGTAAAGAATACCCCCTCGGCCAAGGCCAATGTGGGCGCGGCTTCGGCTTTGACTTCATCCGGCCTGCCGGTCATCAGCGTAACGGCACCGGGGTCCTTCGGGGCGGTATCCGACTTGGGCTGCGATTTGTGCGGGGTGAAATCATAGGCCCGCAGCAGCACGCCAAGCAGCACATCGACCGGACGGCGCAACGCCGATCCAAGGATCAAAAGCGGCTTGTCCCCCTTGAGGCGGCTTAGGTTCACACCTGCGCGGCGGCTCTCGGCGGGGCTGGCGCTGCGGGGAAGGATGACCACATCAATCGCCTCGGCCACCATCCCGGAGGGCCAGTTGATGCTGATCACATCACCAGGTTTTTTATCGTTCAGGGCGGCCGCCTCGACCAGCCGGGCAAGGGTGCCGCGCGTCATGCGATTGATCTTGCGCGCACCGGCGTCAAGCTTGCCTTCGGGGGGAATAATCACAGCAATCCGACCAGGCGCTGTGGCGAGCGCCTCTAGATCAGTCTCGGCAAAGACAACGTGCAGGGGGGGGGTCATCGAGGGCTCTCCTTGGTTCGGCTTTGCCAAGACCTAGCGCGGCTTGTCGCCAATGACCAGTTAGCAGTTTTCCCCCGCAATCAATTCCGCTAGGTTGCCCGGCAATACTGCTGCCACGGGGGATAAGAGTGACCAGATTCGACAGATACATGCTGTCGCAATTCATGGTTTTGTTCGGTTTCTTTGCGCTCGTTTTGGTTTCGATCTTTTGGATCAACAAGGCGGTGCGCATGTTCGACCGGCTGATCGGGGATGGCCAGCCCGCTTGGGTGTTTGTGGAATTCACGGCATTGACCCTGCCGGGGGTGATCGGCGTCGTGCTGCCGATTGCGGCGTTTGCTGCCGCTGTTTACGTGGTCAACCGCCTCTCAAGCGAAAGCGAGCTGACGGTGATGCAGGCCACTGGCTATTCGCCTCTGCGCTTGGCCCGCCCGGTGTTTGTCTTCGGTGTGATCGTCGCGGTGATGATGTCGCTCTTGGCGCATTTCCTCATCCCCAGCAGCCTAAGCCAGCTGCGCCTGCGGCTGGATGAGGTCTCGCGCAACATCACGGCCAAATTGCTCAGCGAGGGCGAATTCCTGCATCCCGCCCCCGGCGTGACCTTCTATATTCGCGAGATCACATTGTCTGGTGAATTGCGCGACGTGTTTCTGTCTGACCGGCGTGATCCCGAAGCGCCTGTGACATATACCTCGTCCCGCGCCTATTTGGTGCAAGAGGGGGGCGGTACACGGCTGGTCATGGTCTCGGGATTGGCCCAGAATATTCGCGCCGATCAAAACCGGCTCTTTACCACCTATTTTGACGATTTTTCCTATGACATCAGCAGCCTTGTTCGGCGCGATGTGGTCAATTTAGACGAGGTGGCCTTTGCGGGCACGCTTGAGATGCTGCGCGACCCCGAGGCGGTCGCGGCGCGCACGGGCGTCAGTATGGGGGCTGTGATGGCCCAGATGCATGGCCGCATCACGGCGGCTTTGCTCTGCGTGATCGCGGCTCTGGTTGGGTTCTGCACCCTGTTGGTGGGGGCACATAGCCGGTTTGGTGTCTGGCGTCAGGTGTTGCTGGCCTTTGGTCTTTTGGTGGGCCTCAAGATCGTCGAGAGCCTCGTGCTGGCACCGGTTCTGGCCAGCGCTGTGCTTTGGCCATTGCTTTATCTGCCGGCGCTGATCGGGCTGGCGTTGTCGGGGCTGCTTCTGGCACTTGCCAGCTATCCGGGCCTGTGGCACCGGCTGCGGCGCAAGGGGCCTACGGCGGAGGTGCCGACATGATCCTAGAGCGTTATTTCGGTCGCCGTTTCTTTGTGAGCTTCATGGGGGTGACGATCACCATGCTTGTGATCATGGGGCTGATCGACCTGATGGACGAGTTGGGCGATTTCCCCGAATTGGCCTTTGGTCAGGTTTTGGGGATCGTGCTGTTGAAACTGCCCGAAGCCTATTACGAGATCATTCCATTGGTGATGATTCTTGCCTCGGTGGCGCTTTTCTTACGGTTGGCGCGCTCGTCTGAGATGGTGGTACTGCGCGCCTCTGGCCGGTCTGCATTGCGCGGTCTGCTTGCTCCGGCAGCGGTGGCTCTCGCTATTGGCCTGTTGGGGCTGGCGGTAGGAAATCCACTGGTGGCGGCGACTGCGAAACGGCATCACGATCTGGTCAATACCTACTCGGGTCAGACTTATTCTGACCTTGCCATTGCGTCAGAGGGTCTGTGGCTGCGGCAGGGCGGAACGGCGGGCCAGACGGTGATCTATGCTGCCCGTTCCAGTTCCGATCTCAGCACACTTTACGGCCCCAGCTTTTACGACTTTGCCCCCGATGGCCAACCTCTGCGCCGCATAAGCGCCAGCACAGCACGGCTTGAGACGGGGGCATGGCTGCTCGAAGATGCCAAGATTTGGGATTTGGCCGAGAACATCAATCCCGAGGCTATGGCCCGCCAAGAGGCGCAGTTGAGCGTGCCCTCTGATCTGACCCAGGATCGAATTCTCGACAGTTTCGGCAGCCCGGAGTACATCCCGATTTGGGAGTTGCCCAAGTTCATTGATCAATTGGAAGAGGCTGGATTTTCTGCGCGACGTTACGCCATATGGTTCCAGAGCGAATTGGCGCAGCCGGTCTTTCTGGTGGCGCTTGTGCTGATTTCGGCGGCACTGACCATGGGGCACACGCGCGGTGCCAATGTCGGGCTTTCGGTATTGACGGCAGTTCTTTTGGGTTTCGGCCTGCACTATGTCCGCAATTTCGCGCATATCTTGGGTGAGAACGGCCAGTTGCCGATCTTGCTGGCGGCTTGGGCTCCGCCCGTTGCGTCGCTGTTTATCGGTCTCGGCATCCTTCTGCATCTGGAGGATGGATGATCCGCCAAATACGCCTCTTTCTTGCGCTGCTGCTTTCGCTGGCAAGCCCGCTGGCCGCACAGGATGCCCCCTCTGATCCGGCGGTACTGGTCGCAGATGACGTGCGCCTCACGACGGATAATCGTCTGATTGCGACGGGTAATGTCGAGGCGCTCTATCAGGGGCGCCGTCTGACGGCGCGCGAAATCACCTATGACCATGGCACCGGCCAATTGGCGATTACCGGACCGTTGACGCTCACGGATGTCGAAGGCGCGTTGGTCGTGGCCGACAGCGCAGAGCTGGACCGCGATCTGACCAATGGCATCCTGCGTGGCGCGCGGATCGTCATGCAGGATCAGTTGCAATTGGCGGCCGTTGAGATGCGCCGCACCGATGCTCGCTTTAACCAGCTTTACAAAACGGCTGTCACCTCTTGCCGGGTTTGCGAGAACGGCCGCCCGCCGCTGTGGCAAATCCGGGCGCAGCGGGTGATCCATGATGAGCAAGAGCGCCAGCTCTATTTTGACAACGCGCAGTTCCGCATCCTGAACACCACCGTGCTCTATCTGCCGCGTCTTCGCTTGCCGGACCCGACGCTTGATCGCGCGCGTGGGTTTCTGACCCCGTCGCTGGTCAACTCTTCGCTTTTGGGCACGGGCATCCGCGTGCCCTATTTCATCCCCATTGGCGATAGCCGCGACCTGACGCTGGCGCCGTTCCTTGCGACCAATTCCAAGCGGCTGGAATTCCGCTATCGTCAGGCGTTTCGACAGGGTGAAATTGAATTCAACGGTGCCGTGGCCGAGGATGATTTCAGCCCCGACCCAACCCGTGGATATCTGTTTGGCACGGGTAGGTTCGAACTGCCGCGCGATTTCATCCTGCGGTTCAATGTCGAGCTATCCAGCGACGATACGTTTCTGTTGGATCATGGATTTTCCGACAAGGACCGCCTGATCAATGAGGTGTCGGTCGAGCGTGCGCGCCGGGATGAGTATATCCGTGGTGCGATCACGCATTTTCAGTCGCGGCGGGTGGGCGAGAGCAACGCAACACTGCCCACATTGGCGGGCAATGCCGAATATGAGCGCCGGTTCTTTCCCACACGGATCGGGGGCGAGTTGCGCTTTGGCGCGGCGCTGCACAGCCATTATCGCAGCTCGGATTCCACGCTGGCCACGCTCGACCGCTTTGCGGACGGGCGCGATGTAACACGGCTGACCACCCGGCTGGACTGGTATCGCGGTTGGACGCTGCCAGCAGGCGTGCTTGCCAGTTTCCAAACCGGCCTCATCCTGGATCATTTCGAGATTTCACAGGCAGGGATTACGGCCGCCTCGCAGGCCACCGAACTGACCCCCACACTCGCGCTTGAACTTCGGTGGCCGCTGCTCAAATCCACGCGCCATGCCGTGACCCATGTGATCGAGCCGGTGGCGCAATTGTCGTGGAGCGGTGGATCGAACCCCGATATTCCCCTCGACGAGGCGACGCTGATCGAGTTTGACGAAGGCAACCTTTTCAATCCCTCGCGGTTCAATGCCCCTGACCGGCGCGAACGCGGGTATAGTGCCGCCTATGGGGTAAGCTATACCCGGTTTGATCCGGCGGGCTGGCAAGGAAGCCTTGCTCTCGGGCAGGTCTGGCGCGAAGAGCGTTTGCTGGAGAGGGATGGCCTGACCCCAAGTTTTGCCAAATCCTCGGGATTGCGCGCCCGTGCCTCGGACTTGCTGATTGCGGGACAGTTCCGCAATGCCACGGGATTGACCGTGACGGCGCGGGGCCTGTTTGATTCCATGTTCGACACGACCAAGGCAGAGGCCCGCGCCAGTTGGCGTAACGATGATACCAACATTGCCGCCACTTATGTCTGGCTCTCGGCTGATCCGGCTGAAAATCGACCGGCGAAAGTGTCCGAATGGGCGATTGATGGCAGCTATCGCTTTGCTCAGCATTGGACTGGACATGCCGAGTGGCGGTTTGACGCGGCGGCAGAGCGCAGCGTGCGTGCAGGGGCGGGGCTGACATATTCCAACGAATGCGTGGACATCACGCTTTCGGTCTCGCGCCGGTTTACCTCTTCGACTATCCTTGAACCGGAAACCAACTTCGGCTTTACGGTAGGGTTTACGGGGTTCTCGTCCGCGACCCGTGACCGCAGCTTTACCCGGACTTGCAGGAACTGACCAGAATGACACCGATCTTTCGCCGCCTGATTGCCGCTCTGACCCTCGCCGTGACGGGCTTGCTGGTGTGGCCCCTGAGTGGGGGTATGGCGCAGGCGCAAAACCTGTTCTCGCCGCAAATCTATGTCAACGATCAGGCGATCACCGGCTATGAGCTGCAACAACGCGCGCGCCTTTTGACGCTGTTTCGCGCGCCCGGCGACCCGCAGCGACTGGCCCGGGAGCAACTGATCGAGGAACGTATCAAGATTGACGCCGCCAGAGCCTCGGGTCTTGTGCTTGAAGAGGATTTGGTGCGGGACGGGATGGAGGAATTTGCCGGTCGAGCAAATATGACCGCTGATCAGCTTATCGCGGCATTGGGCGAGTCGGGCGTGTCGCAAGAATCCTTCCGAGAGTTTGTTCGCGCCGGGATCACATGGCGCGAGCTGACGCGCGCGCGGTTCGCTGCGCGTGTGTCGGTAAGCGAAGATGATCTGGAACGTGCAACGCGCGCCTTGACCGGGGGCGCTGCGGTGCGCGTTCTTTTGTCAGAAATCATCCTGCCCGTGACCAGTCTTGAGGATGCAGAGGCCAAGCAGGCCTTGGCCGCGTCTATTGCAGAATCCACCAGCGAAGGCGCATTCGCAGAGGCCGCGCGCCGCCATTCCGCGGCACCCTCGTCCTCGCGTGGGGGACGCATGGATTGGGTTGCGTTGTCTGAATTGCCCGCAGGGTTGCGGCCAATTGTGCTGGGGCTTGCCCCGGGTGAGGTGTCTGATCCCTTGCCGCTAGAAGGTGCTCTGGCGCTCTTTTACATGCGGGATATCGAGGAAATGACGGTACCCTCTCCGGAATATGCCGCCATCGAATATGCCGCCTACTATATCCCCGGCGGGCGGAGTGAGGCGGCGTTGCAGCGTGCTGCTCAGGTGCGCGCAGCGGTTGATACCTGCGATGACCTATACGGCGTGGCGCATGGCCAGCCGCCTGAAGTGTTGGAGCGCGGGTCGAAGGCCCCAGAGGAAATTCCGCAGGATATCGCGATTGCGCTCGCCTCGCTTGATCCCGGAGAAACTTCGACCAGTGTGACACGCGCCAATGGGCAGACACTGGTGTTCCTGATGCTCTGTGGTCGCTCGCCCAAACTTGACGGAGAGGCACCTTCGGTTGAGGATCTGTCGAATTTCATCCGCAACCAGCGGATCGAGTCCTTTGCCAATGGTTATCTCGAACAGTTACGCGCCGAGGCGCGGATCGTCGAGAAGTGAGCGCGCCCATCGCGCTCAGCTGTGGCGAGCCGGCTGGCATCGGCCCGGAAATTGCCGCCGCCGCATGGGACCGTCTGCGGGGTGCCCTGCCGTTCTTCTTGATTGGTGATCCGGCGCATTTGCCACCCGGAACGCCTATCGCGCAAATTACCGATCCCGCCGAGGCATCCGCCGCCTGTGCCACTGCGCTGCCGGTTTTGGCGCATGCGTTTGAGGGGACGCTGACGCTTGGCACACCCAACCCTGCTCATGCGCGTGGCGTGATCGACGTGATCGCGCGCGGTGTCGATCTGGTGCAATCCGGCGCGGCCTTGGCGCTCTGCACCGCGCCAATACACAAACAGGCGCTACAGGACGGGGCAGGTTTTGCCTTTCCGGGTCATACCGAGTTTCTTGCGCATCTTGCGGGGGTGGACCGCGTCGTGATGATGCTGGCCTCGGATCAGTTGCGCGTCGTGCCCACGACCATCCACATACCGCTCAAGGACGTGCCGCAGGCGCTGACGTCCGATCTGCTGGAAGAGACGATCCGCATCACCCACGCCGCCTTGATCCGCGATTTTGGCCTCAGCGCGCCGCGTCTGGCCATCGCGGGCCTTAATCCCCATGCCGGAGAAGGCGGCAAGATGGGGCGCGAAGAGATTGACGTGATTGCGTCCGTCCTGGCCCGGCTGCGGGCTGAGGGTTTTGATCTACGTGGACCGATGTCGGCGGATACGATGTTTCACGCCGCCGCCCGTGCGCAGTATGACGCCGCAATCTGCATGTATCACGATCAGGCGCTCATTCCGATCAAAACGCTGGATTTCGACCGGGGCGTGAATGTTACGCTTGGCCTGCCGTTTATCCGCACCTCGCCGGATCACGGCACAGCCCTGGATATCGCAGGGCAGGGGCGGGCCAATCCCACCTCGTTGATTGAGGCCCTTAAGCTCGCGCAGACCATGGGCGAGGCGCGCCGCGCATGAGAGCGCTTGAAGACCTTCCTCCACTGGCCAAGGTCATCGCGGCACATGGTCTTTCCGCCCGCAAATCCTTGGGTCAGAATTTCCTGCTCGATCTGAATCTCACCTCGAAAATCGCGCGGCAGGCGGGGGACCTTAGCGGTTGCGACGTGCTGGAGATTGGCCCCGGACCCGGCGGATTGACTCGCGGGCTCTTGATGGAGGGGGCGCGACATGTGCTGGCGATCGAGAAGGACTCGAGGTGCCTGCCCGCCCTGCAAGAGATTGCCGAGGCGGCACCGGGCCGCCTGACGGTTCTAAATGCTGACGCGCTTGATCTTGATCCTCTGGCACATCTGACACCGCCTATTCGCGTGGTGTCGAACCTGCCCTATAATGTGGGCACCGAATTGTTGATCCGCTGGCTGACGCCGCCCGAATGGCCGCCTTTCTGGCAGTCGCTCACCTTGATGTTTCAGCGCGAAGTCGCAGAGCGCATCGTGGCGCAGCCGGGGGGCAAGGCTTACGGTCGTCTGGCTCTCTTGGCGCAATGGCGCGCGGTGCCGCGTATCGTGATGCACCTGCCGCCGGGGGCCTTTACCCCGCCGCCCAAGGTGTCGAGCGCGGTGGTGCATCTGACAGCGCTGCCCGAGCCACGCTATCCCGCGGACCCCAAGATATTGGAGCGCGTGGTTGCCCGCGCCTTCAACCAGCGCCGCAAAATGCTGCGCGCAGCGCTTAAGGGGGCAGCGCCCGATATCGAGGATCGGTTGCTCTCTGCGGGGATTAAACCCACGGATCGCGCCGAGACCGTGAGTTTGGAGCAGTTTTGCGCGCTCGCACGGGTGATGCCGGGCGGGGCAGAGGCGTGAAGGCCTCAGGTTCCTGATCACCCATGCCGCGACTTTCCCAACGTAAAATTCCCTCTCGCAACCGCGACGCGATTGGTGTATGAAATAGTTTAATGCTAAACTATATTCGCCAGCAAGGAGTCGCCATCCCATGGTTGCCCGGAAAAGCACTAAGAAATCCAACGTCTCAGCCGAAGATCTCAAGCAGTATTATCGCGATATGCTGCTCATTCGACGATTCGAGGAGAAGGCGGGCCAGCTTTATGGCATGGGTCTGATCGGCGGTTTCTGCCATCTCTACATCGGACAAGAGGCGGTTGTCGTCGGACTTGAGGCCGCCGCAGAAGAGGGCGACCGCCGCATCACCACATACCGCGACCACGGCCACATGCTCGCCTGCGGGATGGACCCCAACGGTGTGATGGCCGAACTTACCGGGCGTGAGGGAGGCTATAGTCGCGGCAAGGGCGGCTCGATGCATATGTTTTCGACCGAAAAGCGGTTCTATGGTGGCCATGGCATCGTGGGCGCCAACGTGCCGCTCGGGGCCGGTCTGGCCTTTGCCGACAAATACCTTGGAAATGACCGCGTGACCTTCACGTATTTCGGAGATGGTGCCGCCAATCAGGGACAGGTCTATGAGACCTTCAACATGGCCGCCCTCTGGCAATTGCCAGTGATCTTCGTGATTGAAAACAACCAATACGCTATGGGCACCTCGCAGAAACGGTCAACCTCCAGCCCTGACATCTACACGCGAGGGCAGGCCTTTGGCATTCCCGGCGAAGCGGTCGATGGGATGGACGTGCTGGCCGTGAAAGAGGCGGGCGACAAGGCCGTTGCGCACTGCCGTTCGGGCGCGGGTCCCTACATCCTAGAGATCAAGACCTACCGCTATCGCGGCCATTCCATGTCTGACCCGGCCAAGTATCGCACCCGCGAAGAGGTGCAGAAGATGCGTGAGGAGAAAGACGCCATCGAGCATGTGCGCGACCTGCTGGTGTCGGGGGGCCATGCTACCGAAGAGGACCTCAAGGCGATCGACAAAGAGATCAAGGATGTGGTGAACGCCAGTGCCGAGTTCGCCAAGGAAAGCCCGGAGCCCGCGCTTGATGAGCTTTGGACAGATATTATTGCCGACGCGGCACCGCAGAACGCGTGAAGAGGAGAGACGACAATGGCAACCGAAATCCTGATGCCCGCCCTCTCTCCGACCATGGAAGAAGGCACACTGGCCAAATGGCTGGTGAAAGAAGGCGACACCGTCAAAGCCGGTGATATCCTCGCCGAGATTGAAACTGACAAGGCCACGATGGAATTCGAGGCGGTCGATGAGGGCGTGATGGGCAAAATCCTGATCGCCGAGGGCAGCGAAGGCGTCAAGGTCAACACCCCCATCGCCGTGATGCTGGAGGATGGCGAGAGCGCTGAAGACGTGGCAAGTGCCCCCGCCGCCAAGGCACCCGAGGCCGCCCCCGCTCCGAAAGCTGCCCCTGCTACTGCCAAGGCTCCCGAGGCACCGAAAGCGAATACCAGCCCCGATTGGCCCGAAGGCACAGAAATGCAGACCATGACAGTGCGCGAGGCGCTGAACACTGCCATGGCCGAGGAAATGCGCCGTGACGACACGGTGTTTGTCATGGGTGAGGAGGTTGCCGAATATCAGGGGGCCTATAAGATCACCCAGAACCTGCTCGAGGAATTCGGTGCCAAGCGCGTGATTGACACGCCGATCACCGAGCATGGCTTTGCCGGGATTGGTGTTGGCGCGTCTTGGGGGGGCTTGCGGCCCATCGTCGAATTCATGACGTGGAACTTTGCCATGCAGGCGATTGACCAGATCATCAACTCTGCGGCCAAGACGCTTTATATGTCTGGTGGCCAGATGGGTAGCCCGATCGTGTTCCGTGGTCCCAACGGGGCAGCCGCGCGTGTAGGCGCACAGCACAGCCAGGATTACGCGGCGTGGTACGCCCAAGTGCCCGGTCTGCGCGTGGTGCAGCCTTATTCGGCGGCGGATGCCAAGGGCCTTTTGAAAACCGCCATTCGCGATCCCAACCCGGTGGTGTTTCTTGAAAATGAGATCCTCTATGGCCGCTCGTTTGAAGTTCCCAAGCTCGATGATTTCACCATCCCATTCGGCAAGGCCAAGATATGGCGAGAAGGCACGGATGTGACCATCGTCAGCTTTGGTATCGGAATGACCTATGCGCTAGAGGCCGCCGAGAAACTGGCCGAGGATGGGATCAGCGCCGAGGTGATCGACCTGCGCACGCTGCGCCCGATGGATACGGATACGGTCATCGCCTCTGTAATGAAAACCAATCGTTGCGTGACGGTGGAAGAGGGCTGGCCGGTGGCCTCAATCGGCAACCACATCTCGGCCGTGCTGATGCAAAAGGCGTTCGACTATCTCGATGCGCCGGTCATCAACTGCACGGGCAAGGATGTGCCGATGCCCTATGCCGCCAATCTGGAAAAGCTGGCGCTGACCTCCACCCAAGAGGTGATCGACGCCGTTCGCCAAGTGACCTATCGCTGAGGGAGACCCTAAGATGGCAACCGAAATTCTGATGCCCGCCCTCTCGCCCACGATGGAAGAGGGCACGCTGGCCAAATGGCTGGTCAAAGAGGGGGATACCGTTTCTGCGGGCGATCTCTTGGCCGAGATTGAGACTGACAAGGCCACGATGGAATTCGAGGCAGTGGAAGAGGGCGTCGTTGGCAAGATCCTGGTGGCCGAAGGCACCGAAGGGGTCAAGGTCAACACCCCCATCGCGGTGATGCTGGATGAGGGCGAAAGCGCTGCGGATATATCCAGTGCCCCGGCCAAGGCCGAGGCTCCGGCACCCAAACAGGCCGAGGCCACGCCGCAAGCCGAAGCTGCGGCCAAACCTGCGCCCGCCGCTCCGAAAACGGGCGATGGGGATCGCATTTTCGCCTCGCCGCTTGCGCGTCGCATCGCGGCGGACAAGGGGATTGATCTGGCAGGCATCACCGGTTCGGGCCCACATGGCCGGATCGTCAAGGCGGATGTGGAAGGGGCCAAGGCCGGCTCTGCCCCCGTTGCAAGCGCTGCCGAGGCTCCGGCAAGCAAGGCTGCAGCCCCGGCCGCCGCCGCAGCCCCTTCTGGTCCGTCGTCGGATGCCGTGGTCGCCATGTATCAGGGCCGCGCCTATGAAGAGGTCAAGCTCGATGGGATGCGCAAGACCATCGCTGCGCGCCTGACCGAGGCCAAGCAGACCGTGCCGCATTTCTACCTGCGGCGTGAAATCCGCCTTGATGCACTGATGAAATTTCGCGCGGAGTTGAACAAACAGTTGGAGCCGCGGGGCGTCAAGCTGTCTGTCAATGACTTCATCATCAAGGCCTGTGCGCTTGCCCTTCAGGCGGTGCCGGATGCCAATGCCGTCTGGGCCGGTGACAAGGTGCTGCGCCTGAAACCTTCTGACGTGGCGGTGGCCGTGGCCATTGAAGGCGGGCTCTTTACGCCGGTTCTCAAAGACGCCGAGATGAAATCTCTTTCGGCGCTATCGGCAGAGATGAAAGACCTCGCCAAACGCGCCCGTGACCGCAAGTTGGCACCACAGGAGTATCAGGGCGGCACCTTTGCGATTTCCAACCTTGGCATGTTCGGGATCGAGAATTTCGATGCCGTCATCAACCCGCCGCATGGTGCGATCCTTGCCGTTGGCGCAGGGCTGAAAAAGCCGGTGGTGGGCAAGGATGGCGAATTGACCGTGGCCACAGTCATGTCGGTGACGCTCTCGGTGGATCACCGGGTGATCGACGGCGCACTAGGTGCGGAGCTTTTGACGCAAATCGTCGAGAACCTTGAAAATCCAATGGTCATGTTGGCCTGAAGATCAGCGCCCCGGCTCTTAGTCGGGGCGTTACACCTTGCTCAACGGGTCAGCACAAGACGCCCGCCAGTGATCTCGATGCTGGAAAAGCGTTGTAGATACTCCATCCCCAACAGGGATTGGTCCATTTCACCCTGATTGACCACGGCCCGCAGGTTTTCATGCCGCACCGGCCCCACTGCGAGGCTTTCAAGGCGCACCGGCGCTGTGCGCACCTCGCCATTGGCGGTATAGGCGCGGCCCAGATAGGCCAAACTCTTGGTATCAAGCCCGATCCGTTCCGCGTCACTCTGGCTGAGCACGATCTGACTGGCCCCGGTATCGACGACAAAACGTACCGGGACGCCCTCGATCTCGACGGTCAGGTAGTAATGCCCGTCCGGCGCGCGCGGCACTTCGATCCGGTCGCCCGCGACGACGCTTTGCATTGGGCGCACCGTCTGGCGAATATCCTCCCAGAGGCCCACCGCCGCCAAGGCCCCGACAAAGATAAGGCCCCAGATCAATGCCTGTTGCGCCAATTTGCCCAAGGACGCGCGGTTTTGAGCCACAAACCAAACCAAAAGCACTGATCCAAGGATCATGAGATAGGTCAGTCGGGCGAAATCGAAATCCTGCATGGCCGCTATATAGGCGCTCAGCCGGCCAAACCAAAGCCGCGCAAGCCATCAAGCACGAATTGTACAGCAAGCGCGGCCAGCAGCATGCCCAAGAGCCGTGTCACCACGTTGATCCCTACCTTGCCAAGGGCGCGCTCTAAAAGACCAGAGGTCAGAAACATCACGAAAACCAAGGCGATGACTGACAGCATGACACCGATGACCCAGAGCAGCCCCTCCGCCCCCGGCATTTGCCCAGCCAATAGGATCACCGTTGCGATTGACCCTGGCCCGGCGATGAGCGGGATCGCGATGGGAAAGATCGACGGATCGTCGCTGTCGTCTTCTTCGGCCGCGTCGGCCTGTCCCTTGCGCCGCTGTCCGCGCCGCTCGAAAAGCATGTCGAGGGCCGTGAGAAACAGCAGCAAGCCCCCTGCAATGCGGAATGCGGGCATGGAGATACCTATAAATCCCAGAACCTTCTCGCCCAAAGCTGCAAAAAGGATGAGCAATAGCGCCGAGGTGGCACAGGCGCGAATGGCAATCGCTCGCCGCCGCGCCGAATCCATGCCTTGGGTTAGCGCCACAAAGAGCGGCGTCATCCCGATGGGGTCAATGATCACAAAGAGCGTGACAAAGGCGGTGATGAGGAATCCGGTGTCCATAAAGGACTTGCACCACTTTCAGGCTGAAATGCCAAGTGTAAAGTCCCCTGAACCGAAAACCTGAGTGTTCGCAAAGGTAGACTCCAGCAAGGGCGATCAGCGTTCGGCCGTTTCCAGCCGCTCCAATGCTTCCATCCAGAGGGTCTCAGCCAGCGACAGGCCATCCTCGATCTCGGCGTATTTCTTTTGCCATTGGGTCAGCCCGTGGATGTCATCGTAGATCGCGGGATCGGCCAATTTCGCGGCAACCTTGCTCTCCATGTCTTGTAGCTTGGCGATGCGCTCTTCGCAGCGTTTCACATCTTGTCGGAGCTTAAGGATCGCATCACGCGAGGGTTTTTTGACCTTGATTTCTTTGGGTTTTTCGCTTGGCTTTTCGGCGTCCGAGCCGCTGAGCAACATGGCGCGATAGCTTTCCAGATCGCCCTCATAGGGGGCTACAGCACCGTCCCGTACCAGCCAGAGGCGATCCGCCACCAGCCCCAGCAGGTGCATGTCATGGCTGACCAGAATGATCGCGCCGGAATAGGCCGTCAGCGCCTCAACAAGGGCCTCGCGGCTTTCGATATCGAGGTGGTTGGTCGGTTCATCGAGAATCAGCATATGCGGTGCATCGAGCGTGGCCAGCATCAGCGATAGCCGCGCCTTTTGACCGCCCGAAAGCTTGCCAACCAGCGTTTCGGCCTGTTCGGCCCCGATTCCGAATCCGCCCAGACGCGCCCTCAGTTTGGAGGGTGTTTCGGTGGGACGCATCCGCCGGATGTGGTCGATGGGGGTCTCGTCGAGATGCAATTCTTCGACCTGATGCTGTGCGAAATAGCCGACGCGCAGCTTGGATGCCTTGTGGATTTGTCCTTCAAGTGGATCAAGTTTGCCTGCCAATAGCTTGGAAAGAGTGGACTTTCCTTCACCATTGCGGCCAAGTAATGCGATCCGGTCATCCTGATCTATACGCAGGCTGAGCCGCCGCAGCACCGGCACGCCATCATAGCCAACCGATCCGCTCTCGATCCGCAGGATGGGCGGTGACAGTTCTTCAGGCGTGGGAAAGGTAAAGCGTTTGAGCGCGGCCTCTTGCGGTGTTGTGATCGGCTTGAGCTTGGCAATCATCTTGAGGCGCGATTGTGCCTGCACGGCCTTACTCGCCTTGGCGCGGAAGCGGTCGACAAAGCTCTGGAGATGCGCGCGGCGGGCGTCTTGCTTTTTCGCCTCAGAGGCGGCGGCGGCGAGACGGGCGGCACGGGTTTCGGCGAAAGTCTCGTAACCGCCTTGATAAAGCGTCAGTTTTTTATCCTCAAGATGAAGGATCGAGCCCACGGCGCGGTTCAAAAGCCCGCGATCATGGCTGATGATGAGCACCGTATGGGGATAGCGCGCGAGGTAGGTTTCAAGCCACAGCGCGCCTTCAAGGTCGAGATAGTTGGTGGGTTCGTCCAGCAGCAAGAGGTCGGGTTGCGAGAAAAGCACACCTGCCAAGGCCACGCGCATCCGCCAGCCGCCAGAAAAGGCGGAGCAGGGCATAAGCTGTTCTTCGTCGGTAAACCCCAGTCCTTTGAGGATGCTCGAGGCGCGCGCCTCGGCGGACCAAGCGTCGATATCTGCGAGCCGCGTCTGGATTTCGGCGATCCGCGCGCCATCGGTCGATCGCTCGGATTCTTCCATGAGTTCAGCACGTTCCGTGTCATAGCTCAGAACAGTGTTGACCAGTGACACCTCGTTTCCGGGCACCTCTTGGGCCACGCCGCCGATGCGCGCGCGCGACGGCAGGCTGATGCTGCCACCTTCCAGTGCCAATTCGCCCCGGATCAGGCGGAATAGGGTGGTTTTGCCCGTGCCATTGCGGCCCACGATGCCAACCTTGTGGCCATCGGGGATAGAGGCAGAGGCGCTCTCGATCAGGGTTCGGCCCGCGACCGAATAGGTGATATCATCTATGTGCAACATGGCCCCCGCATGCCGTATGTGCGCGCCGCCGTCAATCGCGGCTTTTCAAGGCGCGGTGTGCATGTTATCGGACCCGCGATCAAACGCGGTCGGGCAAGGGGCCGGGCCGGTGAAACCTACGGAAAAGAGGCTGAAATGGCTGTTGAACGCACGCTGAGCATTATCAAACCCGACGCGACCAAGCGCAACCTGACCGGCAAGATCAATGCCAAGTTCGAGGATGCAGGTCTGCGCATCGTCGCGCAGAAGCGCATTCAACTGACACCGGAACAGGCGGGTGTTTTCTATGCCGTGCACAAAGAGCGTCCGTTTTACGGCGAACTGTGCGAATTCATGGCGTCTGGCCCGGTTGTGGTGCAGGTTCTGGAAGGCGAAGGCGCTGTTGCCAAGAACCGCGAAGTGATGGGCGCAACCAACCCTGCGGATGCCGCGGCGGGCACGATCCGTGCGGAATTCGCCGAGTCGGTCGGTGAGAACTCTGTCCATGGTTCGGATGCGGCAGAGACTGCAGCGGTCGAGATCGCCTATTTCTTTTCGGGTCTCGAACTGGTCGGCTGATCTTAAGGCGATAGATGAAGAAAGGGCCGTATCCTGTTGGGATGCGGCCTTTTTCTTTTATATGCTTGCGTAGTCCTGATAGACCGGCGCGGCATTTGGCTTGGGCTGTGGTCGCGCAGAGGGTTGCGGGGGCGCGGATTTGGCCCCGGATTTCGGGTGGGTGGCCTGTGGCATGGGACTGCTCCATTATAGGGTGGCAAACCTTGAACGGCTTGACCTTTGATTATCCTTACAGGATCGAAAAGTTTCATGGCGCGGTTAGGGCGCGATTGTGGCGAAACTAAGGCGAATCAGGCGCTTAGGTGATCGACCACGGTGACGCCATAGCCCTGAAAGCCGTCCATTGCGATCAAGGCATTGTTAAGCCCCGACAATTTGATGCGTTGGGTGATCAGGCGTTCAGGGTCGAGATGCCCGGCAGAGATCATGGCGAAGAGGGGGGCGAAGCGGTCAGCCCCCATGCCACGGGTGCCGTGCAATGTGATCTGGCGAGAATAGACCAGCTCTAACAGGGGTAATTCGGGTGTGGCGTGGCGGCCTAGGGGCATGCCGATCTGAACGTGGCGCCCCATTTTACGAAGACTTTTCAAGGAGTTGTGAAAGGTGTCCGTGATCCCGAGCGCGTCCAGAGAGACATGTGCGCCGCCTTCGGTCAAGTCGCGCACGGCGGCACCGACATCTGATGGCTGGCTGGCATCGAGGATGGCTGTCGCGCCGAGGGTTTTGGCGATGCGCAACGCCTCGGGGTTGACGTCGATGGCCAGAACGCGGGCCCCGATGGCTGCGCCGATCATGATGGCTGAGAGACCGACGCCACCGCAGCCGTGGACGCTAAGCCATTCACCGGGTTGAGTTTTCGCCCGGTCTACCACAGCGCGAAAGGCGGTGGTGACGCGGCAGCCCATGCCGGCGGCGGCGGCATAGCCCATCGTATCGGGCAGGCGCACAAGGTTGAAATCGGCGCGCGGAATGGCGAGACGTTCCGCGAACGCCCCCCATCCGGTAAATCCGATCACCTGTTGATGATTGCAGATCGTGGGTTCGCCGCCCCGGCAATCGGGGCAGGTGCCGCACCCCAGAATGAACGGGGCCGTGACCCGGTCACCCACGGCGAAGGCCCGACATTCTGGCCCGATTTCAAGGACTTCGCCCGCGAATTCATGCCCCATGACATGCGGCAGGATGACATCGGGATCGGCCCCTTTCCATGCGTGATGGTCTGAGCGGCACACACCACAGGCGCGCACGGCGATCACCGCTCCGTCGCGGGGACAGTCGGGATCGGGCACATTCGTGATTTCGGTGGGGGTATTGTAGCGGGTCAGGAGGGCTGCGCGCATCGGGCACCTGTAGCTGGAATTGTCGGCAGCCTAGGGGCGGGGTTTGGCGGGTGCAAGCCTGTAAGGTCTGTAAGGTTCTCAAGTTGATTTTGTAAGGTCCGGCAGGGTCGGGGCCGCCACAGGGAGAAGCGGCCCCAAGGTCGGGCGGGTCAGGCGACCATCCGCGCGACCACCTCGCCAAAGGAGGAGGGGGTCGGGACGATTGTGACACCCGCCTCGGAGAGGATCTCGACTTTCTCTTGCGCTGATTCGCCGAAGGCGGAAACGATGGCCCCGGCATGGCCCATGCGCCGACCTTTGGGGGCGGACAGACCGGCGATATAGGCGGCCACCGGTTTGGTCATGTGGTCGCGGATGTAGGCGGCGGCTTCGGCCTCTTGCGGGCCGCCGATTTCGCCGACCATGACCACGGCGTCGGTGCCCTCGTCATTCTCGAAGAGTTCCAAAATGTCGCGGAAGGAGGAGCCGTTGATCGGGTCGCCGCCGATACCGACGGAGGTGGACACGCCGATGCCGCGCTCTTTCATCTGGCTGGCGGCCTCGTATCCCAAGGTGCCCGACCGCCCGATGATGCCCACCCGGCCCGGTTTGTAGATATGCGGCGGCATGAGGCCAGCAAAGGCCTGACCGGGGGTGATGATGCCCGCGCAGTTGGGGCCGATGAGGCGCATGCGTTTTTCCGCCTTGTAGCGGCGCATGTAGCGTTTGACCTTGATCATGTCGCTGGCGGGGATGCCATCGGCGATGCAGACGCAGGTGGTGATGCCTGCATCCGCCGCTTCCATGATGCTGTCGGCGGCAAAGGGGGGCGGGACGAAGCAGATCACGAGATCGGCGCCGGTTTCTGCCACAGCACCTTTGACCGTGTTGAAGACGGGCAAGCCGTTATGTTTGGTGCCGCCCTTGCCCGGTGTCACGCCGCCCACGACGTTGGTGCCGTGGTTGATCATGTCCTGCGTATGAAAGCTGCCGATGCGGCCGGTGAGGCCGGTCACGAGCACGCGACTGTTCTTGTCGATGATAATGGCCATCATGCGGCTCCCTTGACGGTGTTTTTGGTGTCGGACCAGGCGCGGACCACCAGATCGGCGGCTTCGGCCAGTGTTTCGGCGGTCAGGATCGGCAGGCCGCTGTCGGCGATGAGGCGGCGGCCCTCTTCGACATTGGTGCCCGAGAGGCGCACGACGAGGGGCAGGGTGAGGTTCAATTCGCGCACCGCGCGGATCACGCCCTCGGCGATCCAGTCGCAGCGGTTGATGCCTGCGAAGATATTGACCAATATCGCCTCGACGTTGCGGTCGTTGAGTACGGCGTTGAAGGACATCAGCACCCTATCGGGGCTGGCCCCGCCGCCCACGTCGAGAAAGTTGGCCGGTTCGCCGCCCGCCATCTTGATCATGTCGAGCGTCGCCATGGCGAGACCCGCGCCGTTGACGATACAGCCGATTTCGCCGGTGAGACCGATGTAGTTGAGGCCACGGTCAGAGGCGAAGGTTTCGCGCGAGTCCTCTTGGCTTTTGTCGCGGAGTTCCGAGATTTCAGGGCGGCGGAAAAGGGCGTTGTCATCAAAGCTGACCTTGGCGTCGAGCGCCATGATCTCGCCCGAGGTGGTGACGACGAGCGGGTTGATTTCCACCATATTGGCGTCGGTTTCCTCCATCATGCGGTAACAGCCGATGATGGTCTTGACCGCCTGCGGGATGAGGGCGGCATCAAGGCCCAGGGAAAAGGCAATCTCGCGGGCCTGAAACGCCTGCATGCCCACGGCTGGATCGACCACGGAGCGGATGATGGATTCTGGCTCTTGCGCGGAAATCTCTTCGATCTCCATGCCGCCTTGGCCTGAGGCCACGACGACAACGCGCTCTTCTTTGCGGTCCATCACGAAGGCCAGATAGATTTCCTGCGCGATGCTGGTGGCCTCTTCGATATAGAGGCGGCTTACGAGTTTTCCTTGGGGGCCGGTCTGATGGGTGACGAGCATGCGCCCGAGCATCCATTGTGCGGCCTCGGAAATCTCGGTCTCGTTTTTGCAGATGCGCACGCCGCCTGCTTTGCCGCGCGCGCCGGAGTGGATCTGGGCCTTGACCACCCAACGGTCGCCGGACAGTTCCGAGGCGCGGTAGACCGCCTGTTCGGGGCTATAGGCGATGCCGCCGCGCGGCACCTGCACGCCAAAGCGTTTCAAGAGTTCCTTGGCTTGGAATTCGTGGATATCCATGTGGTAGTCCTCCCTATCGTGGTTGGCCTTTGTTGGTTTGGCCCTCAGCCTTTGGCGGCGATGGCGTCGGCGACGCTGATGACGTTGTTGGCCATACGCTCGGATGCGGCGTCGATCATCTTGCCATCAAGGCTCGCGGCCCCTTTGCCTTGGGCCTCGGCCTTGCGCAGTTCTTCGATGATGCGGCGGGCGCGGGTGACTTCGGCCTCGGGTGGCGAGAAGACATCATTGGCGAGCGCGATCTGGCTCGGATGGATGGCCCATTTCCCCTCGATCCCCAAGGTCGCGGCGCGTTTGGCGCTGAGCGTGTAGCCGTCGGGGTCGGAGAAATCGCCAAACGGGCCGTCGATGGCGCGCAGGCCGTAAGCGCGGCAAGCCACTGTCATGCGGCTGAGGGCAAAATGCCATTGGTCGCCGGGGTAATCGGGGTTGAGGCCGCCGATGACCACGGTGCGGGCGCGGTTGGAGGCGGCATAGTCGGCCACGCCGAAATGCAGCGCCTCGAGCCGTCCGGGGGCCGAGGCGATCGCCTCGACATTGGCCATGCCGAGGGCGGTTTCAATCAGCGCCTCAAGGCCGATCTGATGGGTAAAGCCCATCGCCGTCTCGATCTGGCTGACCATGGTTTCGACGGTGTAGAGATCGGCGGGCACGCCCACCTTGGGGACAAGGATTGTGTCGAGGTGTTGGCCCGCCTGTTCCACGATCTCGACCACGTCGCGATACATGTAATGGGTATCAAGGCCGTTGATGCGGATCGAAATGGTCTTGCCCTTGGCTTTCCAGTCGATGTCGTTGAGGGCCTGAATGATATTGGCGCGGGCCTGCACCTTGTCGGGGGGGGCGACGGCATCCTCTAGGTCAAAGAAGATGTAGTCGACATCCGAGTCCGCCGCCTTGTCGATCATCGAGGGGCTGGAGCCGGGCACGGCGAGTTCCGAGCGTTGCAGGCGTTGCTTTTTCAGCGGGTGAAGCGTGTAGCTCATAAAGATGTCCGATCAGGCGGCGCGGGCGGGCGCGACGCGCACCTGCATTGTGGGGGTGGAGGCGCGGAAATGTTCCTGAGCGGCGGCGATGCCACAGCCCGGTTCGATCACAGCCCCGGCATCGCGCAGCGCCATTTCAGCCGCCGATATGGCACCGCAGAGCATCACCGGGTTGAGCGAACCCAAGTGACCGATGCGGAACGCGCGGCCGGCCAGTTTGGCAAGGCCAGAGCCAAGCGAGGTCTGGTATTTGTGATAGGCGGTGGCGATCACGTCGCGGGCATCGACGCCCTCGGGGGCATAGATGGCCGACACGGTATCGGAGTGCCATTCCGGGCCATGTGCCACGAGGCGGCAGCCCTGCCATTCGGCAATCGCGGCACGCACGCCCGAAGCGAGGCGGTGGTGACGGTCCCACACACTCTCCATTCCTGCCGCCAGCAACATGTCGAGCGAGCAGCGCAAACCGCGCAGGAGTTGGGTGGCGGGGGTGTAGGGGAAATAGCCGGTGTCGTTCAGCTTGATCATATCGGCAAAGCTGAAGTAGCAGCGGGGCATTTTGGCGCGTTCATGGGCGGCGAGCGCCTTGTCGCTGACGCCCAAGAGACCAAGACCAGCGGGCAGCATGAAGCCTTTTTGCGAGCCTGCGACGGCGAGGTCGACGCCCCAATCCTCCATCTCGAATTCAATCGAGCCGATGGAGCTGACGCCATCGACAAAGAGGAGTGCGGGGTGGTTGGCCGCATCCATCGCGGCGCGAATGGCGGCGATGTTGGAGGTGACGCCAGTGGCTGTCTCGTTATGGGTGGCAAAGACCGCCTTGATCTTGTGCTCTTTATCGGCGGTCAGTTTGGCGGCGTAATCCTCGACCGGCACGCCCTTGCCCCAGTCCACCTCGCAGAGGTCCACGTCGAGGCCCAAACGCTCGGCCATATCAACCCAAAGCATTGAGAACTGGCCAAACCGTGACATGAGCACGCGGTCGCCGGTGTTGAGCGTGTTGGAAATCGCGGCCTCCCACGCGCCGGTGCCGGAGGTCGGATAAACAAAGACGCGGCCATGGGTCAGGCGGAACACTTTTTTCAGGTCCGAGAGCAGCGGCAGGATGAAATCGCCGAAATCCGGCGCGCGCATATCCTCCATCGGGATATTCATCGCGCGGCGCACCTCCTCGGGTACATTGGTGGGTCCGGGAATGAAAAGATGCGAATGGCCGTTCATGATTGTTCTCCTCTTGGCTTGGCCCTTTATGCGGGGCGGTGGAGCATGCCGTAATGCCCGCGCGCATGGAAAAACGCGGCCATGCGGGGGGCTGATGGCCCCGGCGGGTAGGGGTGCCCTACCCGATGGGGGCGCGGCGGTATGCCGTTGCATTCTGAAAAATCGTTTGATTTCAGGACGTTCCTTGGTCTTGTATAGCGGGGCCGGAGGAGGAGACTGTGCGAGATATGATTGACGCGACCGTTCAGGACGCTGCATTGGAGCTGCCCGAGGTGATCGTGGCGGACCGGCAGGCGATTGTCTGTCAGGGCCTGGGATCATTGGTGGCGCAGATCGCGGCGGTGCGGCTTGGCCCCTTTGCCACCGATCTGGCCAGCCTGCGCAAGGCGCTGGGTGAGCGGCCGGGGCGGGTGGTTCTGGTGCTGGGGGTTCGGTTGGCGGATGCGGATCTGGGCCGGGTGTTGGACATGCTGCGGCGGGATCATCCGCGCGTGATGGTGGTGGTGGTCGCCGAGGAGGCGGAGTTTGCCTTTATCCGCACGGCGGTGAAGGCGGGGGCGCATTCGGTCTGTATGATGGGGCAGGTTCTGAGCAGTCTGCCGCGTGTGTTGGGCCATCTGGTTGAAGGCCACAGCATCCTGCCCGCCGAGATTCTCAAACGGTTGATGGGCGAGCAAGGCGATAGCCTGACCCGGCGCGAGCATGAGATATTGGGGCTGTTGGTGGATGGGCTCACGAATTTCCAGATTTCAGCACGGCTGGGCCTGTCGGAGAATACGGTCAAATATTACCTCAAGGCGATTTACCAGAAACTGGACGTGAATTCGCGCGGTGGGGCCATCGCGAAATATGTGGCGGGGACGTATTGAGGGGGCTTTGAACGGACATTCGCCCCGATCACCGTCGCGCGGAATCAAGGCACCGCAGGTGCCGCCGCGCAGGGCCCGACCGCCCCCTCGGGCGGGCGCTTTTGTAAGGTTTCCTGCGATTTAAAACGCGGAGGACTTGGCAGGCATAAAGTGCCCATCACTTCTGTTGCTGCGCCCCCCCGGCGGTCGGGCGCTGCGCGGCCATGCTCCCGCGATTTGTTTTTCCTTCATCCCCCCTCAATCCACCACCGTCACCAGATGCCAGCGCAGCGCATCGTTGGGGACCGGATCGAAATGGGTCACGCGGTTGGAGAGCACCACGAGTTGCGTGACGTGAAAGGGGATAATCGTGCCTGAATTCATCGCCAGATATTCCTGCGCCTCGATATAGAGCGCGCGGCGGCGCTTGAAATCCAGCTCTGCGCGGGCGGTTTCGAGCAGTTGGTCGAATTTGGAATTGGTGTAAAACGTCTCGTTCCATTTGGCGGTGGAGTGAAACGCCTCGTTCAGGGCCTGATCGGCGGGGCGTTCGCCCCAAGAGGTGCTGAACGCGTCCTTTTTCATCCAGACATTTGACCAATAGCCATCGGCGGCGGCGTTGATCAGGTTGACGCGGATGCCCGCGCGCGCGGCCTGTTCCTGAAACGCGACACCGATCACCGGCCAGCTGGGATCAAGGGCAGAGACATGCACATCGACATCGACCCCATCGGGATAGCCTGCCTCGGCGAGCAATTGGCGCGCACGCTCGGGGTTGGCGGGGCACTCCATCTCGGCGCGGTATTGGTCATTGGGGGCCACGGGCGTATCGCAGGAAATCACCCCGCCGCCATCCAGCGCCAGTTGCAGCATCTCGTCGCGGTCGACGGTCAGGTGCAGCGCCTCGCGCACGCGGGGGTCATCAAAGGGCGGCACATCGGTGCGAAAGGCCAGACCCATCCAGTTGCCGGTTGGGATCTCTAGGAGTTGGTAGCGCAGCGATTTATCAAGCGCGCGGCGCATCATCGGGGCGATGCCGCGCTCCATGTCGAGCTGTCCGCCGAGGAATGCCTGAAGCCGGGCTTGGGCATCGGGCACACCGATCACCTCGATTCGGGCGAGGGCGGGGGGGCCTTCCCAATAGTCCTCGTTGGCGACCAGTGTGGTGATGCCGTCTGGATCGAATTTCTCGACCCGGAATGGCCCGGTGCCAATGCCGGTTTGGTGGATGGTGTCGCCCGAGCCTTCTGGGATGATCCGAAGGCGCGGGTCCATCAATTGCAGCGGCAGATCGGCAAAGGGCGCGTCAAGGCGCAGTTCCACGCTGAGCGGCCCGGTGGTGGCAATGTGGGTGATCATCTTGACGGCCGCGCGGGCGGGGCTGCCGAAATCGGGGTCAATCACCCGCTGGATCGAATAGACCACATCGCCCGCATCCAGCGCGCTGCCATCGTGAAAGCGCACACCGTCGCGAATCTGAAAGCGCCAGACGGTGCCATCTGAATTGGGGGTCCAAGAGGTGGCGAGATCCGGGGCGGGTTTGCCGCCGGGACCGGGGCGCACAAGGCGGCTCTGGATTTTCTCGATGATCTGGAGCACGCGGCCCTGCGAGGCGGGATCGAGGCTCGAATGGGCGCCGAAGCCTACGTTATGCGCATGGCGGAACGTGCCTGAGGGGGCGGCGGCTGCCGGCGCGGCGAGCAGCAGGCACAGGATCAACAATAGGATGGGCCGCATCGACATCTCCCCAGGCTGTTAGGGCAGAGTGTGCCAAGGCGGCGCAGGGAAATCAAACAATTCGGGATGCTGCGGAGATCACGATTTGGGCGCGGGGGGATGGGCATAGGAAAGTTGAAATTTCCGCCAGCCAGCGCTTGACGGGCGCGCAGCCCCGTCATAGAAGCGCCACACGTCGGGGGTTCGCCCCTGATTGTGCTGCGGGCGGTTGTAGCTCAGTTGGTTAGAGTACCGGCCTGTCACGCCGGGGGTCGCGGGTTCGAGCCCCGTCAACCGCGCCACCGCAGCCCTCAAAGGCCCTCGCCCCGGCGGGGGTTTTTGCGTTTCGGGGTGGGTCTGAGTGCCGATCTGACAAAGGTTTTGATTCACGATTTTGGGATTGACGGGCGCGCGGGGGGCGCTTATGCAGCCTCCCACGCGCGGTTGTAGCTCAGTTGGTTAGAGTACCGGCCTGTCACGCCGGGGGTCGCGGGTTCGAGCCCCGTCAACCGCGCCACTTTCCCCTCCTTTTGCCTGACAGACCAGAGGTTGCGGATCATTCCGCTGCAGCGATGCTTTGCTCTGCGAATTGCGGCATCACCTTGTCGATGAAGAGTTGCAGCGAGCGTTTTTGACGATCCATATCAAGGCCCATGGATGCGTAGTAGATGAAGGCATCGACGCCAAGCGCCTCGTATTGGCGGACTTTGTCGGCCACGGTCTCGGGGCTGCCGAAGGCCAGATTTTCCTCGAGCATGGCGGGATCGGTGCGGGCGTTGCCCTCGAGTTCTGCCAGCGGAACGGGATCGGGGAAGCCGTTGACCACCTCGCCGCGTTTCATCATCAGGTTGCCGAATTGGCCCAGCACGCGGCGCAGGGCTGCCAAGGCGGCCTGCCGGTCGTCCTCGGTCTCATAGACCGCCGTGTGGCGCATGAGCGCCCAGCGTCCGTCATAACGCCCGCCATTCTTGGCAATCGCGGCGTCGAGCCGGGCGCGGTAATTCTCGGCCTCGGAAAAGGGCATGGTGAGCGGCCAGCTCATGATGTCGCAGCCGTGTTCCACGGCATAATCAAAGGTAATAGGCGCGCGGGCGGCGACCCAGATGGGCACCTCCTGTTGCACTGGTTTGGGGCAGGAGGTGGCGGTGGGGAATTGCCAGTATTCGCCGTCATGGGCGTAATCGCCCGCCCAGAGGTTTTGCACCACGGGCAGCGATTCTTGCATGTAGCGCCAGCTGTCAGGCTGCGCGAGCCCCGGCATCATGCGGTCGAATTCGCGCTGATAGGCACCGGAGCCGATGCCGAATTCAAGCCGCCCGTCGCTGAGCAGATCGAGCATCGCGGCTTCGCCAGCCAGCCGGATGGGGTGCCAATAGGCGGCGTTGACCACGCCCACGCCCAAGCGGATGCGGCTGGTATGTTCGCCCCACCATGTCAGGATCTGAAACGGGTTCGGCGCGATGGTCATTTCCAGTGCGTGATGTTCGGCCGCCCAAGCGATTTCGAAGCCGCCTGCCTCGGCCATTTGGACCATTTCGAGGGTGTGGTCGCGCAGGGCCTTCATGTCGGCGCTGGGATCGAGCCGTTCGAGATTGATTGCGAGGTGGAATTTCATGCCGGTCTCCTGTGATCAGCGCATTTGAAAGGGGTTGGCCATGGGATCGTCGGACATATTCATCCAGACGGTTTTTGGCCGTGTGTAATCGTAGAGCGCCTGAAAGCCGCTCTCGCGGCCATAGCCGCTGGATTTCGTGCCGCCGAATTCGGCGATGGGGCTGATGGCGCGGTAGGTGTTGACCCAGACGATACCGGCGCGCACGGCGCGCGACAGGCGCAGGGCGCGGGCGCTGTCGCGGGTAAAGATGCCAGCGGCAAGGCCGTGTTCGGAGCCGTTGGCGAGGGTCAGCGCCTCGGCCTCGGTTTCGAACCGCAGGACCGAGAGGACCGGGCCAAAAAGTTCGGTATCGACGATGCGCAGGTCGGGGGAGGGGCAATCGAGAATGGTAGGCTCGAAAAACATCTCGCCCGCTGCGGCGCGTTTGCCGCCGCAGATCAGGCGTGCGCCCTGGGTCTGGGCATGGGCCACCTCGCGCTCGATATGATCCAGTTGCGCGCGGGTGCAGAGGGGGCCCATTTGCGTGGCCTCGTCCATCGGATCGCCGATGCGGATGTGGCTGGCGATGGCGCTGAGGCGGGTGAGGAAATCGTCGGCGATATCGGCGTGGAGGAGGAGGCGCGAGCCTGCGACGCAGCTTTGACCCGAAGCGCCGAAGATGCCCGCGACCGCCCCGTTCACGGCACTTTCGATGTCAGCATCGGCAAAGACGAGAAAGGGGGATTTGCCGCCCAATTCGAGGCTGACTTGTGCGAAATTCTGGGTGGAGTTCGTGAGCACATGCCGCGCGGCACTGGGGCCGCCGGTAAAGCTGATCCTTGCCACAAGCGGATGCGAAGTGAGCACGCGACCGCAGGGGTCGCCGTGGCCGGTGACGATATTGACCACTCCGTCGGGGATGCCTGCCTGAGCGATCAGCCGCCCGAATTCGAGAATCACGGCGGGGGCGTGTTCCGAGGTTTTGAGCACGAGGGTATTGCCCGCGGCCAAGGCAGGGCCGAGTTTGACCGCCGTGAGGAAAAGCTGGCTGTTCCACGGCACGATGGCCGCCACCACGCCCAAGGGTTCGCGGTGGGTAAAGACGAACATGTCGGGCTTGTCGATAGGGAGGGTTTCGCCGGTGATCTTGTCGGCGGCCCCGGCGTAGAACTGGAGGAATTCGGCGATATACTTGGCCTGCCAGCGGGTTTCCTTGAACATCTTGCCGGAGTCGCGGGTCTCAATCTCGCCCAAGCGTTCGCTGTGCTCGGCCAGAAGATCGCCCAAGCGGCGCAGGCATTGGCCGCGCGCGGTGGGGGTCATGCGGGACCATGGGCCGTCATAGCAGGCGCGATGCGCGGCCTCGATGGCGCGGATCACATCGGCCTCTGTCGCCTCGGGGGCGGTGGCCCAGACTGTGCCGGTGGCGGGGTTGAAGCTCTCGAACCGTCCACCGTCCGAGGCATCGACCCATGCGCCGTCGATCAGCATTTGGTAATCAGTGGTCATTCTTTGCCTCTTATTCTGCGGCACAGCGGGCGGCATCCTTGGGCACGACCCGGTGATAGCCACCGTCGCGCCATGCCAATGGCGCGGTGCCTGCGTCAAACACGCTGGTGACATGGCCTATCACGATGAGATGGCTGCCCGAAGGCACGCTCTGCGCCATGTCGCAGGCAAAGCCGGTGGCCCCTTCGATCAGGGGGGCGGTGCCCGGCGTGCCGTAACAGTCGATGCCGGAAAAGCGGTCGGTGATCCAGCCGTCGTGCCGCCCGGCGAAGCGGTCGGCGATGTCGGTGCTGCCTTCGGGCAGGATATTGACGCAGAAGCGGCCATTGGCGGCCACCGCCTGTGCGATGCGGCTTTGCCCGTGCAGGCAGACAAGGACCGAGGGCGGATCGGCGGAAACCGAGGCAAAGGCGCTGACTGTGGCCCCGAACCGGCCCATCGGCCCATCGGTTGTCACCACCGTGACAGAGGCTGCGACCTGACGCATGGCGCTGACAAAGCTGGCTCTGTCCACGGGGGCGGGGCTGGGGTGTTGCATGGGCTGTCCTTGGGGCTGGCGGGTGGTTTTGAATGGCAGGTACAGGCTGACATGAAAGGTGAATTTTTGAAAACGAATTGTTTTGCTGTATATGTTCGAATAATCCGAATTGATGCTCTGTGCGGGGCGTTTGCACCTGCAGCATTGCGGATTCCTGCCAAGTGATTGCGCTAACTTGGAAAAACGGGCTTGTTTGCGGGTTGCGAATCCGTATGAGGCTGGACTAGCTGACAGGAATGCGCCGCCGCAGCGGTGTCGAACAGGATAGGGCGCCCACGCCCAAAAGGGAGAAAGACATGACGGCAGGACGGGTCAATCCGCGCTTTCGGTTGGAAGATCAGGGAATTTTGGGGCTGGGCAAGGTTCATTACAACCTGATGGAGCCCGCCTTGGTTGCGGCTTCGGTGCAGCGCGGCGAAGGGGAATTGGGGCAGGGCGGCACGCTCTTGGTCAGCACGGGTGAATTCACCGGCCGGTCGCCCAAGGATAAGTTCACGGTGCGCACACCGACCACGGAAAACACGATCTGGTGGGATAACAATCTGGCGATGTCGCCAGAGCATTTTGATCAGTTGCACAAGGACATGCTGGCCTATCTGGCGGGGCGCGAAGTGTTTGTGCAGGATCTGGTGGCGGGTGCGGACCCGGAGCACAGCATCAATGTGCGCCTGGTCAATGAGCTGGCATGGCACAACCTGTTCATCCGCCACATGCTGCGCCGTCCCGAGCGCGCGGCGCTGGATCATTTCGTGGCCGATTACACGGTCATCAACTGCCCCGGTTTCAAGGCGGACGCCACGCGGCACGGCTGCCGGTCGGAGACGGTGATCGCGGTCAATATCGACGCCAAGCTGATCCTTATCGGCAATACCGAATATGCCGGGGAAAACAAGAAATCCATCTTTGGCCTGATGAATTACCTTTTGCCCGAAAAGGGCGTGATGCCGATGCATTGCTCGGCCAACCATGCCAAGGATGATCCCGAGGATGCGGCGGTGTTCTTTGGTCTGTCGGGCACCGGCAAGACCACGCTGTCGGCAGATCCCAACCGGACCCTGCTGGGCGATGACGAGCATGGCTGGTCGGACACAGGCACGTTCAATTTCGAGGGTGGCTGCTATGCCAAGACGATCCATCTGAGTGCGGAAGCCGAGCCGGAGATCTATGCCACCTGCTCGATGTTCGGCACGGTGATCGAGAACATGGTCTATGACGCGGAAACGCGCGAACTGGACTATGAGGATTCGAGCCTTACAGAGAATATGCGCTGCGCCTATCCGCTGAACTATATCCCCAATGCATCGGCCACCGGGCTGGCGGGGCATCCGCGCAATGTGGTGATGCTGACCTGTGATGCGTTCGGCGTGCTGCCCCCCATTGCGCGTCTGACGCCGGCGCAGGCGATGTATCACTTCCTGTCCGGGTTCACTGCCAAGATGGCCGGGACCGAGCGGGGCCTGACCGAGCCGCAGCCGGTGTTTTCCACCTGTTTCGGCGCGCCCTTCATGCCGCGTCGCCCAGAGGTGTACGGCAATCTGCTGCGCGCCAAGATCGAGAGCCAAGGCGCGTCGTGCTGGCTGGTCAATTCGGGTTGGACGGGCGGGGCCTATGGCACCGGATCGCGGATGCCGATCAAGGCGACCCGTGCGCTTTTGACCGCAGCCCTTGATGGGTCGCTCAACGGGGTCGAATTCCGCAAGGATGCGAATTTCGGCTTTGACGTGCCTGTGGCCGTTCCCGGCGTGGCGGATGTACTGCTTGATCCGCGCCGCACATGGCATGATCCGGCGGCCTATGATGCGCAAGCGGCCAAGCTGGTGCGCATGTTTGCGGATAATTTCGCGCAATATCTGCCGCATGTCGATGAAGACCTGCGCGCGGTGGCGCTGGGCTAGGAGGCCTTGGCCGCCCTTTGAACCCGCGCGTGCGGTGTGCGATGGGCGGTCAAAACATGCCAAAGGCGTTTTGCACCGCAAATTAATGTGCTAGGACCGGGGCGACGCGGGCGTTACGACCCGCGCATCGCAACTGAGAGTGAGATCGCGCATGAAAATCGGCACGTCCCGAGCCAGGCTATTGGGTGCCCTTGCTGTGGCCATGGTCATAGCGGGCTGTGGTGAGAGAGAAAGCGTCGAGCGCGGCAACGTCAATTATGAGAATTACACCGCGCAGCAAATTTTCGAGCGTGGTGAGTACGATCTGGCGCAGCGTGATCCCGATCTGGCAGCCAAAAGCTTTGCCGAGGTCGAGCGGCTTTATCCTTATTCGGATCTTGCGAAGCGGGCGGTGATCATGCAGGCCTTTGCCCATCATCAGGACAAGGCCTATGAGGAAAGCCGTGCCGCGGCCCAACGCTTTATCGACTTTTACCCGACCGATGAGGACGCGGCCTATGCGCAGTATCTTCTGGCGCTGAGCTATTATGATCAGATCGACGAGGTCGGACGCGATCAGGGGCTGACCTTTCAGGCGTTGCAATCGCTGCGCGAAGTGATCGAGCGCTACCCCGACAGCGAATATGCCAATTCCTCGATCCTGAAATTCGATCTGGCCTTTGACCATCTGGCCTCGAAGGAAATGGAGATCGGGCGCTATTACCTCAAGCGCGATAATTTCGCCGCTGCTGCCAACCGGTTCCGGGTGGTGGTGGAGGATTTCCAGACCACGACGCATACCGCCGAGGCGCTGCACCGGCTGGTGGAATCCTATCTGTCGCTGGGGCTGGTGAATGAGGCCCGCACGGCGGGGGCCATTCTGGGCCACAATTTCCAGGGCACCGATTGGTATGAGGACAGCTACAAGCTCTTGACCGGGCGGGGCTATACGCTGGAGGCGGCCGGAGATGGCTGGTTGCAGCAGATCTATCGGCAGACCATTCAAGGTCGCTGGATCTAGAGGGGGCGGGGATGCCCCTGCCTGACGGGATGGCCTGATGCTGCGCGCGCTAGAGATTCGCGACATGCTGATCATTGACCGGCTGGACCTTGTGTTTCAGCCGGGTCTTAACGTGCTGACCGGCGAGACGGGGGCGGGCAAATCAATCCTTTTGGACAGTCTGGGCTTTGTGCTGGGCTGGCGCGGGCGGGCGGAATTGGTGCGCCGGGGGGCGGATCAGGGCGAGGTGGTGGCCGAGTTCGAACTGCGCCCCGATCATCCGGCGCGCGCGGTGCTGCGCGAGGCGGGATTGCCCGAGGAGGACGTGCTGATCCTGCGCCGGGTCAACAGCGCGGACGGGCGCAAGACGGCCTGGGTCAATGATCGGCGGGTCTCGGGCGAGGTGCTGCGGCAGCTGTCGGATGTGTTGGTGGAGTTGCACGGTCAGCAGGATGATCGCGGCTTGCTTGACCCCAAGGCGCATCGCGATTTGCTGGATGCGTATGGCGATCTGGGCGCGCAGCGCGAGGGCGTGCGGGCCGCGTGGCGTGATCTGGGCGCGCGGCGCAAGGCGCGGGATGCGGCAGAGGCGGCGCAGGCGGCGTTGCGCGCCGAGGAAGAATTCCTGCGCCATGCGGTGGCGGAACTGGATGCGCTTGACCCACAGCCGGGCGAAGAGGTGGAGTTGGACGCGCGCCGTCGCATGATGCAGGGCGCGGAGCGCATTCGCGAAGACATTGCCAAGGCCGCCGAGGCGCTGGGCCTTAACGGGGCCGAAGGGGCGGCGGGCGACGCGCTGCGCTGGCTTGAGGGGGCGGCAGAGCGGGCCGAGGGGCAGCTGGACGAGGCGATTGCCGCCATCGGCCGGGCGCTGGTGGAGCTGGACGAGGCCGGGCGCGGCGTGCTGCGCTGCCTTGAGGCGCTGGATTTCAACCCGGTGGAGTTGGAAGCGGTGGAAGAGCGGCTGTTTGCGATCCGGGGGCTGGCGCGCAAACATGGGGTTCTGGCGGATGATCTGGCGGGCTTTGCCGAGGGGCTGCGTGGGCAATTGGCGGCGCTCGACCGGGGCGATGCGGATATGCGCGCGTTGGCGGCGGCGGTGGCCGAGGCCGAGCGCGTCTATGGAGCAGAGGCCGAAGCGCTGAGCCTAGCGCGGGCCGAGGCCGCCGCGCGGCTTGATCGGGCGGTGATGGCGGAACTGGCCCCGCTCAAGATGGAGCGTGCGGTGTTCACCACCGAGATTGGCCGGGCGGAGCCGGGAGCATCGGGGCAGGACGAGGTTGTGTTCCGCGTGGCCACCAACCCCGGCGCGCCCTCTGGTCCGCTGGCCAAGATCGCCTCGGGCGGGGAGCTGAGCCGGTTTTTGCTGGCGCTCAAAGTGTGCCTGACGGGCACGGAGAGTGGCGTGACGATGATCTTTGACGAGATCGACCGGGGTGTGGGCGGGGCCACGGCGGATGCGGTGGGCCGCAGGCTGGCGCAATTGGCGGCGGGTGGTCAGGTGCTGGTGGTCACGCACTCGCCGCAGGTGGCCGCGCGCGGCGCGCATCACTGGCGGGTGGAAAAGCGGGTCGAGGGGGAGGAGACGCTCTCGACCGTGCGGGCGATGCGCGGGAGCGACCGCGTGGACGAGATCGCGCGGATGCTGTCGGGCGAGCGGATCACGCCCGAGGCCCGCGCCGCCGCCGAGGCGCTGATGGAGGGGTGAGGTTTGGGGGCGCTGCCCCCGCCGCCCGTGCCGGGCGTCCCCCCCGAGGTATTTTTTGGCCAGATGAAGGGGGGGCACCCTGCGGCTGAAGAATGGCACGTCATGGCCAGTTGCCTGCACATGGCACGGTTGAAATGAAAGCACGTGACTTGCGCTCAGCTTGTTGAAAAGCTGGGGGTTGGTGGAATCAGTGACAGAAGGGGGTGACGTTGCGGACAGGCTTGCCCGAGGGAAGTTTGGCGCGGCGTTCGTGTTGTGATGATTAAGAGCTGTTGGATCATCGCGGTTGTAATTGGATTAGCGTTTTCGCAATCATTACAAGCCCAAGAGCAAACAAGCCCTATTGAGGATAGGGCAATTCACCAGCAAGAGCTTCTCGATCAGAAGCCTTCTGGAATTCCTATTCGGATTATCGAAGACAGTGACGCCCGCGACGCCCGTGAGCGCAGCGATAGGGAACGCGAGCAACGAGAGAAAGCTGACCTTGAAGCTCAACAGGGCATGAATGCCGCTACAAAAGCTATGAATGACGCCACTCAAAGTATTGAATGGGCTACGTGGCTTTCGACGTTTTTCGTCGCTGTAGGCACGGCGCTTTTGGTGTGGACTCTTATTCTCACGAGGCAAGCAAATAAATCTGCCCAAACCGCCGTAGAAATTACCCGTGATATTGGTCGGCTCCAAACTCGTGCTTACCTAGATATTTGCGACGCCAAAGTTACAAATCTCAAAGTCGGGCACGTCCCTACTATACAGATAGCAATCAAGAACTGCGGCCAATCTCCAGCGAGAAACTTAAGGGTCCGCTCTACAGTCGGCTTCATTAACACTGACCCCGATACGATCAAGCTTAGGCATGGCATTATGAATCCGTCCACATCCATAATTGGATCAGGAGTAACCTCTTATTTGACTGTCAAACTCGAAAGGACACTCAGCGCAGATGATATCAAGGGATTTGACGCCAACGAGTATCATTTTGTAGTTGGTCTATCGCTTCGATATGAAACTGTTTTTTCTCAGGTAAGACGTGCCGTATTCCGGCTTGTTTCTCACAATACTGTTTTTGTAAGCGACAAAGAAATGGTGCCATTGAAGGCATCCCACAGGAACAACCGAAGTAACTAAAACACGTTACCATGGTTCAGGCCCTAGGCTCACGCGCTTGAAACATATAGCTGGGCAATTCCGTCCAGACCCCCCTCCCTCAATTCCTCGGTGGGACCAGTTTGCCGGGGTTGAGGATGTTGAGCGGGTCGAGGGCCTGTTTGATCGTGCCCATCAGCGCCCAGCCGCCCCCGTGTTCGCGCTGCATATAGTCTAGTTTTCCCACACCGATGCCGTGTTCGCCGGTGGCGGTGCCGCCAAGGGCCAGGGCACGCGTGACCATGCGGTCGGAGGCGGCTTTGGCGGCGGTGAGTTCGTCGGGGTTGTCGGGGTCGATGAGCAGGACCGCGTGGAAATTGCCGTCACCGACATGGCCCAGAATGGGGCCCTTCACACCCGCCTGATCGAGATCGGCGCGGGTCTCCTCGATCGCTTCGGCCAGTTTCGAGATCGGCACGCAGATGTCGGTGACGATGGCGCGCGCGCCGGGGCGGGCGGCAAGAATGGCGTAATAGGCATTGTGGCGCATGGCCCAGAGGGCGGTGCGGGCCTCGGTCTGGGTGGCCCAGTCGAAATCCGAGCCATGATGCTCGCGCGCCAAGGCGCCAAAGCTCTCGGCCTGTTCGGCGGTGCTGGCGGGGGTGCCGTGGAATTCGAGCAGGAGGTGGGGTTTCTCGGGCAGGGTCATCTTGGCATGGGCGTTGACCGCGCGCACGCTTTCGGTGTCCATAAGCTCGATCCGGGCGATGGGGATGCCGCATTGGATGGTGTCGATCACGGTGGCGACGGCATCGGCCACGCTGTCAAAGGCGCAGACTGCGGCCGATATCGCCTCGGGCTGGCCCGAGAGGCGCAGGGTGAGTTCGGTGATGAGACCGAGCGTGCCCTCGGCCCCGACGAACAGCCCGGTGAGGTCATAGCCTGAGGAGGATTTGCGCGCGCCGGTGCCGGTGCGGATCACCTCGCCCGTGGCGGTCACGACCTCGAGCGCCAGAACATTGTCGCGCATGGTGCCGTAACGCACGGCGGTGGTGCCGCTGGCACGGGTCGAGGCCATACCGCCCAAAGAGGCATTGGCACCGGGATCGACGGGAAAGAAGAGGCCGGTCGCGCGCAGGGCGTCATTGAGTGCTTGGCGTGTCAGGCCCGGCTGCACCCGCGCGGTCATATCCGCCGTGGCCACGTCGAGCACGGCGTTCATCCGGCTGAAATCCACCACGATGCCGCCGCGAAAGGCCTGCGCCTGCCCTTCCAGAGAGGTGCCGGTGCCCCAAGCCACGACCGGCACGCGGTGGCGGGCGCAGAGGGTGACGATCTCGGCCACCTCTGCCGTCGTCTCGGGATAGGCCACGGCATCGGGGGGGGTGGGTGGAAAATGCGATTCGCTTTGGCCATGCAGGGCGAGATCGGACTTGGACAGGGTGATCCGTTGGCCTAGAGAGGATTGGAGATCTGCGATGGCGCGGGCAATGTCCATGGATGTGCTTTCTGAGAGAGGCGATGGGCGTAGCCTAATGCATGCCGCGCTGACGTAAAAGCGCGCGCGAGGCGTGAAGGGGAGCGATGCAGGCCGAAGAGCCATCCTTTTGGGGCCAATTGCGCCGGGGCATGGGCGAGAGCCTGCGCGAAGGCTGGCGAGTGCTGCGCAAGCAGGGTCCGAGCCAGTTTCAATTCTGGCTGATTGCTCTTGGCATCGGCATCGCTGCGGGGTTCGCGGCGCTGCTGTTTCGCAAGGGCATCACCGCCTTGCAGCAGCTGGTTTATGGCACCGAGGATGTGGCGCGGCTGCATAGTTTTGCAGAGCATTTGCCGTGGTATTGGATCCTGATGTTGCCCATTCTGGGCGGGCTGGTTGTGGGGCTGATCCTGCACCGGTTCACGCCGGATGGGCGGGTGCGTTCGGTGGCGGATGTGATCGAGGGGGCCGCTCTTTATGAGGGGCGGGTCGAGCGGCGCGAAGGTCTGGCCTCGGCTGCGGCGTCACTGATTACGCTGGGCACGGGCGGGTCTTCGGGGCGCGAGGGGCCGGTGGTGCATCTGGCGGGGGTGATTTCCTCTTGGGTGAGCGAGCGCATTCATGCGGATGGGGTGACGGGACGCGATCTTTTGGGCTGTGCGGTGGCGGCGGCGGTGTCGGCCTCGTTCAACGCGCCCATTGCCGGGGCGCTATTTGCGCTGGAGGTGGTGCTGAGGCATTTCGCGGTGCATGCCTTTGCCCCTATTGCCATTGCCTCGGTCGCGGGGACGGTGATCAATCGGCTGGAATTTGGCGGTGTGACCGAATTCAGCCTGCCGCAGGCGAGCGTGTTGGAATTCTACGCCGAATTGCCGGCCTTTCTGATCCTTGGGCTGATTTGCGGTGTGGTGGCGGCGGCGCTGATGCGGGCGATCTTTTTGGCTGAGGATGTGGCGGGGCATGTGCAGGCGCGGATGGGCCTGCCGCGCTGGCTGCGACCTGTCGGGGCGGGGGCGCTGCTGGGCCTTATGGCGATCTGGTTTCCGCATATCATCGGCGTGGGATACGAGACCACGTCGGCGGCGCTCACGGGCAAGCTATTGTGGCATGAGGCGGCGGTGTTTGCCGTGCTCAAGGTGATGGCGGTGGCGATCACCATTGGCGGGCGCATGGGCGGAGGCGTGTTTTCACCTTCGCTGATGGTGGGCGCGCTGACGGGGCTGGCCTTTGGCCATGTGGCGACCGCACTTTTGCCCGAGGTTTCGGGCGCGCACACGCTCTATGCATTGGCGGGCATGGGCGCGGTGGCGGCGGCGGTGCTGGGCGCGCCCATATCGACCACGCTGATCGTGTTCGAGTTGACTGGCGACTGGCAGACGGGGCTGGCGGTGATGGTGGCGGTGTCGACCTCGACGGCGCTGGGATCACGGCTGGTGCGGCGGTCGTTCTTTCTGGCACAGTTGATGCGGCGGGGCATCCGGCTTGCGGCGGGACCGCAGGATTATCTGCTGGGGATGTTCCGGGTGTCCAAGGTGATGCGTGCGCAGAATGACGCGCGCGCGGCGGATGAGGCGCAATGCTGGTCGTTGATCGAGCAGGGGGTGTATCTGGATGTGACCGCCACGCTGGAACAGGCGATGCCGCTTTTCGAGCGGGCAAATGTGCCCTTTGTGCCGGTGGTCACGCTGTCGGGGGGGGATCAGCCGCCCGAATTGTCGGGCGCGCTGTTTCATGTGGATGCGCTCAAGGCCTATAACCGCGCCTTGGCGGCGGTGTCAGAGGAAGAGCACAGCTAAGGCCGGTCAGACCCGTTCGACGGTCACTGAGTCGGTTGCGTAGAAGGCGATGTGATCCTTGATCTCTGCCACCTCGGGCTTGGGCGATTCATAGCTCCAGGCCGCGTTTTGCAGCGTCTGGCTCTTGGTGATGATCGAGTAATAGCGCGCGTCGCCTTTGTAGGGGCAATGGCTGAATTGTTCGGTTTCATCGAGAAAGGCCATGGCGATATCCGCACGCGGGAAATAAATCACGAAAGGATAGTCCCCTTCGGTCAGTTCCAGTGCATTGCGGCTCTCGCCCAGAACGGCGCCACCAGCGCGGACCGTCCAGGTGCCTTCGGCCTTGCGAATCGTGATACGTGCCATTGTCCATCCCCTTGTTCTTTGATCTTGATTTTTTGGTGTGACGCAGGAACCTAACAGGAATATGTCAGCTTGTCTGCGTTACTTTCTCCAACCATAGCCGCGCTTGGGGCGAAAGCAGAGGGCCAATCTTGTCGCAGCAGGCCCTGTGATAGGTATTCAGCCAGTCGCGTTCCGGTATGGAGAGCATATCGCGGTCGATGAGGCGGGTATCGAGGGGTGTATAGGTCAGGGTTTCGAACCCAAGCTGCGTTGCGCCGTCGCCGTCGGGCAGCGGGTTGAGCGCTGTCACCACGATGAGATTCTCGATTCGGATGCCAAAAGCGCCCTCGCGGTAGTAGCCCGGCTCATTGGAGAGAATCATGCCCGGCTCAAGCGGCACCTCGGAGAGGCGTGAGAGGCGTTGTGGGCCTTCGTGGACGCAAAGATACACGCCAACCCCGTGGCCGGTGCCATGGGCGTAATCCTGATCCGCGAGCCAAAGCGGATAGCGCGCGATGGCGTCAAGGTCGCGCCCTGCAAGGCCACGCGGGAAGCGCAGCCGCGAGATGGCGATCATGCCCTGCAACACGCGGGTAAAGGCCGCGCGCTCGGCGGCACCGGGGGTGCCGATGGGCAGGGTCCGGGTGATGTCGGTGGTCCCGTCGAGATATTGCCCGCCACTGTCGAGCACGAGCAGGTCGCCGTCGAGCAGGCGGCGGTTGCTGGCCTCGGTCACGCGGTAATGCGGCAGCGCGCCGTTGGGGCCGGAGCCTGCGATGGTGTCAAAGCTGATGTCGAGGAGTTGCCCGGTGGCGGCGCGGGCCTGTTCAAGCTGGCGCACCACGTCGACTTCGGTGAGTGTGCCGGGGGATTGCGCGTCGAACCACGCCAGAAACTCGCACATTGCCGCCCCGTCGCGCAGATGCGCGCTGCGGGTGGCGGCGATCTCGGCGGGGGTCTTGCGCGCCTTGGGCAGGATGCAGGGATCGGCCCCCCAGACATGGGGCACGCCTGCCGCGTCAAGCACTTGCACCACGCGCAGCGGCACATGGGCGCGGTCAAGGCGCACCGGGCCGGGGAGGGCGGCAAGGGCTGTCTCGTAGGCCTCGGGGGGGCTGAGGGTGATCTCGGACCCAAGATGCGCGCGGGTGGCGGCATCGAGCTTGGCGGGGTCGGTGAAGAGGGTGGCGCGCCCGTCATCGCGCAGGATGGCAAAGCCCTGTGCGACCGGGTTGCGGGGAATATCACGGCCCCGGATGTTGAAGAGCCATGCCAGTGAGTCGGTGAGGGTGAGGACCGCCGCTGTCTGGCCTGCGGCGCGCAGGGTTTCCGCCAAGGCGGCGCGTTTTTCGGCGTGGCTGGTTCCGGCGAGGGTGTCGGGCCATGGGGTGATGGCCCCCTGCGGCGGGGCGGGTCGGTCAGGCCAGATGCTGTCGATCAGATTGGTGTGGGGTTTGAGGTGGATGGCGGTGCCCGAGAGCGCCTCGGTCAGGGCGTCGATCTGTTCGGGGGTGTAGAGCCAGGGATCAAAGCCCACGGTGCCGCCCTCTGGCAGATGTTCGCGCAGCCATGGGCCAAGGCGGGTGTCGGGCCAATCAACGGGGGTGAAATGCGGGATGGCGACCTGTGCGCGGACCTGCACGCGGTAGCGCCCATCGGTAAACACGCCCGCCACATCCGGCAGCACCGCGCAGAACCCGGCAGAGCCGGTAAAGCCGGTGAGCCATGCCAGACGATCATCGCAGGCGGCGACATATTCGCCCTGATGCGCGTCAGCGCGGGGCACGAGCCAGCCCGCAAGCCCGGCCTCGGCCATGGCGCGGCGCAAATTGGCCAGACGAGGCGGGCCCTGATCGGGGCGGGCGGATTGGGTGAAGGACTGGAACATGCGGTCTCCTGCGGGGCGGTCGGGGTTTTGGGGGCGCTGCCCCCGTCCCGGATTTCATCCGGGCCTCCCCCGAGGTATTTCGAGCCAGATGAAACCGGCCAGAGGACACCGGGGCATCAGCCCGCGCGGCGGATGCCCATGAAGCGGGCGCGGGCGCGCGGATCGCTGTCAAAAAGCGCGGCCAATTGTTCGGTCATGGCCCCGGCCAATTGGTCGGCATCGGTTATGGTCACGGCGCGCTGGTAATAGCGGGTCACGTCATGGCCGATGCCGATGGCCAAAAGCTCGACCTGTTTGCGACGCTCGACCATGGCGATCACATCGCGCAGGTGTTTTTCCAAATAATTGGCGGGGTTGACCGAGAGGGTGCTGTCATCGACCGGCGCGCCGTCAGAGATCACCATCAGGATCTTGCGCGCCTCTTTGCGCTGGATCATGCGGCGATGCGCCCACTCGAGCGCCTCGCCGTCGATGTTTTCCTTCAAGAGCCCCTCTTTCATCATCAGCCCGAGGTTGTCGCGGGTGCGGCGCATGGGGGCGTCGGCGGATTTGTAGATGATATGGCGCAGATCATTGAGGCGACCGGGCAGTTGCGGGCGGCCTTCGGCCAGCCATTTTTCGCGGCTTTGGCCGCCTTTCCACGCGCGGGTGGTGAAGCCGAGGATTTCGACCTTGACCGAGCAGCGCTCGAGCGTGCGCGCCAGAACATCGGCGCAGATGGCGGCGATTGAAATGGGGCGGCCGCGCATCGAGCCGGAGTTGTCCAAAAGCAGCGTCACCATCGTGTCGCGGAATTCGGTATCCTTTTCCACCTTGAAGCTGAGCGGAGTGGTCGGGTTGGCCACCACACGGGCCAAGCGGCCTGCGTCCAAGATGCCCTCTTCGCGGTCGAATTCCCAAGACCGGCTTTGCTGCGCCTGAAGGCGGCGTTGCAGCTTGTTGGCAAGGCGGCTGACAGCACCTTTGAGCGGTTCCAACTGTTGATCGAGATAGGCGCGCAGGCGTTCAAGTTCGACCGGGTCGGCGAGGTCTTCGGCGCGGATTTCTTCGTCAAAGGCGGTGTTGTAGACGGCGTAATGCGGATCGGCGTCGGAAACGGGCGAAGGTGCCGGCGGCTCGAGCGGGGCTTCGCCCTCGGGCAGCTCGGTTTCATCCTGCATCTCGTCGTCGGCCAGCTCCTCCATGCTGACCTGTGCCTGCGCCGCGTCCTGCTGTTCGTCCTGAGAGCGTTCGGGATCGGCTTCGGCCTCGGTTTCGTCGCTGTCGTCCTGACCGGTGCTGTCGGGCTCTTCCTGCTCTTCGCCGCTTTCTTCGGCCTCGTCCTGCTGGTCATCGTCCATACTGTCGGGGTCATCGCCCAACTGGTCGCCGTAGCCGAGATCTTCGATCATGCGACGGGCGAATTTGGCGAAGGCGGTCTGATCGGCGAGAATATCCTGAAGCGCGCCCAAGGTGCCGCCGGCCTGTTCCTCGATAAAGCCGCGCCAGAGGTTCATGACGTTTTGCGCGCCTGCAGGCATATCGCGGCCCGTGGCGAGGTGGCGGATGAGGTATCCGGCGGCGGCGGGCAGGGGGGCATCGGCGGTGGAGGTGATCCGCTCGAACCCCAGACGGTTTGCATCCTGCGCGATCTTGGCGTCGATATTGGTGGCGGTGCCGGGCATGTCGCGGGCACCCACCGCCTCGCACCGGGCCGTTTCCATCGCCTCGTAGAGGTCGCGCGCCATGTCGCCGGGGGGGGCGTAGCGGGCATGGGTGCCCGCATCATGGAATTTATGGCGCAGCGCCAGCGCGTCGGCGGTGCCGCGTGCCAAGAGCACCTCTTCGCGGCTCATGCGGCGGGAGACCTGCGGCAGGCGCATGGCATCGCCGGAGATACCGCTGGGGTCCACCGAATAGCTGACGGTCAGTTCCTTATCGTCCGCCATCACCTTGGTGGCGTTGGCGAGCGCCTTTTTGAACGGATCGGCGGGGTTGTCGGTGGGTTTGTTCATCGGGCTGTCCCAGTGGCGCTTAGCGCACTTTTACATTCGCGGCACTCTCGGGCAGTTCCTCGTCAAAGCAGCGCTGGTAGAATTCGGCGACGGTCTGACGCTCCAACTCGTCGCATTTGTTCAGGAAGGTCAGGCGGAAGGCGTAGCCCACATTGCGGAAGATGGTGGCGTTTTGCGCCCATGCGATGACGGTGCGCGGGCTCATGACGGTTGAAAGCTCGCCATTCATGAAGGCCGTGCGCGAGAGGTCTGCGACTGTGACCATGCGGCTGATGGTCTTGCGACCCTCGGCGGTGTTGTAGAGGGGGTTCTTGGCGATCACGATAGCGGTTTCAGCGTCATGGCTGAGATAGTTCAACGTGGCTACGAGCGACCAACGGTCCATCTGGCCCTGGTTGATCTGCTGGGTGCCGTGATAAAGCCCGGTGGTGTCGCCGAGACCCACGGTGTTGGCGGTGGCGAAGAGGCGGAAATAGGGGTTGGGCGAAATCACCTCGTTCTGGTCGAGCAGCGTGAGTTTGCCATCCGCCTCGAGCACGCGCTGGATCACGAACATCACATCGGCGCGACCGGCATCGTATTCGTCGAACACAATGGCGGTGGGGTTGCGCAGCGCCCAAGGCAGGATGCCTTCGTGGAATTCCGTGACCTGCACGCCGTCGCGCAGTTTGATCGCATCCTTGCCGATCAGGTCGATCCGGCTGATGTGGCTGTCAAGGTTGACGCGCACGCAGGGCCAGTTGAGACGGGCGGCGACCTGTTCGATATGGGTGGATTTGCCCGTGCCGTGATAGCCTTGGATCATCACGCGGCGATTATGGGAAAACCCGGCGAGAATCGCGAGCGTGGTGTCGGGATCGAATTTATAGGTCGAGTCGTATTCCGGCACGCGCTCAGTCCGGGTGGCGAAGCCTTTGACGATCATATCGGTGTCGATACCGAATGTCTCGCGGACCGAGATTTCCTCGGTCGGTTTCGCGTTGATGTCCATCATTCCGTCAGCCATTCCGCCGGTCCTTTAATCGGGTCGTTTCTCAAATCTCGTCGTGCAACATATCGCAGCAGAGGGCAAGGGGAAGGGGCAAGATTGCGCTGGCCTTATGAGGGTTGCGCGATTGGCCTCATGGGCGGTCATTCGGTGCTTTGGGCGATCTCGGACAGGGTGTCGGCGTCGAGAATATGGACCATCCCGCGCTCTATCGTCACGATGCCACGCCGCGCCAGCGCATCAAGGCGGCGCGAGACCACTTCGCGAGCGGAGCCGATCATCACGGCTATTTCAGCATGGGTGGCGCGCAGGATGCCATTCTCGGCGCGGTCGAGCAGGCATTGCGCAAGCCGGGTTTCGATCCGCTGGAACGCCACGCGGTCGAGCAGGTGCATCATGGATTGCAGGCGTTGCGCGAAGGCGGCGAAGACGAAATGCCGAAAGCTGTCGGAGAGGTCCATCAGGTGCAGGAACGTATCGCGGGGGACGAGTACGAGTTCGGAGGGGGCGCGAGTGATCGCCTCGCCGGAATAGGCGTCACCGCCCATCAGGCCAAGGGTGGATTGCACGCAGCTTTGGCCCGGCTCGACGGCGTAGAGCAGCAGCTCGCGCCCCGACGCGCCGGTCAGATAGACCTCGACCCGGCCCGAGAGCATGATGACAAAGCCCTTGACCGTATCGCCGGGGTGAAAGAGCACGGTGCCCGCTGGCGCGGTCATCGGCGTCAGGCGATCGAGAATGGCGCGCGCCTCTGGCTCGAGCACGGGCAGGCCGGGTGCGCGCGCCACCCACGGCATCAGCCGCGCCCGCGTTTCTCGAACCGGGGCAGCATGGCCGAGAAATCGCGGCCCTTGCCATCTTCGGCTTCCACAAATTGCGCGTAAAGATCGCAGGCGGCGCGGCCCATGGGGGTGTCGGCATCAGCCGCCTCTGCCGCCTGTTGCGAGAGGCGCAGATCCTTGAGCATGAGATCGGCGGCAAAGCCCGGTTTATAGTCATTGTCGGCGGGCGATTTGGGGCCCACGCCGGGGGCCGGGCAATAGGCATTCATCGACCATGAGTAGCCCGAGGAGGTGGAGACCACATCAAACATCGCCTGCCGGTCGAGGCCCAGTTTATCGGCCAAGGCAAAAGCCTCGCAGGTGGCGATCATGGTCACGCCAAGGATCATGTTGTTGCAGATTTTGGCCGCCTGCCCATTGCCGGAGGGGCCGCAATGCACCGCCTTTTGCCCCATGATGTCAAAGAGGTCGCGGGCGATGTTAAAGCCTGTTTCGTCGCCGCCCACCATGAAGGTGAGCGTGCCGGCGGTGGCTCCGCCGACGCCGCCCGATACGGGTGCATCAAGCGCGGAGAGGCCCGCCGCCTGCGCCTCTGCCGCGACATCGCGGGCGCTGGCGACATCGACGGTCGAGCAGTCAAGCAGCACTGCGCCAGTGTCCATGGCCGGGATCACCTCGGACGCGACCTTGCGCAGAATAGAGCCGTTGGGCAGCATGGTGATGACCACGGCCGCACCGCGCGCGGCCTCGGTGGCGCTGGCGGCCATGGTCACGCCTTCGATTTGCACCGCTGCCATGTCATAGCCGGTGACGTCATGCCCGGCCTTGGCGAGATTGGCCGCCATCGGCGCGCCCATATTGCCCAGCCCGATAAACCCGATCTTCATGTCTTTGCCTCCTCCAGCGTCAGGGCGTTTTTGCCCAAGGGTTGCAGCATCTGCGCCACGGCACTGCCCGGCAAGCTGTCAAGCCCATGTTTCCAAATTGGTTTTCTGTCCTTGTCGATGATCGCGGCGCGGATGCCCTCGAGAAAATCGCCCTGTTCCATGGCACGATAGGTGAAACGATACTCAAGGCCAAGGGCGCGCGCGATATCAGCGGCGGGGCCGCGCAGGCGGTGGATCATCTCGATGCTGCAGGCCATCGAGAGGGGCGAATTGCGGCTAAGGGTTTTTAGCGTATCGCGGGCAAAATCGCTGTCCTCGGCACGCAGGGCATTGAGGATATCGCGCAGCGTCTCGCCGCTGAAATGCTGGGTGATCTGCTGGGTGAGGGCGCGCAGGGGGCCGGGGGCCGGCGTTTGCGCATGGTCGGTGATGAGGCTTGGATCACCGGTCTCGATCAGTTTTGCGATGAGGGTGGGCCACATGAGCTGTGGCACGTAAGTATCCGCGAATAAAGCGTAAATCGCATCATCTGGTCCCATGCGCGTGCCGGTGGTGCCAAGGTATTCGCCCAAGCGCCCCGGCGCGCGCGCGAGGATCAGCGAGCCGCCCACATCGGGCACAAGGCCGATGCCGCACTCGGGCATGGCGATTTGCGTGCTTTCGCAGGTGATGCGGTGCGACCCGTGACAGGATATGCCCACGCCGCCGCCCATGACAAACCCCTGCATGAACGCGATATAGGGTTTGGGATAGCCTGCGATCTTGGCATTCAGGCGGTATTCATCGGCCCAGAAGCGGCGGCCAAAATCGAAATCCCCGGCGCGCCCGGTGTCATAAAGCTGCTGGATGTCGCCGCCCGCGCAAAAGGCCTTGTCCCCTTCGGCGTCGATAAGGATCAGGGCCACGTCATCGTCGGTGCGCCAGTTGTCGAGCGCTGATTCAATGGCCATGGCCATGTCGTAACTCAGCGCATTCAGCGCCTTGGGGCGGGTGAGGGTGATGCGCCCGGCGCGCCCCTCTTTGCGGATGTGGATATCGGCGGTCATTGGCCCGCCAGCATCTGCCGCGCCACGATCAGGCGCATGATCTCGTTGGTGCCTTCAAGGATTTCATGCACGCGCAGGTCACGGACCAGTTTTTCGATCCCGTAATCGGCCAGATAGCCGTAGCCGCCATGCAATTGCAGGCATTGGTTGACCACGCGGCTGCCGGCCTCAGTCACGAATTTCTTGGCCATGGCGCAGAATTTGGTGGCATCGGGCGCGTCATTGTCGAGCTTCCACGCCGCCTGGCGGAGGAAAGTGCGGGCGGCCTGAAGCTCGATTTCCATATCGGCGAGGCGGAATTGCAGCGCTTGAAACTGGTCGATCGGTTTGCCGAAGGCGCGGCGCTCGGCCATATAGGCGAGGGTTTGGGTGAGGCCCTGCTGGGCTGCGCCCAAGGAACAGGCGGCAATGTTGAGGCGGCCACCGTCAAGGCCGTTCATCGCATAAGTGAAACCTTTACCCTCTTCACCCACCAAATTCTGTGCGGAAATGTTGCAATTGTCAAACTGCACCTGCCGGGTGGGTTGACTGCGCCAGCCCATTTTATCCTCGAGCCCGCCATAGCTGAGGCCCTCTGTGCCCGCCTCGACATAGACGGTCGAGATGCCCTTGGGGCCATCGCCGCCGGTGCGGACCATGACGATATAGGCGTCGGAATAACCGCCGCCCGAGATGAAGGCCTTGGTGCCGTTGAGGGTGTAGCCCGTGTTGGTGCGCTCGGCGCGGGTCTTGAGGGCGGCGGCGTCAGAGCCGGAACCGGGCTCTGTCAGGCAATAGGACAGCACGGTTTCCATGGTCAGGGCGCGGGGTAGCACGCGGGCCTTCATCGCGTCAGAGCCGAATTTGTCGATCATCTTGGCGCACATGTTGTGGATCGACAGGAACGCCGCGACCGAAGGGCAGGCCATAGAGAGCGCCTCGAACACCAGCGTTGCCTCAAGGCGTGTTAGGCCCGAGCCGCCCGCCTCCTCGCTCACATAGAGGCCGCCAAAGCCAAGGGCGGCGATTTCCGGCCAAAGCTCCTTGGGGATGGTGCCCGCCCGCTCCCAGTCGCGGGCATGGGGCGCGATGCGGTCCTGTCCAAAGGCGTGCGCCATGTCGAAAATGGCGGTCTGTTCCTCGGTAAGGGCGAAATCCATCGGCGGCTCCTCTGCGCTGAAATGAACGGCTGTTTAATTAACAACTATTTCAGAACTATTGCAAAGGCCAGTGTTGCGTGACTGTAGCGTTTGTAGCGTGTGTGTAGCGTGACAGCGAAGTTTGCAGTGAATTACAGTGTAGTTTACAGCAACGCGATTTTGAAAGAGGCGCTTCGAGCCGAACATTTTAAGGGGTCGTTAAACACCCTCTCCACCTTACCCCGCTCGTTGCACGCTCGGGCAGCTTGGATGGCATCCGGCAGATAGATCTCTCAACCCAGATAAACCTTCCCCTCTGGATAGCGCACTCGCGGGGCCACGCGCGTGGCAAGAAAGAAGCCGAGGGTCAGCGGCCCGACACGGCCGAGAAACATGATCGCGATGATCACCGCGCGGCCGAATTCTGACAACTCGCCCGTATAGCCGCGCGACAGGCCGACGGTGCCAAAGGCGCTAGCCACCTCAAAACTGATGTCGAGAAAATGCCCGTCATGCGTGGCGGTCAGCAAAAAGACCCCGACGAACACGAGGATCAGGCTGATGGCCGTCAGCGCCATGACCTTGAGCACCTGATCGAGCGCGATGCTTCGGCCAAAGGCGTGGAGTTGTTGCTGGCGGCGAAAGAACGCCACGGTGGCGATGATCATAACCACGAATGTTGTTACCTTGATGCCGCCTGCGGTCGAGGTTGGGCCGCCGCCGATCAGCATCAAGGAGATGAACATCATCGAGGTGCTGTCATGCAGCGCGCCGATATCGGTGGTGTTGAACCCGGCCGTGCGGGTTGTGACCCCTTGGAACCAGCTGACGGCCAAACGGGCGGTGATACTGTCGAACTGACCCAGAGTGCCGGGATTTTCCCATTCCAGCAAGGCGAACATGCCCACCGACCACGGGATCAGAAAGGCCGTGCCGACCAGCATGATCTTGGTGTGCAGCGACCATGCCCGCCAGCTTTTCTGGGTGAAAATATCGTGCAACACCACATAGCCAATGCCGCCCACGATGAAGAGGGCGGGAATGACTGTGTTGACGACCGGATCGGTGGCATAGGGAACCAAGCCGTTGGGAAACGTCGAGAACCCGGCATTGTTAAAGGCCGAGATGGAATGAAAGATCGACTCCCATATCCCCGGCCAGAACCCGTAATGCGGCACAAAGGTCAGGGCCAGCAGCATCGCACCCGCAACTTCGCAGACCACGACGACCTTGAGAATGGTGAGGACGAGATTGGAGAGTTGATGGATCGAACTCTGATTCAGGTCCTCGCGCAGATAGAGCTTGCCCGTGATTCCCACCGGCAGGCCGAGAGCGCCCAGAATGAGCACCGCAAAGGTCATCAGGCCAAGACCGCCCATCTGGATGAGAAAGGCCACCACCATCTGGCCGAAGAGCGTCAAATGTGCACCGGTATCTATCACCACAAGGCCCGTCACCGTGACGGCAGAGGTCGAGGTGAAGATGGCGTCGGACCATGTGATGGGAACGGTATGCGCAAAAGGAAGTTTCAGAGCCCCGGCACCCAGCACGATCAGCACGGCATAGAGTGCCGACAGGATCAGTGGCGGAGGCATATGAGAGAGCGCGGTCGTTGCGCGATGCAAGAGCGGTTTCATGGTATGTGCCTGGCGCTCAGAGCGCGTCGCCAAAACGGCGCAATTCGGGCCGTTTGCCCAGCAGGATCAGCTTGTCGTCTTCTTCGAGCACAATGTCCTGCGCGTCGCAGGGCCGAAACTCTGTGCCCCGCATCAAGCCAAGCAGGCGCAGATCATAGGTCTTGCCGATGTCCAGTGAGGCCATCTTGCGTCCACTGAGCCTCGCGGGAATCACGATGTTCACCACGCTGAACCCGTTGCCGAGGCTGACATAATCCTGAACGACGGGGTTGTTCAGCATCTGGGCGATGTGTCGACCCATTTCTTGCTCGGGCAGGATCACCCGGTCTGCACCAAGTTTGGACAAAATGCGGTGATGTGTCTTGTTCGAGGCCTTGACCCAGATCGTTCCAATTCCCAGCATCTTGAGGTTCATGGTGGTCAGGATGCTCGCCTGAATGTCGCGGCCGATGGCGATAAGGGCCACGTCATACTGATCGATGCCCGCCTCCTTGAGGGCCATCTCATCGGTCGTGTCCAGAATCACGGCCGAAGAAAGCGTCGGGACCATCTGCGCAATGCGCCGTTCATCGAGATCAACGCCAATCACCTGATTGCCGAAACGGGTCAGTTCTGTGGCGACCGCGCTACCGAAGGCCCCAAGGCCGATAACGGCGAACGAACGGGTTTCTTTGGCCATAAGCATACCTTTTGAGTTGCCAAAACCTGTTCACGCTGCGCCGTAGCGTAAGAAGTGTCAAGCGGAGTTCGCGGTAGTGGGAGCATGCGAAGTCACGTCAAGGGGATGGGATTTGATGCCGAGACCGCGCGTGCAGATCGATATTTCGTCGACTTTGAACGCCCCCTTCACCCCCCCCCCTAAA